>Ga0137374_10000054_pt1 | contig 84541 bp, 75 predicted proteins | sample SagtaG_20_FD_104811 | JGI IMG/M metagenome (GOLD analysis project Ga0137374, IMG submission 104811) | Vadose zone soil microbial communities from Sagehorn Ranch, Mendocino, California, USA - Sage1_R_100_16 metaG | ecosystem: Environmental > Terrestrial > Soil > Vadose zone | place: USA... | reverse complement strand
CATCGCCCGCGCCTCGGTCGACCGGTTTCGCGTCATCCACTTCTCGATCCAGCAGGACCACGGGCATTTCATCGTCGAGGGTGACGAGGCCAGGCGCGCGCGAGGCGGTGTGCACGGGCTGGCGATCCGCTTGGCGCTCGCCGTAAACCGCGCGGTGGGACGCAAGGGTCAGGTGGTCCCCGATCGGTATCACGCGCGACCGCTGACGACGCCGCGGCAGATGCGGACCAGCATGATCTATGTGCTACTCAACTTTCGGAAGCACCTGCGCGCGCCGGCGTGCATCGATCCGCGAAGCTCGGGTCCGCAGTTCACCGGGTGGCGGCACGCGCCGGCCGTGTCCGCCGAGGCGCCGGCGACGGTTGAGCCGTCCACCTGGATGGCTCGCATCGGATGGCGACTCGCGGGCGGAACTCTGCGGGTCGAGGAACACCCGGCCAGGGCGCCTCGGCCCCACCCGATCTTGTTTCGGCGGATGTTGCCCACCGGGGGGCGGCCAACTTGAACCCGGCGGGTGTGGCTTCGCCGCGGGCCACTTGAGTCTGCGGGTGGTTGCTGCAAGAGCCGGCGGCCGCCGGGTGCTCCGCAGATGTGACGAATCCTGAGAGGCCCAACGCTAGGCCTCAGCACCTCCCGCTGCGAAGTCGCGATTGAAGACGGACGCCTGGGATCTGCCTCGCCCCGCGCAGCGGGGAGAGGCCGCCGGCCGGCCGGCGGGTGAGGGGCCCGCGACCTATCGGGGTGTTGGCGCGGCATCCTGCAACGCGGTCTCCTCGGCCAACAGCAGCGCGAACGCCTGATACCTCCGCGCGTCCATCGCGTCGGCTCCTGTGGCTGCTGCGGCGGCGGCGAAGTGCACGGCCGCGCCCGCATAGTCGCGGTGGGCGAGGGCGCCGATGCCGAGCTGCGCTTGGAGCTCCGGCGACCGCGCGCCGCGGGCCCACGCGCGCGCGGCGATCCCCTGCAGCGTCGGGGTGCTACCCGCCATGAGCAGGGGCAGCGTCTCGAGCGTGGATTCGCGGAGGACGTCACGCAGGTCCTCGAAGCCCGTCGGCCGGCCGGGCGTGAACGTGACCGCGTTGACGAACCGCTGGATCGCAAACCGTTCGAGCGTGCGCGCGCGCAGGGCAGGGGGCCAAAGCTTGCGCACCATGCCGCTCGAGTCGAACCGCGCCGCCGCCGCTTCCACCTCCATCCAGCGCTCGATGTAGGCCTGCCGCGCCGGATCCGGGCGCCGCGGCGACAGGCGATGCGGGTGGTCGTCGTCGAGCGGCGCCCCGCCGACGAGCCACGGCGCGAGCTGGACGGCGTCGGCCAGGAACGTCGCGCCGAGCTGCTCCGGCTGCTCGACGCCGAGCCGCACGAGCTCGGGCCCGACGATCCCGTCCCGCCACTGCGCGGTGAATGCTTCCTCGCTCGCGCGTTCGCTCAGCCCGCGCGTCCCCGCCAGCATCCAGTGTGCCCCCGCGCCCGTCCACAGCGAGCAGTCCGCGAACGCCGCGCAGAACGCGGCGACGACCGCCCGCGCGTCGCCCTCGTCCAGCTCCTCGACCGGCAACCAGTAGGTCGCGACGCCGCCCGCGGTCAGCCGATGGCGCACGAGCTGGAAGTACTCGCGGCTGTAGAGGTTGACGATGCCGGCCGCCTTGGGCGGCGGCGGCTCCCCCGTGATGAGGTCGTACACCTCCCCCGTGGTCTGCAGGTAGAACCGCCCGTCCTCGACGTGAACCCGCACGCGCGGGTCGCGCAGTGGGTTCTCGGTCGCAAGGAAGATCGTTTCCGCGAGCGCGAGGATCTCGGGCGAGATGTCGACCACGTCGATGCGGCGGAGCGACCGTGTATCGGTCAGCGCCTTGGCCGTCGACCCGAGCCCATGGCTGATGAGCAGCGCGCGCTGGGCGTTCGGCCGCACGGCGACCGCCCAGTGCACGAACATCTTCATGTAGCGGCGGTCGGCCAACGCCGTCGCCGACATCGAGTGCCCGTTGGTGACCAGGCGGTGCGAGACGGTCTCTCCCTGCCAGTCGCTGCGGAGCAGGGTGGTGGTCTGGTTGACCCCCTCCCGTACGACGGCGACGTGTGTTCGCTCGTCGAGGAAGCGCGCGACGCTGGTGGCGAGGTGTCGTCGCTCCATCGCACCGCGTGGAAACACCAACACCGCCAGCGCGACAACCGCGAGCGACGCGATCCAGATCCGGCGCAGATGGAGACGGGTGTCGGCGAGCGGCCCGGCGCCGCTGACCGCGACGACGATGCCGTAGGCGACCACCGAGATCGCGATGGATCGCTCCACGCCGAGCGTCGGCAACATCACGAACCCCGCGGCGAGCGCCCCTGTCAGCCCGCCCAGCGTGTTCGCCAGTGTCAGTCGTCCGGCGGTTTCTCCAGCCCCGGGCAACTGCTGGCGCAGGGCCGCGCCCTGGAGCGTGAAGAGCACGCCCGATACGAGCGACGTCGGCAGCATGAGCCGGATGGACAGCAGCAGCGTGGTATCCGGCTGCGAGATCGAAAACGCGGTACCGCGGTGCCAGGGCGAGAACGCCGCATACGTAAGCGTCGTGGCGACCGCCGCGCCGGCGCCGACGACGGGCAAGAAGCGATGCGCTTCCGGATCGCGACGAAGCCAGCGGGAGGCGGCGAGCCCTCCCGCGCCTACCCCGAGTAGGATCACCGCCAGCATGAACGCGAACGCCAGCGTCGTCCCGAACACGAACAGCTGCAGGAACCGAAACCAGATCACCTCCAGCGCGAGCAGGGTGGCGCCCGAGACAAACGCCGCCGCGAGCAGCCGGATCGCCCGTGAGCCGAGCGGCGCAGTTGGCTCGGCCGTGTGCCCTCGCCCAGCGAAGCGGGGAGAGGGTAAGGGAGAGGGGCCGCGCCGGAACAGACCCCACGCGAGCACCGCCGCGAGCGCATCGAGTCCCGCCGCCGCGAGCGCCGTGCCACGTAGGCCGAGCACACCGATCAGCCACAGTTCACCAACCGCCGCACCCAGCATGCCGCCGAGCGTGTTCCACCCGTAGAGTCGTCCGAGCACGCGACCGAAGTCGACCGGCTCATGCGACAGCGCGCGCGCCAGGACCGGCAGCGTCATCCCCATCGCCGTCGTCGGCAACAGCACGAGCGCGAACGCAATCCCGAGCCGCAGGAGATGCGTCATCGCTGGCGCGCCGGCGAGCCCGCGAAACAACGGCGCCAGCACCGGGGTCAGCGCGGGCGACGCGATCACCACCGCCGCGCCTACGCCGCCGACGACCACCTCCAACGCCACGTACGCCAGCAACGGCCGGGCCACGCGCGCCGCCCAACGCGCCGCCACTGCATTGCCGATCGCGAGCCCGGTCATGAACGCCGCGAGCACGATGCTCGACGCCCACACGCTATTGCCCAGCATCAGCCCCGCCTGCCGCAGCCACAACGTCTCGAACAGCAACGCCGCCGCGCCCGACGAAAAGTAGGCGAGAGTCACCACGCCGATCAGCCTCCTTACGGGCGTCGCTGAATTGCTGGCGGCCGCAACTTCAGGAACAGCGGTTCGACACGCAACTTCCACTGACGCAGTCGGAGAACCCGTTGCACATCTTGTTGGTCGCGCGCAGTCAGGGCGGAAGGGATACGCTCCTCGTCGCTACTGCTGCAAACAGAATAGGCGTTGGGTTTGGTTGCAGTTGCCAGAGCTGAACGGCCCGAACCAGTCATCCTCCAGCAGATTACTGTAGGTGTCGATGGTGGTTGTGCCTGTGGTGGAACCCCAGCCACTGCACGTAGAGACGGCGGTACCTGTTGCGGAAGGTGAGAGGGCGCCGGTCCAGGTCACCGCTTGTTCGTGCGTCAGACCGTCACTGCGGACGCAGAGCGATGCGAGCGGGGTCGCTCCAGCCGCCAAGAAGTTGGCCGCCGTCGTTGCGAGTTGAACGTTGTCGACGCGATACCAAGGCGCACTGCCTCCCACGGTACTGAACCGCGACGCCGCGGTGGTGCCATTGCCTGCGAGCAACGCACGGTAGTTGCCGGCGAGGCCAGAGGCGGCTGCCTCGGTCTGACATTGGGCATCCGCGCCCGCCAACGTGATGCTGCCGGTGACACCACCGGAGGATAGGAACGCCCGTCTCGCGGTGGCAGGAACAGGAGGACGAAGCCGGACTGCCCGAGTCACCTCGAAACAATAGAGGTGCATCAACGAGTTGCACGAGAGCCCCCCGTTCTGGGCGTAGGTGATCGCACCCGACTTCGGACTGCCGAAGGTGACGTCGTACGGTCCGCCGCTGGTGGACGTCCAGTCGCTACAGGTCGACGCCGCCGTTCCGTTGTTGACTGCGGTCGCGGCGAACACCTGCCCGGTCAGGCTTCCCGTGGCTTCGGCGCCGGTCTCGGTCAGGATGAGCGGGTAGAAGGTTCGGCCGGCTTGTAAATCCGCGGCGCTATCACCAAATGGCTTGCCGTCTACGCGAGCCCAGCCGCGGGCGCTGCTTATGCGCGACCACGGCGAGTTTCCGCTGGCGCTGCCGAGGAAGGCCCGGAACGTGCCCGACAGTCCCACACTCGACGCACGGGCGGCGCATAGGGCGTCCGCGCCGGCGAAGCCACCGAGAGATCCGGGGGTCTGCTCCGTCGACGTGATGAACGCCTTATTCGGCGGGTCGAAGCGGGCGACGACGGTCGTGTTCGCCTCCATCTGGAACGAGCAGTCGTCGAGGCCCGAACAGGGCCCGCCCCAGCCTGAGAAGCCCATGTTGGCCGCAGGCGTCGCGACGATGGTGACGTTGGCGTGGGTCGCGACGGTCACCATCCCGTCGGCGCTCAAGGTGGTGCCGTTCGGCATGACCACGACCGACCCCGTGGCGGCGCCGGTGAAGTCGACGGTGAGCGTGCGGTTGGCGAGCGTGAACGTTGCGGATACTGTCGTGTCGGCGGTCAGCGCGAATGTGCACGCGCCGGTCGAGCAGCCGGCGCCCGCCCAGCCCTCGAACAGCGAGCCGCCACCGGCGGCGGCGGTCAGTGACACCGGTGTGCCGTGCGGCATCGTGTACGCGCACGCGGTCGCGGAGCACACCGCGCCGCCCGGGTTGACGCTCACGGTGCCGCTGCCGTCGCCGGTGCGGGTGACGGTCAGGGTTCGGTTCTTGGGCGTGAAGGTTGCGGTTACGCTGCGCGCCTGATCCACGGTCACCGTGCACGTGCTCGTTCCCGTGCAGCCGCTCCCCGACCAGCCGCTGAAATCCGAGCTCGAGTCCGCGGCCGCGGTCAGCGTCACCATGGTGCCGTAGTTGAAGTTGGCGGCGCAGGTCGCGCCGCAGCTGATTCCGGTCGGGCTGGAGGTGACGGTGCCCCCGCCGGCGCCCGCGCGCGTGATGCTGAGCTGGTGTTGGGTGAGGTTGAACGTGGCGGTCACGGTGGCAGCGGCCGTGACGGTCACGACGCAGGTGCCGTTGCCGGCGCAGCCGCCGCCCGACCAACCTGCGAACGCCGAGCCGGCGGCCGCCGACGCGGTCAACGTGACCATGCCGCCGTAGTCGACTTGCGTGGCGCAGGTGGCGCCGCAGTTGATGCCCGTGGGGTTACTGGTCACCGTTCCGGTGCCGTTGCCGGCCTTGCTCACCGTCAGCGTCGATTGCACGAGCGTGAACGTCGCGGTCACGCCCACGACGGCGTTGATCGTGACCGTGCAGGTCCCGGTTCCGGTGCAGCCGCCGCCCGACCAGCCGCCGAAGCTCGCCCCCGTCGCCGCCGACGCGGTGAGCGTCACCATCGTGTTCGCGGCATACGCTTCGGAGCAGTCGTTACCGCAGCTCACCCCCGCGGGCGTAGACGACACCGTGCCTAGCGAGGCGCCGTTGCCGGCCTTGGTCACGCTCAGGCCGTAACTCTGCAAGGTGAAGGTCGCGGTCACGGTGCGCGCCTGGTCCATCGTGACCACGCACGTCCCGCTCCCCGTGCAGGCCCCGCCCCACGACGTGAACAGCGAGGTCGAGTTCGGCGTCGCCGCCAGCGTGACCATGACGCCGTGGTTGTAGTTGGCGGTGCAGGTGGTTCCGCAGTTGATGCCCGCCGGTGTCGACGCGACGCTGCCGCCGCCCGTGCCGGCCAGCGTCGCGGTCAGCGCGTAGCTCTTGATGGTGAACGTCGCGGTCACCGTCGTCGCTGCGCTGACGGTCACGACGCAGGTTCCGGTTCCGGTGCAACTGCCGCCCGACCAGCCGGCGAAGGTCGAGCTCGCGTCGGCCGCGGCGGTCAGCGTCAGCATCGCGCCGCTGACGACCGACTCGCTGCAGTCCCCGCCGCAGTTGATGCCGGCGGGGTTGCTCGTGACGGTGCCCGCCCCGGTGCCGGCCTTGGCCGCCGTCAGCGTGACCATCACCGGCGGGTTGGTGCCGCCCGCGCCTGCCATGCCGCTGCCGGCCGCGCCGCCCCCGGTGCCGGTCCCCGCCACGCCGGTGGTGCCGCCGCCACCGCCGCCGGTCCCCCCCGTCGCGTTGCCGGTGCCGCCGCGACCCGCGGCCCCAATTCCGGCCGTGCCGGCGCCGTTGCCCGCCACGCCGACGCCGGCGGTGCCGCCACCCGCACCCGCGGGTCCACTGCCCGCGCTGCCGCCGCCGGTTCCCGGTTGCCCGACACCGGCGCTGCCGCCGCCCGTCCCGTTGCCAGCCACACCTCCGGCCGCGCCCCCCGCGCCGCTGCCTGCGCTACCCCCGCCGCCGCGCCCGCCGGCCGACCCGCTGTCGGGCCTGTCGGGGTTGACGCCATCCAGCTTGGCGTCGGTTCCCCCGTCCGGCGGGCTGCTGTTGAGGCCACAGCCACAAGCGAACGCGACCACGAGCGAGAACGCGAGGCGACGCATGCTATCCATCCTTGTTGCGGGCCAGTTGCAGGCAGGAGCCGACGGCGGGCGCATAGCGCCGCATCGACGGTGTAACGCGCTTCTCCGACGGAGATTCGGCGCAAAACCATCCGCGCACGGTGCGGAAACCGGCGACCCGTTGCTCGCCTGCGCGGTATAGGATGGGCGCGGCAGATGCGGATCGAGATGGGGACCAAGCCGCTCGCGTGCGCGACGTTCGCACTGGCGATGGTCGCCTCTGCGCCGGCGGTTGCGGCCGACAGCGAGGAGGTCGAAGCGCTGATTCGCCAGGGCGTCGACCTGCGCCAGCAGGGCAAGGACGAACGCGCGCTGCCGCTGTTCCAGCGCGCATTTCAGCTGGTGGAGTCGCCTCGCACCTCGGGCCAGCTCGGGCTCGCGGAGATGGCGGTGGGCTACTGGCTCGAGGCCGAGCGCCACCTCGGGCTGGCGCTCGAGTCCGCCGATCACCCGTGGGTCGCCAAGAACCGCCGCACGCTGGAGCAGTCGCTGGCGGCGGCGCGCGCGAACATCGGCGAGCTGATCGTCGACGGCACGCCGATGGGTGCGGCGGTCGAGGTTAACGGCCGACCCGGCGGTACGCTGCCGCTGCCCGGCCCGGTGCGGGTCTCGAAAGGCAGGGTGCGGGTCGACGTCAACGCGCCCGGCCACACCGCCGCGACCCGCACCCTGACGGTAGCGGGCGGAGACCGCCAGCACGTCACCGTCGCGCTCGACAAGGTTCCGGTCGTCGCCGAGGACGGGTCGAAGTCGCCCGCCGGCGTGGTCGCGCCAACCACCGCGCCCACCGGGACGGCGTCGACGTCAATCGCGTCGTCGTCGTCGCTGACCGCTGGTGCCGACGCAACGCTGTCCGGGTCTCGACCGCTGCCCGCCGACGACGGGTTCACGACCGGGCAGAAGCTCGGCCTCGCGCTCGGAATCGCGGGCGGCGCCGCTCTGGTCGGCGCCGCGATCGAGACCGTGCTCTGGCAGGCAAAGCGCAACGACTTCAACGATGTCGACGGCGCCGGCAACGGCAAGTGCTTCGACAATGTCGCAAACAACGGCGCGCCCGGATGCAAGGACCTCCACGACTCGCTCAAGCAGGCCCAGACCTTCGCGATCGTCGGCTACGCCGCCGCCGTCGTGCTTGGCGGCGCGTCGGTGATCTTGTTCCTGACCTCGAGCAAGCCCGCTGCGAGCGAGTCGCGCGTCGCTTGCGCGCCCGTGTTCGGTTCACCGGGCGTGACCTGCCGTCTCAGGTTCTGATCGCAGACGCCGATCGCGACCAGCGCGACCCATCGCTCGAGCGCTATTGGACGGACAAAAGCTCGATGTCGAAGACCAGCGGACCGCCGGGCGCTCCCGATCGTGACGGCGTGTCGCCATAGGCGAGCTTGCTCGGAATCCAGAACCGCGCCTTGTCGCCGACCACCATCAACTGTACGCCCTCGGTCCAGCCCTTGATGACGCCGTTCAAGGGAAAGCTCGTCGGCTGGCCGCGGCGCACCGAGCTGTCGAACAACTTTCCGTCGGGTGTCCATCCGCTGTAGTGGACCTCGACCGTGCTGTCCGGCTTCGGGCGGTCCTTGCCTTTGCCGCGCTTGAGAAACCTGTAGGCGAGGCCGGACGGCGTTCGCTTGGCCTCGGCGGGAGGCGCATCGACGTCCTCCGGCACCGGGATCGGATCCGGCATCTTCACGAACCCGAGGAGCTCCACATCGAAAACCGCCGGTCCCGCGGGACCCTGGCGCTTGGGCTGGCCCTGGGTCGCGAGCGCGGCGGGAATCCACAGGCGCCGCTTCTCCCCCTTGACCATCAGGCGCACCCCTTCGGCCAATCCCGTGATGAGATCGTCGATGGCCAACGTCCACGCCTCCCCGTCCGCGATCGAGCTGGCGATGACCTCACCTTCCGGCGTCCAGCCGGTGAAGTTGATGGTCACCTTGTCGTGAGGGCTGGGGACTTTCGTTCCCTTCCCTTTCGAGAGCAGCTTCGAGGCCAGGCCGCTCGCGGTCTTCGCGGCGTCGGCCGGCGGCGCGGCGACGTCGGCGGGCGCCGCCGGCGCGACCGGCCGCGCCCGCCCGAGCGGCTCGATCGGCTGTCCCAGCGCGAGCGGACCGATCAGCGGCCCCGCGAGAGCGATCGTCACGAGCAAGGGCGTCCGAGGATGCGACAACATCCCCGCCCCATACCACGACTTGGCCACCCGACGCCGCCCCTAGACGGTGATGCGCCCCGAGCCGTAACCATCCCGGAGCTCGGTCGCGGATCCAGCGAGCAACACGAACTCGGCCTCGATCGGATAGTGCGCCCAGATTCCTCGCAGACCCTTCCGGTAGCCCCACCGGATTCCGTCGACCCCCGGCCCGCCGATGATCAGGAGCTCGAGCGCCGCGTCTTCGCTAACGCGCTCGGCGGGCTCGATGTACCAGTATTGCCCTCCCTCATCCCACCAACCTTGCTCTGCGAGCGACGACTGAAAGTAGTCACCGCAATCGTAGCGAAGCCACTGCTCGGGAACGTCCATTCCTGCCTCTGTCCCTCCACGATACTGCCATGGCGCTCAGCTGCGCGGACGCGTGTGAACGACGCCTACGGAAGCACGGGCGCGATGGCGGCGTAGAAGCTGCGGCCGAGGACGGCGTAGCCGGCTTCGTTGGGGTGGAGGTTGTCCACCATCAGTGAGGTCTTCCAGTTGGCGTCCTTGATGATCGCGGCGTAGTTGTCGAGGAAGACGACATGTTTGCCGGCAGCCGCGCGGGTATTCACAAGGCCCGGGATCGCGCTGTTGTAGTTCGGTATGCGCGGGTTTGTGCCGTCGTTGACGATCGGGATGATCGAGGCCACGACAACCAGCGCGGCGGGCGCCATGCTGGTGATCTCGTCGATGAGCTGGCCGAGGCGGGTGGGGGCAGTGGACACGTTGATGTTGCCGTTGATGTCGTTGGTTCCGATCATCAACAGCACGATGTGGGGGTGCATCGTGAGCGCGTTGTCGGTGACGCTACCGGCGAGGGCGCCCGAGCCGCCGCCCGCGATGGTATAGCCGCCGCGGCCCTCGTGGCGTCGCGGGAAGTTTTGGTTCTGGACCGTGGTGGGGCCGTTCATCTGGCTGCCGACGAAGGTGATGTTCTTGTTCGCCGTCACCGCCTGACGGAACAGCTCGACGCGGTAGCCGCCGTTGGCGCCCGAAGGGAGGTAGCCCTCGGTGATCGAGTCGCCGAGCGGCAACACCGCGCAGGCGGTTCCGGCGGTGGTGGGGCAGGGCATGTAGGTCGCGCCGCCGGTGCCGGTGGTGCCGCCATCCGGCGAGGAGCCGCCTCGGCCGGCGCCGCCGCCTGCGCCGCCCCGACCCGCCCCGCCGCTCGTGCCGCCCCGACCCGCCTCGCCGCTCGTGCCGCCGCGGCCCGCGGCGCCGACGCCGCCGGCGGTGCCGGTGGTACCGCCCGCCGCGCCCGCGGCGCCCGCAGCACCGATGGTCCCCGCCGTGCCGGTCGTCCCAGCGGCGCCGGTCGTACCAGCCATGCCGCTCGTCCCCGCGGGCCCGGTGGTGCCGGCGATGCCCGTGGTTCCCGCGGCGCCGCCCGACGTGCCCGCGCTTCCGCTCGTGCCCGCGGCGCTCGAGGTGCCGGCCGCGCCGGTGGTGCCGGCCGCACCGGCGGCGTCCACCGGTTCCGCGCCTCCCGGCGAGCACGCGGGGAGTGCGGCGGCGGCGACCAGCAGCCCAGCAGCGAATATGAAACGCAGCGGGCTCATGGCAACTTCAAGAACAAGTCGGCCATTGCGTTGCGGCCGTTGGCGTTACCGCGCATGGCGCACATCATCCCCTAAATGTACATGCTCGCAATAGGCGAGATCTTGTTGCAGTACTTGGAGGCAGCGACCGGGGCGATGGCCCTGAACCGCGACGCACTACACCTTCATGCCGGCAATCTCGCCGGTGCCGGTCCCCATCCCGAAGTTCACGGCCGCCGTGCTCTTGTCGCGGATCGCCGCGGTGATGATGGTGTTGTGCAGCTTGTTGTTGGTGACCTTGGCGGCGTCGATGAACTGGCCGGTCTTGAGGTAGCCGCCGCCGTTGCCCCATATGATGTGGGGAACGTTGTTCCCGCTGTGGCTCGGGCCCTCGGAGATGTGAGTCGTGAACATCACCATGGCGCTGTTCGCGAGCCCGCGCGCCGCGAACGCGTCCAACCCCTTGGCCAGCGTCTGCATGCGCAGGACGTCGACCTCGGCGTGCGCCTTTTCGGCGGTCGGGTTGCTGCCGGTCGCGGCGTCCGACTGGACCCGGTGCGACAGCTGGTGAAACGTCCACCCGAGCCCGGCGTTCGAAGTCACCGAGTACTTCGTCCCGTCGGTGCCGTCGCCCCACTGTAGCGTGGCGACCCGGTTGTTGTTGCATGCGAACGCCAGCGCCACGAGCTGCATGTGCAGCAGCGTCACGGTCTCGATCATGCCGTTGGTCTGGAACTTGAAGTTGCTCTTGTAGGAATCGAGCGTGGTCGTGTCGATCCCGGTCTTCGAGCACATGAGGCCCATGTTCCCCATCGTGATCTCGAGGTCCCGAATGCTGTCGAAGTGCAGCTTGAGGCGCTGCTTGTCGTCCGCGCTCAGGGCCGTGTTGCCCATCAGGGTGTTGAGCTCGGCCTTCACGAGGTCGTTCACGCTTCTCCGCGTGGCGACAAGCTCCGCCGCCACGGGATCGGTCGTCGTCCCGCCGGTCGTGGGCGTCGTGGTCGTGAGCCCCATCAGCCTCTGATAGAGGAGGTACGGGTTCTGGTCACCCGCTCGGACCTGGCCCGAGCCTCCCGCCCGGAACGAGATCCGGTCGGCGATGTAGGCGGGCTTGGCCGCCGAATACAGGCAGATCGGATCGGTTCCCATCGGGTTCACGGCTTGGCTTATCACCATGTCCGCCGACGGCCCGCTCGAGTAGGCCTGATTGCCGCTCGACCCGGGCGCCGCGCCGGTCAGGGATTGAGCGAGGCCTTCCGCGTGCCCGCAGCTCTTCGGTCCGCCCTGCACCCAGTTGATGCCCTTCATGAAGAGCAGGTTGGGCGCGTGGGCCGAGAGGGCGCTCACCGCCTTGGTGGTCATGCCCGCGAGCCCCGACGTTGTCAGCGCCCCGGTTGCGTCGGGAAGGAAGTTCTTCGTGACCACGCCGCACGAGCCGACGATGTACATCGTGAACACCGGGGGCTTGCTCTGCGCCCATGCGGATCGCTCCGGCAGTCCCTCGAGGAACGGCAGGCCGATCGCGACCGTGCCGGCCCCGCGTAAAAAAGCGCGGCGGTTGATCCGGTTCTGCCACGCGCCGTCGGGCGACAGTCGGAAGCCGTGCAGCCTCCCGGATTCGGCGTCGACCAGGGGACGAATCGTCTGTTCGGGCTTACGCATTACGGCGACCCTCCGTGGGTACGAAACGCGTCGTGCTTGACGAGTTGGATGATGAGCTGCTTCACCGAACCGCCCGCCGCCATGCTCGAGGACGTCAGCGTGTTGAGCATCGGCACATCGCTCGCCACCACGTCGCGCTGGAGCGCATAACTCGCCAGCTTCTTGGAGTAGCAGGTGTGGGCCTGCGGCGTGGATGCGAGCGCCTGCATCAACCCGGCGGCGTCGGTCCACGTCTTCGTGCTTCCGTCGGCGAACGTGTACTGCCCGCTCGAGTCGATGGCGAGGCCGCCGTTTTCGGTGTCGCGCCACTGCCCCATGCCATCGAAGTGCTCGAACGCGAAGCCGAGCGGGTTGATCATGTCTTTATGGCAGTTCATCCCGCAGGTGTTGGTCAGGGCCTCGAGCCGCTGACGGTTGGTCAGCCCGGGCTGCACCGCGGGCGCGTCCGGAATCGTCGCCGGTGGACCGAGGGTCGCGCACAGGACAGACAGGTTCAGGGTGACGCCGCGGATGATCGATCTCGGCTCCGCGTTCATCCCGTTCAGCGTCAGGTAGGGAAGCTGCGAGAAGAATCCCACCCGCTTCGCGCCCAGGTCCGCCTCGGCGTAGCTCCCGCTAGCGGGCGCCGTCACGCCATAGAACGTCGCCATGCCCGCGCCGTAGAAGCCGCTCGTCGAGAGCAACATCTCTTTCACCCCCAACCCCTGGGTGAAGATCTTGTCGAAGAAGCGAAACGACGCCTCGGCGTACTCGGCGTTGAGCGATGCCTTGTACGTCGGCACGCCCATCTTAGAAATGTTCTCGAACTCGTCGAAGTGGAGCCACTCGCCGTGGAACTGCCGCATCACGCCTGTGGCCGCCGTTTCGCCGAGCATGGTCGTCGCCAGCGCGGCGGCGCCATCCGCGGTGTCGAACTTTCCGGTGCCGGCCGCGGCGGTCAGCGTTGCGTCGTCGGGTGGGGCGCCGCGCAGGAGCAGCGACAGCTTGGCCGCCATCTCGTACGCGTTGAGCGGCGTGCCCTTCGCCCCGAGCTCGGTCCGGTAAAGAAAGAACGGCGACTGCAGCATCGCCCGGATGACCAGCGAGGCGCCCTTGGCGAACGCGCTACGCGATCCCATCAGCGATGCGCCCGAGTTGTAGAGGGTCATGTACGTCGACTGCTCGGCGGTCGTCAGCGGCCGCCGGTAAACCCGGCGCCCGAACGTGGTGACGAACCCCGCGGCATCGGTGCCGGTGTAAACCCTGGCGAGCGCCGCGTCGGTCGCGGTCACCTGGGCCGCCAGCGCCTCCGCGGCCGACTGATAGTCCTGCCAGTAGCGCGAGTCCAGGGCGAGCACGAGCTCGTTGTTCGAGAACGCTGTCATGCCGGTGATCGGCGTCTGGAAGCTCTGGTCGAGGCCCGAAGGCGCGGAAAGATTGAGGACCTGCTGAACCGCCGTGGCCCACTGGGCGTTCGTCAGCCGAACCGCGCGGTAGTACTTGGGCGAACCGCTCAGATCGAGGGCGCCCGGCGTCCCCGTGGCTCCCGCGCTGCCGGTCGGCGCGACCCCCGTGCCTCCCAACCCGGTGGCTCCCGCGACACCCGTCGTGCCGACCCCGCTGCCACCCAGGCCGCTGGGTGTTACTCCGGTGCCGCCTGTCCCGGAAGGACCCGCGGTGTTACCGGTCCCGGGCGTACCGCGGTCCATGTTGCCGATCTCACCAGTACATCCGGACAGAAGGGCCAGGGCTAGCGCCGAGGGCGCGAGCTTAGAAGGCAACCGCATCGTGACCTCCCGGAGGGTGCGCAAGGAAGCTGGCACTGCCGGTCAAGATCGTCTTCGCGCCGCGGACGGCGAATCATCTCATTTTCACCGTATTTGTCGTTTGCCACCGCGCCGGTCGCCATCCTCACGCGACAAGAACTGCGATGTCGCTGGAAATGCGAACCATCCGTGTCGGAGCGCCACCGAGAAGGGCGCACACGGGGTTACATCCGCCCTGAGCGCGGGTCAGGGCGCGGCGATGGTCCGCAGACGTGCGCAGACGTGCGAGACGCTAGGGGCAGCTGGCGGTCGCTTGGTAGATCGCGCTCGAATTCTCCGCGGTCGTGAACAACGCGCGCCCGTCGGCCGAAAACGCGATTCCCTCGCTCTGGGTCGGGCCCATGAACGCCAGCGTCCGCGGCGTGGCGGCGAACGTCGCCGCGAGCGTCGCCGCGCGTGGCCAGAGAAAAATGCTGGCGTTGACGCGCACTGCGAACCTGTCGCCGGTCGGCGAGGCGTCGCCCCCGGCCGCCATCGCGACCGAGACCGGCCCCACCTTCATGAGCACGGCCGGCGTGTCGGGCGCGGTGTTGCCGGGCGCGCGGAAGACGGCCGCGACGTTGGCCGCCTCCTTGGTGATGATCACGATGTCACCCGTCGGCGGATCTATCATCAAGGACTCGGCGTTGTGGGCGCCGTCGGGGTAGGTGAAGCGCAGCACCTGCGAGTTGGTGATCGACGTCGTCATCATCGCCTGCGTGGTCGAGACGGTGGGCTCGGCGAACCGGTAGATCTGGATCTCGGTGCGGTTGGCGTTGTTGTCGCCGAAGTCGCCGACGTAGATGTAGCTGCCGGTCGCGGGGCCGGGCCCGACCGCGAGATCTTCCCAGTCGGTCTGCGAGACGCCCATCAGCCGGTACTCGGCCAGCGCGGCGCCCGCGCTCGTCATCGCGAACACCGTCGCCGGTCCGCCGGCGTCCATCTGCGCGTAGAGCACGCCCGGGTACGCGCGACTCGCGGCCATGCCAGAGGGACCCGCCATCACGGTCGTGCCCGCGATGGTTCCGACCTGCGTCGGCGTCCCGAACATCAAGCAACCGACCGCGGCGCCGCCGGTCCCGGTCGTCCCCGCGCCGCCCGTCGCACCGGCCACGCCGGTGGTGCCGGCGATGCCTGTCGTCCCCGCCGCGCCACCACCGCGCCCACCGGCGCCGGTCGTGCCTGCGACGCCGGTGCCTCCACGCCCGGCTGCCCCGCTCGTGCCCGCCGCGCCGGACGTGCCCGCCGCGCCGGACGTGCCGGCAGCGCCGGACGTGCCCGCAGCGCCGGACGTGCCCGCGGCGCCCGACGTGCCCGCGGCACCGGACGTGCCCGCGGCACCGGTCGTGCCCGCGGCGCCGGAGCCGGCCGTCCCCGTCGTTCCGCCCGTTCCGGGGCTGCCACCTCCCGATCCGCAAGCCGCCAACCCGAGCGGCACGACGGCCAACGTGAGCGACCAGACGATCGAGTCGCGATGACGACGCTTGGTCATGGAATTTCCTCCAGCGATGAAAGGGGTGACGGGAGAATGCGCCAATAGGTGCGCGGATCGCAGGGTTTTCGTCGCGCGGTCTACAAGCGCGTCGCCGCTTCGCGCAGCACTTCGCTGGGTGATGCGAGCGACCCCGAGGCGGCCTCGTCCGGGAAACTCCGGTGTGGCGCTCCAGCCCCGGCGCCATGCTTGTATCACGAGAAAAAAAAGTGCGATGACGTGTCGAAACCGAGCGGCCGGCTCCGACTACGGGCAAGAGCAGGCCTCACGATGAGGCTGCCAACGAAAGGAAACCGACCATGAAGTACATGTTGATGATGCATTCGCCGGGGAAAGGCCCGTACCAGATCGCGTCGTGGCCGCAGCAGGACATCGCGCGCCACATCCAGTTCATGAGGTCGTTCGCCACCAAGCTGGGCCAGGCGGGCGAGCTGGTGGGGGCCGAAGGGCTGGGCGGCCCGGACCAGGCCAGACTGGTGCGCGCCGGGGGCGACGGCCGGCCGGTCACCGATGGCGTGTTCCCGGAGTCGAAGGAGTTCCTGGTCGGGTACTGGATCGTCGAGGTCGGCAGTCCGGAGCGCGCGTTCCAGATCGCGGCCGAGGCCTCGGCCGCGCCAGGTATCGGTGGCAAGCCGCTCAACATGGGGATCGAGGTGCGCCAGGTGATGAGCGCGCCGCCCACCGACGGGCCCTGATGCCGGCGCCGGCGGCGCTCGGTCCGGAAACCCAGCACCTGCTACGCGATCTCGCGCCGCAGGTGCTGGGCGTCATCGTGCGCCGGTACCGCGACCTCGCGGCCAGCGAGGACGCGGTTCAGGAGGCGCTGATCGCGGCGGCCGCGCAGTGGCCGCGCGAGGGGATCCCCGACAGCCCGCGCGCGTGGCTCGTCCAGGTGGCGTCGCGCCGGATCGCCGACCACGTGCGCGCCGAGGCCGCGCGCCGCCACCGCGAACAGCTGGTGGTCAGCCTGGTGCCCGCCGACGAGCAGATCGCGCTCGGCGCCGACGGGGCAGGCGCGAATGAGCGCGACGATACGCTCGACCTCTTGTTTATGTGCTGCCACCCCGCGCTGTCGCCGGCCTCGGCGATCGCGCTCACCCTGCGCGCGGTCGGCGGCCTGACCACGGCCGAGATCGCGCGCGCGTTCCTGGTTCCGGAGGCGACGATGGGGCAGCGGATAAGCCGCGCCAAGCAGACCGTCGACGGTGCGCGCGCTGGATTGGCACTGCCGGCGGGCGCCGAGCTCGGGGCGCGACTCGCGAACGTGACCCACGTGCTCTACCTGATCTTCAACGAGGGCTACACGTCCAGCTCGGGCACGGAGCTGGTCCGCACCGATCTTTCGGGCGAGGCGCTGCGGCTGACGCGGATGTTGCGGCGGCTCGTGCCCGACGACGCCGAGGTCGCGGGGCTGCTCGCGCTCATGCTGCTCACCGACGCGCGGCGCGCGGCGCGCACCGGGGCGGCGGGCGAGATCATCCCGCTCGACCAGCAGGACCGGACGCTGTGGGATCGCGAGGCGATCGCGGAGGGCGTCGCGCTGGTGACCGAGACGCTGCCCAGGCGCGAGCTCGGGCCGTATCAGCTGCAGGCGGCGGTCGCTGCCGTGCACGACGAGGCGGCGACCGCCGCCGCGACCGACTGGCCGCAGATCCTCGCGCTCTACGGCGTGCTCTTGAAGATGTCCGACAACCCGATGGTGGCGCTGAACCACGCGATCGCGACCGCGATGGTGGACGGTCCGGGGGCGGGGCTCGAGCGGCTGGACGCGCTCGCCGGCGACCCACGGCTCGCGGGGCAGCACCGCGTGGACGCGGTCCGCGGCCACCTGCTCGAGCGCGCCGGCGATCGCGCGGGCGCGGTTGCTGCTTATCGGCGCGCCGCCGAGCGCACGGCCAGCGTCGCGGAGCGGAGTTACCTGCTGCTGCAGGCCGCGCGGCTGGCGGATTCGGGAGGCTGAAAAATCTCGGCGGGCATGTCGAAATCGGCCCGGCGGCTCCGACTCACGGGCAGAGGCGCCAAGGTGGCGCCCAGAAACCCAGGAGACGCCATGATCGATACCCACGCCCTTCCGACCGCCAGCTTTTCCGTCGCCTCGACCCACGCCATGCCGCGGCGGCGCCGCGTGCTCCGCCGGGTCGGCGCCGTCTTTGCCGGCCTGTTCGCGATCTTCGCGATCACGACCGCGACCGACGCCGTGATGCACGCGACCGGCGTGTTCCCGCCCGTGAACGCCGCGCCGATGTCGGGCGCGCTGTTCCTGCTCGCGTTCGCGTACCGGTTCGTGTTCGACGTCGCCGGGAGCGCCCTCACCGCGCGCCTCGCGCCCGACCGCCCGATGCGGCACGCGCTCGCGCTCGGGACGATCGGCCTCGTGCTTAGCGTCGGCGGCGCGATCGCGATGTGGGACGCGGGCCCGGCCTGGTATCCCCTCGGCCTGGCCGCGAGCGCGCTGCCGTGCGCCTGGCTGGGCGGGCGCCTCGACGAGCGCCGGGCCAACGCGGCTGCTTGAACGGCCGCTGGAACGGCTACTTGAAGCCGATACCTAAACGGTTACTTGAAGCGGCCGCGACCTATCGGCTTCCCGCGGCGGAGCGGCTTCTTGCGCGCGAGGGGTTTGCCTCGCGCGAGGGGTTTCCCTCGCGCGAGCGACTTGCCCCGGGCGAGCGACTTGCCCCGAGCGAGCGACTTGCCCCGAGCGAGCGACTTGCCCCGAGCGAGCGACTTGCCCCGAGCGAGCGACTTGCCCCGAGCGAGCGACTTGCCCGGCGCGAGCGACTTGCTCCGGGCGAGCGACTCGCCCGAGTCGAGCAGCTTGCCCGACGCGAGGGGCGGCTTCCCTCGCGAGAGCGGCTTGCCCACCAAGAGCGGCTTGTCCGACGCGAGCGGTGAGTCGTTCGGTATCGGCTTCCGCGGCAGCGGCGGCCGGCTCACCCCGAGCTCGACGGTGTTCGCCGCGGGCTCGCGCGCGGCCGACGCCGTCGTCGTCGTCATCAGGCGCTCCAGCGTGATTTGCAGATCCGACAGCGCGGCGAGCGTCGTCTGCGGCGCACGCGACACGAGGGCGACCGCGAAATCGGTCGCCGCTTCCGCCGCGGAGACCACCATCTTGAAGCCGGGACAGTGCACGACCCACCGCCGCTCCCGCTCCGGTCCCTCGGGTCCGCCCGTCACCCGCACGCCCTCGAGCTTGGCCAGCGCGCGCGCCAGCACACTGCACGGCTCGCCGTTGAGCGCGATGCGCAGGCTCAGCACCGTCCCCGCGCGATCGACGACCACCACGTGCCGTCCGGCGATGGTCGTCGGAGCCAGGGGAACGATCTCGGACGCGATGCTCATCGGCCGAAAACTACACAGGTGTTCAGGGCCCCGTCAATGCCCGATGGCTGCGCTGCGGCGGCCAGCGCGTCTGTGACGACCTGCTTACTTGACGTAGTGCAGGCCGACGACGCCGGTGGGGTATGCGGTCGTCTCCACCAGCTTGAAGCGCGCGTCGAAGCCGTTCGGGAACAGCCGCTTGCCGCCGCCGACCGCGATCGGGTAGAGCAGCAGGTAGAGCTCGTCGACGAGGTCGTTCGCGAGCAGCGTGTGCACCAGCTGGCTGCTGCCGTCGGTGAGGATGTTCTTGCCCGGCTGGGCCTTGAGCGCCCGCACGGAGGTCACCACGTCGTCGCGGATGATGGTGGTGTTGCGCCAGGTACCCTTCTCGAGCGTCTTCGACACGACGTACTTCGCGGGCGCGTTCATAATGTCGCCGAACGGATCGCCGACCGGCATCGGTTCGAACGCGTTGGCATGGCCGACGTAGGTGCGCCGGCCGAGCAGCAGCGCGTCCGCATCCTTCATGACCGAGAAGAAGTGCGCGCCGATGTCGTCGTGCCAGTACGGCATCGTCCAGCCGCCGTGCTTGAATCCGCCGTCGAGATCCTCGTCCGCGCCGCCCGGGGCCTGGATGACGCCGTCGAGGGTGATGAACTCCGAAACGATGAGCTTTCGCATGACCTGTCTCCTTGTCGTCGGCCGGCTTGATTGCCGGCTCTGACCGGACGACGAACCATGTGTTCGCGGATCGACAACCGCACCGGTTGATCCGCGGAAAACTCCTAGTGGCCCGCAATCACTACAGTTGCGGGACCGCGCCCACCTGCTGCAGGAACCCGAGGCGATCGGTTTCGAGCGCGGCGTCGACGATCTTGCCGTCCTTGAACCGGAAGATTCCGGCGCCGGTGTTGGTCATCGCCTTGCCGGTGGCCGGGTAGGTCCGGAACGCCGCCTTGTGCGTGCCGGTCCAATGCCAGCGGACGGCGACGCGATCGTCCTCCGCGATCACGTCGTCGAGGGTGTAGTGGATGTCGGGGAACGCGCTGCGGAGCCCGGTCACGACGCCCCGGAAGCCGGCGGGTCCCTTCGCGCCCTGGACTCCCACGTAGTCGGGGGACACGAGGCGATCGAGCAGGCCGAGGTCTCCCAGGTTGAAACAGGTCTCGAACAGGTTCGTGACGTCACGCTTGTTCTGGTCGGTCATGGTCGTGCTCCTCGGGGATGGGTGGGGGTGGGCGCAGGCGCTGGCCACGAGGGCGGCGAGCGCCCAGGCGGCGGTTCGGGTCGATTCGAGCGTCGGTGTCATGCGACGAACCTACGGCGCGCAACCTTTTCAGGACAGTGATGATTCGTGATGTGTATCATCACCAGCTGTGAGCCTTTCGACGCTCGACCTGAATCTGCTGTTGATGCTGGACACCGTGCTCGTCGAGCGGAGCGTGGTGCGCGCCGCGCGACGGCTGCACGTGACGCCGTCCGCGGTGAGCAACGCGCTCGCCCGCCTGCGCGCCGCGCTCGACGATCCGCTGCTGGTGCGAAGCGGCCGCGGCGTCGTGCCCACGCCCCGCGCGGCGGCGCTCGCGCCCACGCTGGCACGCGCGCTCCGCGATCTCGATCAGGCGATTCACGGCGACGGCGTCGACCTCGCGACGACCGACCGCGAGCTGACCCTCGCCGTCGCCGACGCCGGTCAGGTCGTGAAGCTGCCGCGCATCGTCGCCGCGCTCGCCGCCAAGATGCCGCGTGCGCGGCTGCGCGTGCTCAGCATCGACACGTTGTTCGCGACCGGGGGGCTGGCGGGCACGGAAATCGACGTCGCGATCGGCGTTGGCGAAAAGGGACCCGGCATCCACGCACAGCCGCTCTACGACGAGCGCGTCGCTTTGGTCGCGCGTGCCCGCCACCCCGCGATCATCAAGAGACGCGGGCGGGTCACGAAGCCCGAGCTCGCGGCGCTCCGCCACGTCGAGGTCCAGGTGGCGCCGGGGCGAGGCAGCCGGCCGGTGGCGGCGAGCTACGCCGTGCTCGGGGTGCCGCGCACCATCGCGGTCATCGTGCCGACGTTCACCGCCGCTGCCGCGGTCGTCGCCGGCACCGATCTGGTCGCGTCGCTGCCGAGCAGCGTGGTCGACGTGCTCGGCCCGCGGCTCGCGCTGCGGCGAGTGGAGACGCCGCTCGCGCCGATCGAGACCACGATCAATCTGCTCTGGCACGAACGCACCGAACACGATCCCGTGCTGCGCGCATTCCGCGATCTGCTCGCCCGCGCGGCCGGGGAAGCGCGCGGCTGAAATGCCGGAGATCGACAAATTCGGGGCTCAACCCGTTGGTTTTTTGGCGTCTGGGTTTCAGGAGCGTCAACTCGTGGTTTCGGTTGCGCACTTTTTCCCGAGCGGCCTGCATGTTTTCTCGCGCGGGACGAAAGTTGGAGCTAGATCCGTCGACAAGAAACGCACGGAGGTGGACCGATGTGGAACGAAGGTGGCGTTATGGTAGGCGGTGACGGGGAAGCACTCGCGAGCAATCAAGTCATGAACGTGGGGCGGGGATGGTTTCGGATGGCCCCCATCGAGAGGGCGGATACGGCGCCCATCGGCGTCAGCGTGGCGCCGACGCCGGACATCAGAATGGCCAGCTCGCTGTTCGAGCGGCGGCCGGACGCGCGCGACGAAGCGGCCGCGCGCGACGAAGCGGACGCGCGCGACGAAGCGGCCGCCGGCCCGGCGCGCGGCACGGTCACGGCGCCGTGGTGGTTGCTCGGCCTCGCGGGGACGGGGTTGCTCGCGATCGGCGCCGTGATCGCCACCGTGATTACGACGATGGCGCGGCCGCACCCGGTCGTCCTGGCGGCGCCGGCGCCGGCCCGCGCGCCGGCGGCCGTGGTGGTCACTCCGCTACCCGCGCCATCGCCGGTGACAATCGAGCCGCTCGGGAGCGCCACCTTGCCGGCGACCGCGCCGCCGGTGGCGGCGATCGTGGCGGCGCCCGTCGTGACGGCGCCGGTCGTGGGCGCGGCTGCCGCTGGCCGCTCCGCGCTCGCAGCGGCCCGCCGCGTGCGCGCTGCGTCGCCCAAGCGCGACAAGCCTGCGGTTGCGGCCGGGCACCCGGGGCCAAACCGCGACAAGCCGGCGATGGCGATCGAGCCCGCGCCGTTGCCGCCTTCTTCCTCCCCGGCGGCCTGGGTCGATCCGTTCGCAAACTGATTCGCACGAAAAGAATCTCCGAGGTCGCCCGCGCGCGATCCTGCTATGGTCCGGGCATGAGGTTGCCCCCCGGCCTCGCATTTGCTGCGAGCACACTCGTTGTCGTGACGCTGCTCGGCTGCGGTAGCGATGGCAACGGCGCGCAGCCCACCATGTGCGTGGGCGCGAGCATCGTCGCGAGCGAGCAGAACAACTACGCGTTCTCGAGCACGATCACGCTGCCGCCGATCACGGTCGCCCACATGACGAACTTGAGCTTCGATTGGGGCGCGCTCACGAAGGACTTCCAAGGCCGCCCGCTCGCGCCCGCCACCGGTCTCGGCATGGCGCTGGTCATGATCTGGGATCTGCCGATCGCGGAATTCGAGGCCACGCTCAACGCCGACGAGCTGTACCCGGCGGATCTCGTGGTCTCGCCGCCGCTCAACCTTCCCCTCACGGGCGCGACGTCAGGCAAGCTCTACAATTTCCTGCTCAACGGGACCGCGGTCACGGAGGAGATGTTCAAGCTGTACTTCGACGCGAATTTGTACACGGCCGCGAACTCGACGTTCCTCGTCGGCGTGCAGGCCGGCACCGATCTCGGCCGCGACCTCCGCATGCTGCAAGCGTTTCACGTCGACGCCGCGTCCACCGTCACCGACATCGCGCTCACCAACACGTCGACCAAGCTGACCTACTCCGCCAACCTGCACAGCCTGACGATCATGGGCGTTCCCGCCGGCACCGCGGCGCTGACGCTCGATTGGTCGCAGATGAAGACCAACGCGCTCGGCCACGAGTTCAAGGAAGGCTACGTCACGAGCGCGATCGTCGGTCACTACACCCAGACGCCCGCCGAGCTCGAGGCGAAGTTTCTCGATCTCGATCGCATCGCGACGGCGACCTATCGCGCCGACGTTCCGTCCGGATCGGTGTTGGATTTCACCGCCCTCAAAGACGCGAACGGCGCTGCTTTCCCCGGAATCGACGATCAGGGAACCTGGCTCGTGGGGCTCACCTGCGGAAATTGCCGCAATCCCGCGCCCTGGTACATGACGATTCTCGAAACTTGTTCGAAGTAAGCCTGGGGTAGCTGGCCCCTAACGCGTTATGCGACGCATTTGTACACGCGCGGTGATCTTGTGTGGTGGCGGGCTCGCGCTCGTGCTCGGCGGGTGTGGAGGGATGGCGGGCGGTAGTCCAGGGACGGGCGGCACCGGGACCACCGGAAGCGCCGGGACCACCGGAAGCGCCGGGACCACCGGAAGCGCCGGGACCACGGGCAGCGCCGGGACCACCGGCAGTGCCGGGACCACCGGCAGTGCCGGGACCACGGGTGCCGCCGGGATCACCGGCAACGCCGGAAGCACGGGCGCCGCCGGGACCAGCGTGACCGGGGCGGGCGGCTGCACGATCACCCCGTCGTCATCGGTGAGCACGAAGATTCCGACCGTCGGGATCGTCACCTGGTCGACGAGCTTGGCGGGCGTGCAGTCGGCGAAGATCGACTTCGGCCTCACCACGTCGTATGGGATGACGGCGCCCGTCGACTTGAAGCAGGCAAACTATCGCACGCTACTGCTCGGCATGAAGGCGTCGCGCATGTACCACTACCGGATCACGGCGATGACCGGCGGCGGCGTCGCGTGCCAGAGCGCCGACCTCACGATCATGACCGGGCCGCTCGCCAACGGGCTGGTCAAGCCGACGGTCACCACCAACAACGCCGCCGCGCTTTCGGGCGGGTTCTTGATCACCGGACAGTACGTGCGCAACACGAACGGCAGCGGCCCCGCGTACATCCTCGACAGCGATGGCGATTACGTGTGGTGGTACAACATCGAGGACTACGTGACCGGCGTGACCATGGACTACGCCGGCACGCACATGTGGATCAACAACCATCCGCCGAACATCGCGGACGCGAAGACCCACCGGGTGACGATGGACGGGCTCACGGCCGAAGATCTGTCGCCGGAACTGCCAAAGATTTCGCACCAGCTGACGGTGCTGCCCGACGAGACGATCGCGTTCTACGCGTCGGACGGCGGGATCGATGGCTGCGACGACATCAAGGAGCGATCGCCGACCGGCGCCATCCGAACCATCGCCAACTCGCAGAAGGCGCTGGGGACCACCGGGCAGTGCCACGTGAACAACATTCAGTACTCGAAGCAGGACGACACGCTGGTGTTCTCTGATCACATCCACTGCGCGGTCGCCAAGATCAGGCGATCTGACGGGCAGACGGTGTGGATCCTGAACAACGCGACCAAGACCTTCACCGGCGACACCTGGAAGGGCAGCGAGCACGGCATCCACATCCTGGGCCTCGACGACTTCCTGATCTTCAACAACAACACGCGCCTCATCGCGGGCAGCACCGAGCCGGGTGGCACCGGCGACGGCTCGGGCGCGCTCGAGATCAAGCTCGACCTCGCCGCCAAGACCGTCACCCAGATCTGGTCCTACAAAGCGACCGGGAATGCGTACCAGACCGACGTCATGGGTGACCTCCAGCGGCTTCCCAACGGCAACGTGGTCATCGCGTTCGGCGGCAAGGGCATCATCCAGGAGATCACCGCCACCGGCACCGTCCTCCAGGAGATGCGGACGCAGACCAACTTCGGTTACATCCAGAAGCGCGCGACGCTCTACGGTCCGCCGCCGCGATGACGCTCGACGCGGTGTCGAGATGCGCGGGGCGTACGCGTTGCATCGCTGGCGGGGACTGAAGGCGCGGCTCCGCGCCGTATTCTGGGCCGCGGCGGTCCTCGCCATCTCGCTGCTGGCGCTCGTGATCGGGGCGGCCGGGGATGCGCGCGCGAACGGCGCGTTCCCGGCGGGGGAGGGCGTGCTGGTTCCCGCCGATCGCCCACAGCAGATCATCCTGGTCACCAACTTCGGCATCGTCCTCACCGACGACGGCGGGCAAACCTGGAGCTGGTCGTGCGAGCGGGACGCGAATTCGCTCGGCGTGCTGTACCAGCTCGGCCCGGGACCGCGGCGGCGGCTGTTCGCGGTCGCCAACCAACACGTCGTCTACTCCGATGACGCGAGCTGCAGCTGGCAGATCGCCGCCGGGCTCGTCGCCGGTCAGTCGGTGACCGACGTGTTTCCGGATCCGGGAAACGCCGATCGGGTGCTGGCGATCGCGGTCGCAGGCGCCGTTCACGCGGTGTTCGAATCGGCGGACGGCGGCGCGACGTTCGGCGCGGAGCTGTATCGCGCGGCGAGCGGCGACGTGGCGAGCAGCGTCGAGAGCGCGCGCGGCGACCCGCGGGTCGTTTATGTGGGGCTCATGGGCGCCGACAAGGCTCCCAAGCTCGCCCGCTCGGGCGACGGCGGCGCACATTGGACGGTGAGCGATCTGTCCGCCGACCTCGGCCCCGGCATGCCGCGCATCATCGCCGTGGACCCGGACGACGCCGACACCGTGTTGCTGCGGTTTGCGTCGACGACCGGGGGCGAGTCGCTCGCGGTCACGCGCGACGGGGGCGCGACCGCGACCAAGTCCGTGACCATCCCTTTCTACTTCACCTCGTTCGCCCGGATGCCCGACGGCGGGCTGGTGGCGAGCGGCGTGGTCGCGGTGACGCCGACGCTCACCCCGGCGCTGTTCGTGTCGCACGACCGCGGCGCGAGCTTCAAGCAGAACGGCGCTGTGCTGAGCGTGCTCGCGCTCGGCCAGCGCGCCGGCATCCTGTATGCGGCCGCCGACAACTTCCGCGACGGTTTCGCGCTCGGCGCGTCCAGCGACGAGGGGGCGACCTGGCAGCCGGTCGTTCGCTTCGATCAGATCGGATCGATTACGGCCTGCCTGCGCGGCGACCCGCAGTGCCGGGCGAGCTGCGAGGCGCTCGCCGGCAAGGGTGTCGGCTCGCCCGGCATGATTTGGGAGGAAGCGGTCTGCACCACGTCCGGGGCCGCCGGCGCGAGCGGCGGCGGTGGCTCTGCCGGCGCAGCGACGGCCGGCTCAGGCGGCGGTTCGGGTGCGGGCGGCGTCGCGCCGCGCCCCTCGGGTGATCACTGCGCCGTCGCACGCGACCGATCCGCGCCGGGCGCGGGCGCCCTCGCGCTCGCCGCCGGCATGCTCACGATCGCGGTGGCGCGTCGGCCGCTGCGTCGCGCTCGGCCTCGCCCTCGGCGGGCCGCGCAGCGAGTAGCTTGAACAGCAGCTCGAAGTCCACCGGCTTGACCAGGTGGGCGTCGAAGCCCGCTTGCTGGGCTCGGTGGCGGTCCTCCTCTTGCCCCCAGCCGGTCAGCGCCACCATCAAGAGCGGTTTGCCCCACGGCTTCTCTCGGATGCGGTGGCACACCTCGTAGCCGTCCAGCTTCGGCAGCCCGATGTCCAGCAGCACCGCCTCGGGACGGACGCGCTCGGCCGCTGCGATCGCCTCGACGCCGTCGTGCGCGACGTGTGTGGTGTGACCGGCCTCCTCGAGCAACATCGCCAGCGACTCCGCTCCATCGAGGTTGTCGTCCACGATCAGGATGCGTCGGCTGGCGGCCGGCGGCGGCCCGGCCATCGGCTCATTCGTTTCCCGGGTCGGCATCGGTCCTCGTGTCGCTACGATAGCGGATCCCGGCGTCTTGGGCTTCCCGGTTCGTGCGATGAGCTTTACCTGCACGTCGACCCGCGCGGGCCGCTCGCCCGCGACGCACAGGTCCGCGTCGACGCGCGCGTCGCCGGCAATGGACGTTATGCGAAGCCGAATCGCCGCGAGATCAAGCGGGGGCGCAAAGCAACACGAACGACAAGCAGTGAAAGCTCTGGTCCGACGACAGCGCGACGACGGTCTGGACGACCTTCACGCTGGGGTTCGCCGCGATCCAAGCGGTCACACGGTTGCCGATCTCTTCGCGCTCGCGCGCCTTCGTCACGGAGAACACCTTGACCAAATTGATACGATTTTGCATCGAGCGATGGTTCTTCGTAGCAGCGCGAATCCGCCGGTCTCCACCCATTTCCCGACGCCAGTTGCGAAAATCCGGCCCGCGTCGCCGGTGATGGTGCATCGCATCGTGAGTCCCCGCCGTCACGCGACCGATGGTTGACGCCGACGCTGTCCTCGACGACTCTCGTCGACGAAATTCAAATCTGCGACGTTCGGAGGGGAGCCGCTTGTCGGAGATAACTCAAGAACATCTGGGGACGACGGCGTGCGTGATGGCGAGGACGACGCTGTTCCCGTTCCCGCCATCGGATGGCAAGGGCAGCGGCGTCACGCTCGCGGTCGTCGAGGATCTGCCTCCCGCCAATGGCACGCTGTTCGCGTTCCGTGGACACGTGCTTTCGCAGCACCTCGGCCGGCCGCTCGCCATCCGCCAGCAACGCGAGGAGCTGTCGCATGCCTGGACGTTCAGGCGCGGCGATCTGAGCCTCATCCCCGCCGGCTGGCGGACCACCGTCTGGACCGAAGAGCGGGCCGACTTTCTCCAGGTGGAGCTGTGTCCGGATCTCGTGAGCCGCGCCGCCGGCGGCGGCCGCGACGTCGACCTGCCTTGCCTGTTCTTGTTCGACGATCCGCTGTGCCGCGAGCTATCGATGTCGATGCTGGCTGAGGCCCAGGCGCACGGCGCGGCCGCGCGCATGTACGTCGAGTCGGCGGCGGTCGTTCTTTCGCAGCGGCTCGCTTCGATCAAGCACCGCCCGCTGGCGCCGGCACACCGCCACGGGCTGTCGCCGGACGTGCTTCGACGCGCGCAAGAATTTCTCCACGACGAGATGAACCGCAACCCGGGTATCACCGAGCTGTCGTCGGCGGTCGGGATGAACGTCGATCACTTCTCCCGCATGTTCAAGCGGTCCACCGGGTTGGCGCCGCACCAGTACTTGGGGAACATCCGACTCGAGCGCGCCAAGCGGCTGCTCGCCGAGGGGCGCTCGCCCATCATCGAGATTGCCTTCGACATCGGATACGCGAACCCGAGTCAGTTTTCGGCGTTCTTCCGCAAGCGCACCGGCCTGTCGCCCACCGAGTTCAGGCGGAGCGCGACGTCCGGCGGGCGCGCCGGCTAGCCGCCCCCGCGCGCAGCGCGGGTTCGCGGCTACTCTTTGCTGTCGGTAACCGGCGACATGTTTTCTACACCGTCGTCGACTTCCGAGCAGCACGGGTATGATGCGCCCGTGAGCGAAGTCGACGCTGGCGGCCCGCGTCCCTGGGGCGGGCTGAAGGTGGTTAGGGTCTCGGGGATGCGCGACGACGAGCGGGGCGGGACCGGGGTCGTGCTCCTGCACGGCTGGGGCGCGCCGGGTGACGATTTGGTCCCGATCGCGGAGGCGTTGAACCGCCCGGGCGTGCGGTTCTTCATCCCTGCGGGGCCGCTGCCCGAGATGGGCGGAGGCCGCGCCTGGTGGCACCTCGACCCGACCACGCGGCCTCCCCACGCCGCCGCGGACGAGCTGCCCGCCGGCTTTCGGCCGACACCCGAAGTGGTGGCGGCCCGCGTCGCCGTGCAGGCGCTGGTCGCGACCGTGATCGATCGCCACGCGCCGGCGACGTTGGCGCTGGTCGGCTTCTCGCAGGGTGGGATGTTGTCGATCGACGTCGCGCTCGCCGGAACGCCCGGCGTCGAACGAGTCGTCGCGATGTCGGGTCTTCTGCTGGTGGACTCGGTGCCGGGGTTGAGGACGCCCCCCGCCAGCAAGCCGCGGTTCTTGCTCTCACACGGACGGCACGATCCGGTCGTGCCGTTCGCTGCCGCGGCCCGCGCCAAGGAGCTGCTGGAGAAGCATGGCTTCCCGGTGACGTGGCGGCCGTTCGACGGTGGCCACGAGATTCCACCGCCGGTGCTGTCCGACCTGGAACGTTTCCTGTTTCATCACGACGATGACTGATCGATCGGTCGTTCCCGACCCGCGCCGCATCAAGACGTTCGCGAACCAGGCCGCGGCCTCGGCAAGCAGAACCTGTTCGCGCTCGCTTTCGCACCAATGCGTGCGGACGACCGCCGGCCGTGCGCGCAAGATCGAAGGCTGGTGGCGATGCTGGCCCGCGGCAAAACGATCTCCCCGCGTCCCGCTCGGTAAATCTCGACTGGCCTGGAAGGGCCCGCAATCCCGTAGCAATCTGGCGGTCGGGCCGACGGATCATGGGATCGCTTGCGCCCAATCAGGGAATTAGTGGCCGGGAAGGCTTGGCCATGCTCCGCGCTCGACCTGTACGATTGCTGCGGCAGGCCTGCCTCGGGCTCACCCTGGCCGCCGCCTGTCAGGCCCCGGAGGCGTACCACCAGGGCGACGGCATGGGCCTCGGCCAGGCGGGGAGCACCGCGACCGGCGCGGCGGGAGCCAGCGTGAGCGGCGCGGCGGGGTTCGTGGTGAGCGGCGCGGCGGGGTTCGTGGTGAGCGGCGCGGCGGGGACCAGCGCGACCGGCGCAGCCGGGACCAGCGCGACCGGCGCGGCGGGGACCAGCGCGGCGGGGACGACGGGCGCAGCGGGTCGCGGGGGAACGACGGGCGCAGCGGGTCGCGGGGGAACGACCGGCGCGGCGGGTCGCGGGGGAACGACCGGCGCGGCCGGCCGCGGGGGAACGACCGGTGCCGCGGGGGCGACCGCCGGAACCATGGGGAGCGCGGGTCGAGTCGGGACTGGTGGCCGCGGCGGCGCGACCGGAACCGCGGGCACCAATGGCGGCGCGAACTCGTGTCCGCTCGGGGGCCGGCTCGACTGCACGGCCGCCGGGGCTCTGGACCTGACGCCCGGCGGGCAGGTCGTCGACTTCTCGGCGGCGCAGTGGAACAACACGACCAAGGCGTGGTGCAACGCCGACGGCCTCGATGGCGGCCTGTTCTCGTTCGCGGGCACCGGGTCGACGGCGTCGGCCGCCGTCGACACGACGGCGCGGAACCTCACATTGAACTTGGAGGTTAGCGCGGGGCAGTACGCCGGCGGCGGGGTCAACTTCGACTCGTGTGTCGACGCGAGGGGCTTCAACTCGATCCAGTTCACGGCGTCGGTCACCGGCGGCAGCCTCACCGGCTGCGTGTGGCAGGTGCAGCTCCAGACCCAGGATCAGTACCCGACCACCGCGACCGACCCCACGGGCGGAACCTGCGCCACGAACTGCCGCAGGTACCCGCTGGCCACCCTGACCGCGGCGACGGCGACCGCCTCGATGTTCACCACCCGGTTCACGGCGTTCAACAATCCCGGCGCCTCGACCATCCCGACCGCGAGTCAAGTGATCGGGGTGCAGTGGCAGGTCAACTCGGGCAACTCGGGCTCCGGCACGTGCACCGTCGAGCTCACCATCGACAACGTTCGGTTCGTAACCCAGTGACAGCGGCCGCCACTCCGGCGGCGCTTGGTTGGGAGATTGTTGCAGTAAGTAGCCGCACACTCGCGCTTCGCGCGAGAGCGGCTAGCGAGCGAGCGCTTCGGGGGGCAGAGCCGCCTCGACCCGCCGAGCCCCTCCCCAGCGCGTCGGCTGATACGTCATCCTGACCGCGGGTGGCTCGGCAGCAAAACCGGCGGGGACGTCGAACACGACGATCCCCCCGGCGGTCTTGCCGGCACGCAGCGACTTCGGCGCGAGCAGCGGCGCGCACCCGGCCGGCGGCTTGCCGAGCACGGCGCTGTCGAGGACGACGCCGCCGGCTTCCAGCTTGAAGTCGCGCGGGGCGACCAGTAGCTCGTCCATCTTCGAGGTCACGCGCACGAGGAGGCCGACGCGGGTCGATCCCGCGGCGTCGGCCGCGCAGCGCCGGACCGCCTCGAGCCGCAACCGATAGAGGTTCCCCTCCAGCCAGTCGCCGAGCGACGGCGTCGGGCTGTCCGCGTCGGGCGCCGCCGCGGCGTCGGTCGCTGCATCGGGCGATGGATTTGGGGCTCCGCGACCGGGACCGGCCGGCGGCGCGGCACCCGCCTCCGCCACCACGCGCGCGCCGCCGGCCGGTTCGGACCGTGAACAAGGCGAGAGCACAAGCAGCGCGAAGGCGGTTAGTAGGGCGCGACGACCGCTGGGGAGCGAACCGTTCCTCATTTCATTGCGCGGCGACGGGTTGCTTCTGTTCGAGTGACCGCTTGTAGTCGCGCTGAACCTCCAGCTCCTCGTCGGACGCCATGCCCTTGCCCTGCATGAGGTCCGCGACGTCGTTGCCGGCAATCTTGCGGGCGGCCACCTCCACCTCGCGTTGTTGCAGGGCGGGGACCCGATTGTGGAGGTCGATGAAGTACTCCGTCAGCTTCTGACGTTGCGGCGCGCTCAGCTCGCCTGGGCGTTCGAGCGCGAGCTTCGCGAACGACGACACCAGCGCATCGCGCGCCCTCGGTCGCGACTCGACGAACATCAGGTCCATGCCCGAGTTGATCCCGTCGCCCTGCCAGATCGCGGACAGCCCCTGAATCAGGTCGGGCCAAAGTGGATCCTTGTCGGGCGCGGTCGGGTCGGCGGCCGCCGCCTCGAGCAGCATGGTCAGCTTCGATGGGGCGTCATTCAGCGACAGCAGATCGCTCATCGCGCCTCTCCGGTCGGCTCCAGCCGGGTCGGCCTGGGCGCGCGACAGCACCTCGATCGCCCGCCGCAGCCGGGTCAGATCGACCTCGGCGGTCGCCGATGCCGGCTGCGTTTCGCTCGCCGATGACTCGGAGCCTGGATCCTCGTCTTGTTGCTTGGACTTCGGGGCGAGCGCCCAAACGGCGACGCCCGCCCCGACAGTCGCGACCACAAGCAGCAGCCAGGCGCGAGACTTCGTCGTCCTGGGTGTCGCTTGCACGGGGGGTCTCCTACTCGATGTCCGCCGGGTTGTTGAACAGCGGCGTCAGCGCGATCGCGCCGTGGCCGTTCTGCGGGAAGTTGGACCCTGCCGGGTTGATGTTGGCCAGGTTCGACGCCGTGTCGTCGGGCGGGAACAGCACCAGGCTGTTCAAGAACGCCAACACCAGGTTCTTGTTGGCGCGAGATTGGCCGTTGAAGCTGTCGCGCGCGGCCTGCGCTTCGCCGCCGTGACGCATGATCACCTCTTCGACCGTCTGGCTGCGGCCGTCGTGTCCGTAGGGCGCCGTGGTCGCGACACCCCAGAGCGGCTCGGTCATGAACAGCCGCTGGAAGCTGCCGTCGAAGTTCCGCTCCGTGAAGTTGTTGCCGAGATCGTGGCGCTTGAGGTCCGCGAAGAAGTTGTTCACGACGAACGAGCCGCCAGCCGGCAGTTTGAGCACCGGCTCGCTGCTCGGATCGTCGACGATGACGATCTTCGCAGTCGCGGTCGCGAACATTCGGTTGAGCGGGTTGCCGCTGGTGGTGGGGCTCCCCGGGTTGAAGTCGGAGAATACGGTCTCGACGTCCGCCACCCGGCGATCGACGTTGATGGTCAGGGACGCGACATGGCAGCTCGTGCACCCGATGTTGGTGAAGATCGTGCGGCCCGCGTTGACGTCGGTCGCGCGATCCGGCGACACGCTGGTCCCGGGCTTGAAGTAGTTGAGCAGGTAGAACTCCATGAAGTCCACCAGGCTCACCGGCATCTCGTTGGCGATGCCGTCGCCGTCGGGATCGACACCGTTGTTGCCGGTGACGGGAGGGCCCTCGATCGCGTCGTTGGGTCCGTCCAGAACCATTCCCGAAGGCGTCACCACCCGCAGTCGGTTGATGCTCGCGTTCCGGAGATCGGGATCATCGGACTGCAGCCCCATCTCCGCGTTGAACGCGCCAACCGCGAACTCGCGGATCGAGATGGTTCCACCCTGCGCGAAGAACGGGCGCACCCGCAGATCGGCGTTCACGCCCTGGACGGCGGTTGTGACGAACGTGCCGTTGGGGTTGGCGGTGATCGATCCGTAGCTGATTCCTTTGGAGGTGAGGGTGCGGGTTTGCGGCGTCCCAGAAGACTGAGCTGCCGCGAGCGCTGCCGCGCGGATGCCCCGCAGATCGGTCGTGATCTCGTCACCCAACATCTCTTGCAGGCCGAGCCCGAAAAGGTGCGGCGCATCGCGGCTGTCGGGCCGTGTGAACACGTCGCCTCCGTGTCCCGCCGAGCCGCGCGGGCGGCCGTGGCATCCGGCGCACGAATCCACGATGCCGGCCCCGACCGAGGCGTCGATGGCGATGTTGCCGCTGCGGTCCCGGCCGTTGAAGCCCTGGGTGGGCAGGAACTTGCGCTGGAACAGCTGCCGGCCACGCCGAATGGCGCGGAACGGATCGCGCTGAATGATGTAAATCGAGGAAAACTGGGTCAGGTTGTTGCCGCGACCGGCGCCTATCTGACCGCCGATGTTCTTGTGAATGCCTTCGTTGACGGCATTCCCCGAGATCTTTTCGAGCGTGTCGCGCATTTGCGCGCGAGACGTCGTTGCCGACGCGACCGTCATCAACCCTACGGCGGCCGCCACCACATAGACCCGTACCTTCATGGCGCACTCCTTTCGTGATCGAGCGAGCATTGAGGTCGACCGAGTCGAAAACAGCAGGCACGCCCCAACACTGTCCGAGCAAGAAAAGCGTTTTCCCCGAGCTTCGGCAGGGCGGCACGGGGGGCTGGCAACCCGAGCCGATTGGGTTCAATCTCCCGCACCCAGATGTCCACGAAGTTCGAGGAGTTGCAGCTTCATCCGGCGCTCGCCGCGGCGCTGGCCGCGCGGGGTTACGAAACCGCGATGCCGGTTCAGGCCGCGGTCGCTGCGGCTCCGCCCCTAAGGGATCTTCTGGTGTCGTCGCAGACCGGCTCGGGGAAGACGATCGCGTTCGGCACCGCGCTGGCGGCCACGTTGCTCGGAACCGAGCCCAAGGTCGCGCACGGGCCAGCGCCGGTCGCGCTGGTGATCGTCCCGACCCGCGAGCTGGCGATGCAGGTGCGCGAGGAGCTGCGCTGGCTCTTGCACGGAACCGGAATCCGGCTCGCCTCCGTCACCGGGGGGACGCCGATCGTGGGCGACCTGAAGACGCTCCAGCGCGGCGTCGAGCTGGTGATCGGAACCCCCGGCCGATTGGTCGACTTGCTGCGCCGGTCGCGGCTCGAGCTGGCCGCGCTCCGGGTCGTGGTCCTGGACGAGGCCGACGAGATGCTCGACCTCGGCTTTCGCGAGGACCTCGAGACGCTGTTGCAGGCCGCGCCCGCGACGCGGCGGACGCTGCTGCTGTCGGCGACGTTGCCCGCGGAGATCCGGGCGCTGGCGCAGCGCTATCAGCGCGACGCGCTGGCGATCGACGCCCGGCCGCACCGCGACGGCGGCGCCGCGCACGGGCCCGGCGCCCACGACGACATCGCCTACCGCGCACACCTGATCGCCGGGCACGATCGGCTGTCCGCCGTCGTCAATGTGCTGCGCGCCGACGCCAGCGCGCGCGCCATCGTCTTCTGCACCACGCGCGAGGGTGTCTCGCACATGCACGCCGCGCTCACCGCCCGCGGCTTCGCGGCCGCCGCTATCTCCGGCGAGCGCGCTCAGGCCGAGCGCGATCGCGCGCTCGAGCAGCTGCGGCACGGCCACGCGGAGGTGCTGGTCGCGACCAACGTCGCCGCCCGTGGCTTGCACCTGCCCGACGTCGATCTGATCGTGCACGCCGACCTGCCGCTCAACGCCGACTCGCTCATCCACCGCAGCGGCCGCACCGGCCGCGCCGGCCGCAAGGGGTCGGCGGTGGTGATCGCGTCGGTGGCGGAGCGACGCAAGGCGGAGCGGTTGCTGGCCGCGGCGCAGGTCCGGGCGACCTGGACGCCGCCGCCCGACGCGGGCGCGATCGCCGCTGCCGCCGAGGCGCGCCTGGTGGCCGAGATCGTCGCCGCGCCCGCGCCCGACGACGAGGGCGACCCAGCCAACGCGCTGCTCGCCAAGATCGAAGCGCAGCTGCCCGCGCGCGAGCTCGCGCGGCGATTGCTCGCGCGTGAGCTCACCCGCTTGCCGGTGGGCGAAAAGCTTCACCCGGTCGCGATGCGCGACGCTGGGCCCGAACGGCTCGCGAAGCCCGGCCCGCGCCGCGCCCACGCCGACTTCGCCCGCGAGGGCGGTCTGTTCCGGATCAACATCGGCGCCAAGGACAAGGCCGATCCGCGCTGGCTGCTGCCGGTCATCTGCCGTCGCGGCGGGGTCACCCGCCGCGAGGTCGGCGCCATCCGGATCGGCCCTCACGAGACCACGTTCGAGATCGCGGGCGACGCCGTCGCGGACTTCGCGCTCGCTTCGTCCTCGCCCGATCCGCGGGCGCCGCACGTCCACATCACCCGAGCGAACACGCCGCGCCCGTTCAAGGATGGCGGCGGGCACCCCCCGCGTCCGTTCAAGGATGGCGGCGGGCAGCCCCCGCGTCCGTTCAAGGATGGCGGCGGGCAGCCCCCGCGCGCGTTCAAGGATGGCGGCGGGCAGTCCCCGCGCGCGTTCAAGGATGGCGGCGGGCAGCCCCCGCGGCGCGCCCACCCTCCGCGGATGCCCGGGAAACCCGGCAACTCGAACCGCCGTCGCTAACCTGGCCCGAGCGGAGGGCCTAGAACTGCCAGCCGGCGCTCGCGCCGGGCTATGCTGCGCGCGGTGACGCCGGGACGTACGCGATCGAAGTGGCCGCTCCGGATCATCGCGGCGCTGGCCGCGATCGTCGGGTTGGGCGTGTTGTTCGTCCGGTCGGCGCGGGACACGCGCGCGAAGCCGTACGCGGTGGACCGTCAGGCGCTGCGCGGCTGGACCGTCACGATCGAGTCGGGCGCGAGCCCCAACGCGCCCGCGCTGCTGCTGCTGGCGCCGTCGGGGCTCAGCGGCGACGTCTTCCACCAGATCTTCACCCGCGCGATGGAGTCGCTCGGCGCGCCCGCGTTCGACGGCATCCCGCTGCTGTTGCAGGCCGAGCTCGAGGGGGCGTTCGCCGGACGGGCCGATCCCGAGACGCTCGTCGCCGCCGCCGCCAGCGCCGGGCTGACGCCCGGACCTCTCGAGCCCCGCTGCCTCGCCTATCGCCGGGTGAGCACGCCGTCGGGAACCCGGCAGCTCTACTTCGTGCTGTTCGACGCCGCGCCGTTCGCGCGCTTCCGCGAGCAAATCGCGGCGCTCGGCGACGCGACCAAGTTCACCCCCGCCGCGCTGTCGCCGGCGCTGATGATCGCGGGTTCGGACGCCTCGTACGCGAGCTGGCTGCCGATCCGCGCCGATCCCGCGACCGACTGCGTGGCGCCCATCGAGATCCGACCCTAGCCGGTCACTCGACCTTCAGCACGCCGCCGATCATCTTGCCCATGGCGCAGCCGTACTTGAGCTCACCCGCCTGCTTGGGCGTGAACGTCACCTTCACCGGCTTGCCGAGCGGCAGCTTGGTGTTGATCTTGGCCTCGTCGATGACGATCTCTTTCGCGCACGTCTTGTCTGTCTTGCGCGTGATGACGAGCGTCACCGGCTCTCCCTTCTTCACCGTGACGACGTCCGGCTCGAAGCCCTTCTCGGTGACGCTCATCTCGATGGTCTGCCCCGTGCCGGCGGCGCACGCCGTGAACGCGAGCGTGGTGAGCAGGGCGGCGCAAGCGATCGACACGAACCTGAATGCATGCATGGCCTTCATTTAACCACGAGGGTCGCGGCCGTGCCCTCGAACCTCGCGGGCGCGCGGCACTCGGGGGCGGCTACAGTGGGGTGTCGGTCGACGCGACGACGATATTGCCGCAGGTGATGACGGTGGATTACGTGCGCCCTTATTCGCGCTAGCGTCGGGGCGATGATGCGCGTGGAGCAGGTGACCGATCCGGTGAGCTTCCACGGCGAGGGGCCGGTGTGGTCGGAGCGGTGGGGGGGCTTGCGGTGGGTGGACATGCTCGCGGGGGACGTGCTGTCGCTCAACCGCGACGGCTCGGTCGGCCGACGCCACGTGGGGAAGGTCGTGGCGGCGCTTCGGCCGCGCCGGAAGGGCGGGGCGGTGTTCGGGCTCGAGCGAGGGTTCGCGCTGGAAGACGGCGACGGCACGCTGACCGATCTGGGCGACGTCTGGAGCGATGCGGGTGTTCGCATGAACGAGGGCGGCTGCGATCCGGACGGGCGCTTCTATTGCGGGTCGATGGCCTACGATCAGCGGCCCGGCGCGGCGAGCCTGTACCGGCTGGATCCCGACGGATCGATCCATGTCGTGCGGACGAACGTGACCATCTCCAACGGTCTCGACTGGAGCCCCGATGGCGCACGCGCCTATTACGTCGATACCGCGACCCGCCGGATCACCGCGTTCGACTACGACCGCGAAGCGGGGCTGACCGGCGGCCGCACGTTGGCCGAAATCCCAGCGGACGCTGGCCGCCCCGACGGGCTGACCGTCGACGCGGAAGGCGGTGTGTGGGTGGCGCTGTCGCGCGGCAGCGCCGTGCGCCGCTATCGGCCCGACGGCGCGCTCGACGCCGTCCTCGCCGTTCCCGCCATCAAGGTAACGGCCTGCACCTTCGGCGGGCCACGCCTCGACGAGCTCTTCATCACGACGTCGAAGCAAGGCATCGACGCGAGCGCCGATCCGCTCGCGGGCGCGCTGTTTCGCGCCGCGGTCGGCGTGGTCGGGCTGCCCGTCCGCGAGTTCGCAGGCTGAGCGTCAGCGCGGGCCCCGCGCCTCGTCCTTCGCCCGCTCGAGCGATTTCCGCGCCGCCCTCGCGACGTCGTCGGCCGTGAACCCGTATTCGCGCATCACGGTCTCGCCCGGCGCGGACGCGCCGAATCGGTCGACCGCCACGATGCTTCCCGCCGGGCCGACGAAGCGCTCCCACCCGAAGCTGGTGCCGGCCTCGACCGCGACCCGCGCGCCGACCGCGGGCGGCAATACGCCGTCCTGGTAGTCGCGGCTCTGCTCCTCGAACAGGCGCCAGCACGGCATCGACACGAGGCGCGCCCGCATGCCCTCGCCGCGCAGCTTCTCGGCCGCCTCGACAATCAACGACACCTCCGACCCGGTCGCGATCAGGATGACGTCCGGCGCCCCACCGGACGACGTTTCGTCGCGGTCCAGCACATAGCCACCCTTGCGCAGGCCGTCGGCGCTCGCGAACCGGTCGGGGTCGAGGGTCGGCACCACCTGGCGCGTGAGCACCAGCGCCGTTGGCCTGTGCCTGGTCTCGATCGCGACCTGCCACGCCACCCGCGTCTCGTTCGCGTCGGCGGGACGAATCACGAGCAGGTTCGGAATCGCGCGCAACGCCGCGACCTGCTCGACCGCCTGGTGGCTCGGACCGTCTTCGCCGAGGCCGATGCTGTCGTGGGTGAACACGAAGATCGATCGCAGCCGCGCCAGCGCCGCCAGCCGGATCGCCGGGCGCATGTAGTCCGAAAACACCAGGAACGTCGCGCCGAACGGGATGAAGCCGCCGTGGTACGCGAGCCCGTTGACCGCCGCGCCCATCGCGTGCTCGCGCACGCCGAAGTGAATGTTCCGCCCGGCATAGCTCCAACCCCCGCCCGCGGTGCCCTGCGATCCACCTTCCACGATGTTGAGCGACGGCGGCTCGAAGTCGCCCGCCTGCTTGAGCCAGGTGAACGTCGACGGATCCAGATCGCCCGAGCCGCCCACGAGCTCGGGCACCGAGCGCGCGATCTCTTGAAGCACCGCCTCGGACGCCTTGCGTGTGGCCATGCCCTTGGCGTCGGCGGCGACCCTCGGCAGCGCCGCCGACCACGCATCGGGTAGCCGCGCGCCGAACCGGCGGACGAGCTCATCGACGAGATCCGGGTGTTCGCCCGCGTAGCGTTCGAGCTGGGTGCGCCAGTCGCGCGCCCGGGCCCGCGCGCGCTCCGCGGCCGCCTGGAAGTGGGTGCCGGCTTCGGCGGGAACACGAAACTGCGCATCGGGTGGCCACCCCAGCGCCTGCTTTGTGCGCTTGGTCTCGTCGGGCCCGAGCGGCGATCCGTGCGCCTCGAACGTTCCCTGCTTGTTCGGCGCCCCGTATCCGATCACCGTGTCGACGATGACCAGCGACGGAGCGGCCTCGTCGATCGCCGCCCGGATCGACGCCTCGATCGCCGGCAGATCGTTGCCGTCCTCCACGTGCTCGACGTGCCAGCCATACGCCCGGTAACGCGCGGCCACATCCTCGCTGAACGTGATCGACGTCGTTCCCGACAGCGTGACGTTGTTGTTGTCGTAGAGCACGATGAGGCGCCCGAGCCGCAGGTGTCCCGCGAGCGAGCTCGCCTCCGCGCCCACGCCCTCCATCAGGTCGCCGTCGCTGGCGAGCACGAACGTGCGGTGGTTGAAGACCTCGAACCCGGGCCGGTTGTAGCGGGCGCCGAGGTGCGCCTCGCCGATCGCCATCCCGACCGCGTTGGCGAGCCCCTGACCGAGCGGCCCCGTGCTGGCCTCGACCCCGGGCGTCAGGTGCGACTCGGGATGCCCCGGGGTACGGCTGCCCCACTGCCGGAACCGCCGAAGCTCGTCCATCGGCAGGTCGTAGCCGAACAGATGCAAGAGCGCGTACAGCAGCGCCGACCCGTGCCCGGCCGACAACACGAAACGGTCCCGATCCCACCAGCCCGGATCCTGGGGATCGTGCCGCAGGAATTTCGTCCACAGCACGTACGCCATCGGCGCCGCCCCGAGCGGCAACCCCGGGTGGCCGGACTTCGCCTTCTCGACCGCGTCTACCGCCAGGAAGCGGATCGTGTCGATACAAAGCCGGTCGAGGCCATCGTCTTTCATCTATTCATACCCATAATCACTGCATGGCGTCCTTGCAGCAGTACGGGCAGTCGATCTGGCTCGACTTCATCCGCCGCGGCATGATCGCGGGCGGCGATCTCCGGAACCTCATCCGGGACGACGGGGTGACGGGCGTGACCTCGAACCCCACCATCTTCGAAAAGGCGATCGACGGCAGCGACGATTACGCCGACCAGCTCGCGAAGCTCCGGCGGCAGTCTCCCGATCTCCCCGCCCGCCAGGTCTACGAACGCCTGGTGGTGAAGGACATTCAGGACGTCGCCGACATCTTGTGCGGGGTCTACGAGCGGACCGAGGGCCGCGACGGGTTCGTGAGCCTCGAGGTATCGCCGGGCGTCGGCCACGACACCGACGCGACCATCGCCGAGGCGCGCCACCTGTGGACGGCCATCGATCGACCCAACGCGATGATCAAGGTGCCGGGAACGAAGCAAGGTGTCCCCGCCGTGCGCGCGCTGACCGCCGAGGGCATCAACGTCAACATCACCCTGCTGTTTGGCCGCGAGATGTACGAGGCGGTGGCGCTCGCGTACATCGAGGGACTCGAGGATCGCCTCGCGCGCGCGGGCGCCAAGGCCGGCCTCGACCGGATCGCCAGCGTCGCCAGCTTCTTCGTCAGCAGGATCGACACCAAGGTCGACGCGCGCCTGGACGAGCTGGCCAAGGCGGCGCGCGGCGCGGACCGCCAGAAGCTAGCAGCGCTGCGGGGCAAGGTTGCGATCGCGAACGCGCGTCTCGCGTACCAGATGTACCGGCGGCTGTTCTCGGGGCCGCGCTGGGCGGAGCTCGCCGCGGCGGGCGCCCGCACCCAGCGCCTGCTGTGGGCGAGCACCAGCGTCAAGGATCCCCACTACCGCGACGTCATGTACGTCGAAGAGCTGATCGGCGCCGACACCATCGACACCATGCCGGTCGAGACGCTGGCCGCGTTCCGCGACCACGGCCACCCGCGGGCCAGCCTCGAGGCCGACCTCTCGTTGGCGGAGCAGACGCTCGCGGCGCTCGACGGGCTCGGGATCTCGCTCGAGGCCGTCACCGACGAGCTCGTCGAAGAAGGCCTACGCAAGTTCCAGGAGCCCTACGACAAGCTGCTGGGAACGCTGGCCGAAGCTCAGGCCGCCGCGAGCAACGCGGCGAGATCGTAGCCCACCAGATCGCCGATGCGTTCGATGGTGACGTCGGGCGCCGGATAGCGGGCGACGTCGGGCGCGTGGGCGTAGTGCCCCTGGCGGGCGAACACCGTCGTCAGCCGCTTGCCCCACGCCTGCTTGACCGCGGTCAGGATCCGGAGCTTGTCGTCGACCAGCACGTAGTGCTGCGCCGGATAGCGGAGCTCGACGTCCGCGAGCTCGTCTTCCTTGTGGATGTAGATGAGGACGCGGTCGCCGACCGTCTCCCCAAGCCCCGAACGCTCGACCTTGCGCGGTTGAAACACGACGTCTCCGTCGGAGAGGATGACCGTCGCCCCGAAGCGGGCTACGTGCTCGACGGCGTCCAGCGACCCGGGAAACAGGCGATTCGCGAACGGGTAGTTGATGAGATAGGAGGACACCGCCAGCAGGTTGGGGTCACGCGGATGCGCGCGCCGGTAGCTCTGCAGCGCGCCCAGGTAGTCCGAATACCCGAGCTCGGTTCGCAGCTGTTCGAACAGCTCGAAATATTGATCCGTGCGTCCGGCGCCCACGGCACCCAGCAGGAAACGCCGCAGGTCCGCGGTCACGCGATCGCTGTCGAGCAGCGTGTTGTCGACGTCGAACAGGAACACCGTGCTCGGAGCCTGCGCCGCGGCCACGCCGGTCACGTCTCCGGATCGTCCCAGCCGCCGACGTCGGCCGTGAGGCGAGCCGCGTCTTGCGGCCCCCAGCTGCCGGGCGCGTATTCATGGACGGGCGTGACGTCGCCCAGCACCGGCTGGACGATCGCCCATGCCGCCTCGACGCTGTCCTCGCGCGCGAACATCGTCGTGTCACCCTCCATCGCCTCCCCCAGCAACCGTTCGTAGGGCTCCATCTCGCCGGCTTGCTGCTGGTGCACGAGCCGCAGCTCGACCGGCTCCGACGCCATCTGCTCCCCCGGCTTCTTGACCCGCGCCCCGAGCGCGATGGTGACGTCGGGGCTCAGTCGAAACCGGAGGTGGTTGGTCTCCTCCGATGCGCGGTGCCGCAGCGGCGGCCGCTTCAGCGTCACCAGCACCTCCGTCACCGACACCGGCAGCCGCTTGCCGGCGCGGATGAAGAACGGCACGCCGTCCCAGCGCCACGAGTCGATGTAGAGTCGCAGCGCCGCGAACGTCTCGACCGTGGATCCCGGGGCGACGCCGTCCTCGTCGCGATAGCCCGCGAACTGCCCGCGCACGACGTCCTCGGCGCGCAGCGGCCGGATGGCGCGAAACACCTTCACCTTCTCGTCGCGGATCGAGTCCGGATAACTCGTGAGCGGCGGTTCCATCGCCAGGATCGACACCACCTGCAGGAGGTGGTTCTGGACCACGTCGCGGATCGCCCCCGCCTCTTCGTAGAAGCGCCCGCGGCCCTCGAGGCCGAACGCCTCCGCCATCGTGATCTGCACGCTCTCGACGTAGTGCGAGCTCCAGATCGGCTCGAGGAACGTGTTCGCGAACCGGAACACCTGTAGGTTCTGGACGGATTCCTTGCCGAGATAGTGGTCGATGCGAAAGATCGACGACTCGTCGAACACCTCGTGGACCGTGTGATTGAGGTCGCGTGCCGACGTGAGGTCACGCCCGAACGGCTTTTCGACGATGAGCCGCGCGCCTTCGTCGCACCCCGCCGCCGATAGTCCTTGGACGACCGTGGCGAACACGCTGGGCGGGATGGCCAGGTAGTGCGTCGGGCGCTTGACCGAGGGTCCGAGCTGGTCGCGAATCGCGGCGTACGTCTTCCCGTCGGCGTAGTCGCCCGCCACGTAGCGCAGCCGCGCCAGGAACGCGGCCAGCGCCTCGCGGTCGAGCTTCTCCGGCTTCGCGTGGGTTTCCTGCTTCGCGTGCTTCTCGATGCTCTCCTTGGCGCGCGCGCGAAACTCCTCGAGCGACCACTTCGTGCGCGAGACGCCGACCACGGGCACGTCCAGCCGTCCACGCCGGCTCATCGCGTAGAGCGCGGGGAAGATCTTCTTGTACGCGAGATCCCCGCTGGCCCCGAAGAACACGAAGCCGTCGGACGCTTCGGCGCTCACGTCCCGTCGGCCTTCTTCTCGACGTGTCCGCCGAACTGAAACCGCATCGCCGACAGCACGCGATCCGCGAACCCCGCTTCCCCGCGCGAGCTGAAGCGCTCGAACAGCGCCGCGGCCAGCACGTGCGCGGGCACCGCCTCGTCGATCGCCGCCGCGAGCGTCCACCGCCCCTCGCCGGAATCCGATACCCGCCCCGCGAACTTGTCGAGCTGCGGGTCGGCCGCGAACGCCGCCGCCGTCAGGTCGAGCAGCCACGACGCGACCACGCTCCCCCGCCGCCAGACCTCCGCGATGTCGGCGAGCGGCAGCTCGTACTGGTAGTGCTCCGGGTGCGAAACTGGCGTCGTCTCCGCGTCCGCGGTGTCCGTCGCGCCCGCGCGCCCCGCGGCGCTGCCCAGGTTCGCGTGCCGGAGGATGTTGAACCCCTCGGCGTAGGAGGCCATGAGGCCGTATTCGATCCCGTTGTGCACCATCTTCACGAAATGGCCCGCGCCGGCCGGGCCGCAGTGAAGATAGCCCTGTTCCGCCGTCGACGCGCGCGCGCTGTCTTCGTCACGCCCGGGCGTCCGCGCGATGGCGCCCTCGATGCCCCCACCACCCACCCCGGGCGCCAGCGTCGCGAACAGCGGGCCGAGCCGCCGGACCACGTCCGCCTCGCCCCCGATCATCAAGCAGTACCCGCGTTCGGCCCCCCACACGCCGCCGCTCACCCCGCAGTCGAGGTAGTGAAGCTTGCGCTCTGCGAGCCGGCGCGCCCGCTCGATGTCGTCGTGGTAATGCGAGTTGCCGCCATCCACGACCGTGTCCCCGGGCTCGAGGCGGGTCACGAGCTCGGCCAGCGACGCTGCCACCGCAGCGGCAGGAATCATCAGCCACACGGTCCGTGGCCGCGCCAGCCGCCCGATCAGATCGTCGAGCGACGTCGCCCCGGTGGCCCCATCCGCCGCCAGCTTCCCGACCGCGTCCTTCGACGCGTCGAACACGACACAGTCGTGCCCTCCGCGCATCAGCCGCCGAACCATGCTGGCGCCCATCCGTCCGAGTCCCACCATTCCGATCTGCATGTGCGCGCGCCTCGCTACGGGAAACATGCAGCGCGAAGCCCGCCGGTCAACCGTCCCGTCGCGAGCCTTCCACGAACTACGATCGAAACTACTCGACCTGGAACGACAGCGTCGGAGATCGGACACGCGGGTGGCCAAACGGGCGGGAGTTGACCATCATGCGGCCATGACCAAAGACACCGGGACCGGACCCAGGGCGGCGCGCGAACCTCATGCGGTCGACGGAGCCGCGATGACCTTCGATCTAGCCGCAGAGGCGGAGGTGCTCATGCGTGAGCCCACCTGGCAATCGGGCCACGGCCACAACGCGAAGACCCTGGTCAAACACCCCGACTTCCGGGTCGTCCTCATCGTCCTCAAGGCGGGCGCGCGCATGCAGGAGCACAGCACCGACCAGTGCGTGACCATCCACGCCCTGTCCGGGCGCTTGCGCGTTCACCTCCCGGGCCGCGCGCTGGAGGTGACCCAGGGAGCCCTGCTCGCGCTCGAGCACACCGTCGTTCACGACGTCGAGGCGGTGGACGACAGCGTGTTCGTGCTGTCGCTCGGCTGGTCGAAGAGGTCCTAGCGCGCCACGCTCGCTTGGGCGAGCTGCCCCCAGCGCCGCGTGAGCTCGGGGAGCCGGCCGAGGTTGCCGAGCCCGCGTTCGAGCTTGGGGCCGAGGGCCGCGTCCATGCCCGTCACCAGCGACCGCGCCTTGCCCGCGAAGCCGAGCGTCCCCTCGACCGTCCACGTGACCGCGGTGTGGTTCGGCGCCGGCTGGATCTCAATCGTGGCGATGGCGACCGAGGGGACGGGATCGGCGAGCTCAAGCCGCATCGTCACCCGCGCCGGCGGGCGCACCCCGACGAGGGTCATCTTCACCGTCCCCGGCACCCACGGCGACCACTGCGCCCACGCCGCCGGGTTGCTGGCCAGCGCGAACACCGCCTCGGCCGAGACCTGCGCGTCTGCCGAACGGCGCACGCGGTAGCGGCCGGGCCGGGTCGCGATGACCACCGACGACGTCACCGCGAACAGCACCATGACCAGCCCGAACAGCGCCTTCTTGCTCATGTTGGCGATCCCATTCCCGCACCCTGACGGTAGCGGCGCGCGGGCGGCGCGTCGAGGCGCCAGGGGTCACTTCACCGGTGACGTACGCGCACGAATCGGTTCCCCGGCCGGCCAAGGGCCGACGTCACGCGCGTCGGCGCACGGGACGCATCGCCGCCGTCGGCTCAGAGCTTGAGGGGGCCGCCCGGGTCGTCGGCCCCGAGCTTCCGGCGCAGCGTCTCGGGGTCCGCCTGCGGCGGCGCCAGCCTCATCGTCAGTGTCAGCCAGCTGCCCTCGCGCGCGTCGTCAGGGAGCAGCGCGGCCGGGACGGAAAACGCGTCGTCGCCCAGCAGCAGGCGGGCCCGCCCTCGCTCTACCGCGTCGACGAAGACGGAGGTGGTCCGGGACTTCGGGCCGGTCGGTGGCTGCGTCATCGCGCCGCCAGTATCTCGCGCTTCCCTTGGGCCGTCGTCAGTTGAATGCGCGCGCCGTCGATCTCGACGCTCACCGTCCCATCCTGGTCGGTTCGGTAGACGTGGGCGCGCTGGCGCGCGAGCCGAGCCAGCGTCTCCGGGGTCGGGTGGCGATATTCGTTCACCGCGCCGACCGATATCACCGCCGCTTTGGGGTCCACCGCGCGCAGGAACGCCGGCGTCGACGAGTAACGCCCGCCGTGGTGCGCGACCTTGAGGATCTGCGCCGACAGACGGGCGGGCGAGGCCAGCAGCCAGCGCTCGGTCTCGGGCTCCGCGTCCGCCGCGAACAGCACCCCGACGGACCGGTAGTCGAGCCGCACCACCACGCTGTTCGCGTTCACATCCGAACGCGAGCGCGTGATCGGGGGATCGGGCGGCGTGAGCAGGGTGAGGGTCGCGCCACCCCCGATGTCGATCGTCCGGCCGCGCTCCGCCTGGCGGACGGCGACCTTGCGCTCCGCGAGCGTCTCGAGCAGCCGCTGGTAGACCTGGCTCGCATGGGGAAACGGCGCGTCCATGAACATCCGGACCGGAAACGCCCGCACCACCGCGGCGAGCCCGCCGAGATGGTCCTCGTGCCGATGGGTGAGCAGCACGAGATCGATCGCCGTCGCGCCGCGCGCCGCTAGCAGCCCGGTCACGGCCGGCCCCGCCTCGCGCGGTCCCCCGTCGATCAGCACCGTCTTGCCGGTCGGCGAAGTCACCAGCGCCGCATCCCCTTGCCCGACCGAGATGAAGTCGATCCGGAGCGGGGCAAGCTCGGCTACGAGGGTGGCCGCAGGCGGCGAGGTGGCGGCCGCAGCCGGGGGCGTCGCGGGCGGCCGCGGCGCCGTCGTACACGCGACCGCCGCCGCCACCAGCGACGACGAAAGCCATCGGCAAAGCGCCCGACCCACGGGCCCACGCTACGGTCGGCAGGGCCGCCAGCACAAGAAAACCGATCGCGCGCACGGCGGGTTTTCGGCCCGGCGGGGCGACCGGTTTCGTGCCCGCGACACATTGCGCGCGCCCGCGAGCGGGCGAACCTCGGCGCTAGCGTCGGGCGGGCGGGCTCGGTGCGGGGACGGCCGGCGCCGTGACAGCTTCCGAACCCTGCTCGACGTCCTCGCCGCGAAACCCCGACACGACCACGCCGATCACCCCAACCACAGCGACCGCAACCAGGGCCACCACGCCCACCACCTTCTTGTTGCTGACGGTCTCGAAACTACGAATGACGTCTCGATCGTCCATGCTTAAAAAACGTAATCATCGGCGCGCCGGCTTCAACCCGGATAAGGACCGCCGAAAAGGCGTCGGATTAGAGGAAGCAGCCCAGCTTATTACGCGGGAAAATTCCTGCCGCGACGAATACCATCGGGGTGTGAGGTTCTCCGTGGGCGTGGCCGCGAGCGCAGCAATTCTCGGGCTCGCCCCGGCGGTCGCAGCGGTGGACGGTCCGCTTTCAGCCGAGCTATCGGTCGAGCGGTCTTCGGGGGCGGAGGATTGCCCGGACCGGGCAGGGCTGGCGACGTTGATCGGACGGATCCTGAAGGGTGCCGACGGGAGCGGCGTCGTGAGGCCAAATGGCGACGTCCGGGCCGAGGTGCAGTTTTCGCGCGCGCCGCTCGGCTACCGGGCGACGCTGCGTCTCGACGGCGCACGGGTCGGGGAGCGAACGCTCACCGACACGGGAGCGACCTGCACCGCGCTCGGTCGCGCGGTGAGCATCACGCTGGCGTTGCTGCTCGATCCGGCGCAAGCGGATTCTCCGGGGGACGCACCGGTCGCGGTGGCTGTGTCGTCGCCGCCGCCCCCGACGGTGGTCGCCCCGACCGCGGCGCCCGGCGTCACCGCCGGTTTCCTGACCGTCACCGGCGGCTCGGCGCTGGGGCTGGTCGGGTCTCCCTCCGCCGCGGGCGGTCTCGAGCTCGATCTCCGGTTCGGGCGGCGGTTCTGGCTACAGGTGGCCGGCCAGTACGTGACCGCACGTTCGTCCCCGTTCGACACCGGAAGCGTCGAGGTGGCGCTCATCGCCGCCCGGCTGCACCTTTGCGGCGTCCTCAATCGCCCCCTGGCCCAGGTTCTGGTGGCAGGCTGCCTGGCGGGCCTCGGCGGACAACTTCGGGGCGAAGGGAGCGGTTTTCCGTCGTCGAACGCGGCCGAGCTGGCGTGGTTTGGCGCCGGCGGCGGCGTCCAGGCCAGCACCGTGCTTGGCGGTCGCTGGCTGCTGGGCGCCGGCGCAGATCTGCTCGCGCCCCTGCGGAGCTACACGTTTTCAGTGGAAAATAGAGGGATCGCGTACCGATCGAACGCCGTATCGGCCACGCTGCAGCTCAGCATCGGGGTAAAGATCTGGTGAGGCCGCTCCGATCTCGTGGGGGCGGGGCCGGGGTCGGCCCTCCAATGGGGTGACGGTTGATGACATTGGAGGAAATCTACGGGCGTCATGTCGATTTCGTGTGGCGCGCGCTGCGCCGGCAGGGCGTCCCGGACGAGGATGCGGGCGATGCCATCCAGGAGGTCTTCTTGACCGTCCACCGCACGCTGCAAGGATTCGAAGGGAGATCCTCGCTCTCCACCTGGCTCTACACGATCTGTCGCAGCGTCGCGCGCGATCGCCGGCAGCGTGCTCACCGGCGGTTCGAGGTCGCCGGCTCCGATCTCCTCGCCAACGACGTCGACGAGCGCGCCGACGCCACGGCGCGGGTGGAGCACAACGACCGGCTGTCCCTGCTGGAAACGATCCTGGGCGGCATGGAGGTGGAGCTTCGAGAGGTCTTCGTGCTGTTCGAGATCGAGGACATGACCGGAGAAGAAATCAGCCACGCGCTGACGATCCCGCTCGGGACCGTGTATTCGCGGCTGCAGCTGGCGCGCAAGGCTTTCAAACGAGCGGTCGTGCGCATGGAGGCGGGCAAGGACCTTCCCGTCGTCCGCGCTGGGGGAAGAGCATGAGCGATCCGACGCGGTTGACCAAGATGACGAAGACGACGAAGGGGAAAGACGACGGTGTGGACGTGACGGCGTCGGAGCTGGAGCTCATCCGGGCCGGTCGGGAGGCCAGGCTCTCGCCGCAACACAAGCAGCGGATCTGGATCGGCATCTCCGCGCTCTCAACCTCGGCTTCGGTCACAGCAACCGCCGCCTCGGGAGGCGCGCTGCTCACCGCGGTCAAGACGACGATCCTGGTGGCGGTCGTGGGCGGTGGTTCAATCGCCGGCTACCAGGCGTGGCAGCACCGCGCGCGGCCGGCCGCGGTGCCGCCGGTCAAGACCGCGACCCTGGCGCCGGCCCCGGCGGCGACGGAACCCGAGACCCGAGACGCGACACCGCCGCAACGACCCACGGCTGCCGTCGCCGCGCCTCGCTCCTCTTCGCCCGGGGTCCGCAAGGCGCAGGTCAGCCGGCTCGGCGCCGAGAGCGGCGTCGTCCTCGAGGCGCGACGAGCTTTGCGCGAGGGACGTCCCGAGGACGCCCTGCGGCTCCTCGACGCCGCCAGGACCGAGTTCGCCGCCGGCGCCCTCACGCAGGAGCGCGAGGCGCTCGCCATCGAGGCCCTGTCCCGCTCGGGACGGCGCGAAGTGGCCCAGACACGAGCCGCCGCTTTCTTGCGCGCCTATCCTGGGAGCCCGCATGCGGCGAGCGTCAAGAGCTTCGCCGCGCACTAGCCCGGCGTGGCCGCTGGTTGCGGCATGGCTCGTCCTCGGTTGCGCGCCGCGAGACGCGCGGGTCGGCGGCTTTCCCGCCCTCGACGCAGGCGGAGACGGACCGGCGCCGATCTTCTCCTCCGAGCTCGAAGCCAACGCTGGGCTCTGGAACGTCCAGACGATTCGACCGGGCGCGACCGTCGTGTTCGGCGCGAGTCACGCCAACGCGGGCGACCGTCTGGTCGCGGAGCTGCGGTTCCCCGGCGACGCGAGCCTCACCTCAACCGACGCCGCCGGCCCCGACATGGCCACGGAGATCTCGACGCGACAATATTTTCGCTTCGGGACGTTCCGCACCCGCGTCCAGTTCCCGACCTGCGCGCCCGGCGAGGAGATCGCGAGCGCGGCGTTCATGTACTTCAACGACGGCCGCGACGGAGACGGCAACGGGATCGCCGACAATCCGGAGCTGGACTTTCAGCACTTCTGCGGCACACCCAGCTTCCTCGTGTTGACCGCGTGGGCCGACTTCGAGCGCGACGCCGACGGCCAGGAGACCTTCGCCAAGCTGAGTCGCGCGATCGACCTTTCGACCGGGGACATTCACGACGGCGTTTCTCCGACCGAGCGGGCGTTTGGCAAGACCGGCAATTCCCCCGCTCTGGTTCACGCGGGGTTCCCCGCGCCGGGTGCGTTCTACGAGCTCGGCATCGAGTGGCAATCGACGCACGTCCGGTTCTTCATCGTGCTGGATGACGCGGAGCTGACCCTGTGGGACATGACCGACGCGCGCTACGTCCCCCAGGTGCCCCTACCGCTCATGTACAACCTCTGGCATCCCGCCACACACTGGGTCCCGCAGATGACGCCCGCGGACTATCCGACGAACGACGGCCTCCTGCGCGTGGATTGGATCCGGTTCTTCGCCCCCTGAGCGGCAATCGCGCCGGGGAATCCGGGCGGGTGCGTGCACGGTGTTCACGATGAAGTGCTTCGCGTCGCTGCTGGAGTCGCTGCGAGCCATCCCGGAGGGGGCGGGCAACCTCCTCGACAACGCCGTCATCTAAGCCAGCTCCGACGTCGCGGACGGCAAGCTCCACAGCACCACCGACTATCCGCTGGTGGTGGCCGGCGGCGGGGGAGGGGTCGCAAGATTGGACTATGGAGGTGAGATTGCGGGGTGGGCGCGCGGTGTTCGTGCCGGGCGGCTGGCGCGTGCCCGTGCGGCCGTGAACACGCGCGACCCGCAGGTCGAGAGCTTAATGGCTGGTTGCGAGGCGCAGGGCGCCGCGACGGGTCCGCTTCGTATCGGAGTGCTCGAACGATGCGACGTCGCGAGCGGCGACCTCGATCTCGTTGGCGTCGTCCGGATCCGCCGTTTCAAGTTTGACCCGCACAAGCTGGCCGCCCTTGGACGCAATCTGACCGCGGTCCTCGATGACGTCTCCGGTGGCGACGCGACCGCCGAAGCGGAATCGCACCCGGTCGCCTACGCGCAGCTTCCTCATGACCTGTTTAGGGTAGCACGTCACCATGGTTGGACTCCCGCGAGGCGGTTCAGATGGTCGGCCAGAGCACCGTCGAAGGTCAGCGCGAGGCCGCTGCAGGCGGCTCGCCACCGCCGAACCTCCAACAACCGAATCTGCGATCGTTCGAGCGGGGTAAAGTCCTGATGCGCGACGGCGTTGCGCCAGTCGTTGAGGCTCTGGAGTAGGGGCTGCCAGGTTGCGGCCCGCGCGTTCCGGCCCCTGACCATCGTCCAGAACTGGATTCCGAGCCGACCGAAATCCGACCCGAGGTTCCCCGGATTCGGATTGCCGGTGTCGAGCTTTCGCTGTTTCGCGAGACTTGCCACCGCCGATCCGATCCCAGCGAGGCCACCGGTTTGTCCAACGAGGAAGTCCACGCACTCCGAATGGAGGTCGCGGCAGAACCCCTGGAACTGTGAGGACAGCATGACCACGTAAGCCTGGTTGATCTGCTGGGTCGCGTATCTTCGGCCGCGTTCACGCCCTCCAACCGCTTGGTGCGCCGCCTCGATCTCGTCGAGCTTCGCCGTCCGTTGGGTCAGCCAGGCGGTGAGGGAGTTCGAAGGCAAGCGGGCAAATACTCGGCCGAGGAGAGCGCTGGGTTGCGGCAGCGTAGCGCAGTGAGGCAGCCCGCGATCGCCCTGGGCCTGACGCGACCAGCGACCGGTAAGAAGCGCCCGATCGCCAGGAGGTGATCGTCCTCGGTCGAGTCAGAGCTTCCAGCGGATGCGCGGACGGTTGACCGGCTTGGCGCGTTCTCGGCCCTTGACCAGCTGTCCGACCTTGAGCTGGACGTAGACGAGGCTCTCGACGACGAACAACATGCTCAGCGCCAGCGCGATGACGAGGGTCGGCGGCAGCAAGAACGGCAGCGCGAGGATCGTGATCAGCAGGACGCGCCACGCCTCGCGCCACCAGCCCTTGCCGCCGTTCGGCTTGGCGAGCGCCGCCCAACGGACCGCGGCCCACATCGCCCAGCGGTGCAGGAACGGCACCCCGAGCGCGAGCATCGCCTGGCGGAACGTGCCGTCCGCATCGACGTAGTCGATCTGCCCGGCATGCGCCATCTCCCACAGGTGATCGTGGAGGATCGCGGCGCGCGTGTACCGCCCGTACCTCGGCAGATACCAGGCGAAGACGCGAGGGATCGACGCGAAGTCTGTGATCATTCCGGCCGGGATGGTGAACGACTCGCGAGCGCCGGAGTAGGTGAAGGACTGCTTGACCTGCCAGGTGGTGTCGTCGACCTGCTCGACGACGACCTTGGCGTCGCGGTCGAAGCCGCTCGGGTGCGGCGCATCGGGCGTCGAGCCATGCATGGCGGGAGTATTACTGGGCCGCGAGACCGCGTGACGATCTAGTTGCGGCGTTCGACGCGAAGGGTGGCGTTCCGCATTCTGCGCGAAGGTGGAGGCCGCCAGCGAGAGGACTAGAAGCCCGGGTTGTTGGCCTGGCTGAAGTAGAACTGGTCGAGGTAACCGGTGCCTTGCGCGCCCGAACAATGGACGTCCAGGGCGACGGTCCCCGCCGGAACGTTGCCAGAGATGGTGCCGGGCACCCAGCTCGATCCGTCCGAACTGACCATCACCGAGTAGCGGCCCATGTAGCCGTTCAAGCAGTCCGTAGCCGAGTAGAACGAGACCTCGCAGTAGACCAAGTCGGTGTTGTTGCCGGTTCCGTTCGTCGCCTTGTAGACGAAGCCGAACTGGAACCCGAGGCTCGCGGTGATCCCGGACGTGATGCATTGCGAGGTGTTGTCGAACAGCGCCGTCAGCAGCAGCGAGCCCGAGCCGCTGCAGCCCTCGACGTCAGTGGTGCTGAAGACGGTCGTCCCTCCGGCGTTCCACGAGGCGATCGATCCGTTGAACCCTGGGTTGACCAGCAGGTTGCCGGCGCTCTTGACCCGGCAGACGCAGGCGCCGCCCGCGCAGCTCGGGGTCGAACCGGCGCAGACCCGACACGACGTGCCGCAGTGGCTCGGGTCGGTGTTGACGGCGTAGCAGGCGTTCGAGCAGACGGACTGGCCGCTCGGGCAGGTCACGCACTGCGAGGCGCCGGTGCAGATGCTGTTGGCGACACACTGGGACGGCGACGAACAACTCGTGTAGCAGCTGGCCGTTCCGTTGCACGTGTACACGCCGCACGGGGTGGTGCTGGCCGCGGGGCAGCTGCCGGCGCCGTTGCAGACCGCCGAGTTGGTCATCGTCCCCCCGCTGCACGACGTCGGGCGGCAGCTGGTCTCGGCTCCCGGTATCTTGCAGGTCGCCTTGCTGCCGTCGCAGAACCCCGCGCACATTCCGCTTCCGCCGCACGCCGGGTGACCGGTCCTGGGCGCGCCCGAGACGAATCCGCACGTCCCCGGCGTGGTGCCGTTGCAGTACTCGCAGGCCCCGCTGCAGGCGGAGTTGCAACAGATTTTATCCGCACAGTAGGTGGTGATGCAGTCACCTCCCACCGTGCACGCTTGCCCCTGCTTGGCCTTGCAGGCGCCTGTCGCGTCGCAGGTGCCCGCGCACCGCCCGTTTGGATCGTCCGCCCCGGTGACCGCCACGCAGGTGTGGCTGGTCGTGTTGCACGACATGCAGTTGCCCGGGCAGTCGCTGTTGGTGCAGCAGCCGGTGGTCGGAATGCAGACCGTCGTCGATCCGCTGGTACATGCCTTCGTCGATCCCGTGCACGCGTAGTTGCAGGCGTGCGTCCCCGAGTCACACGTCCCGGTCTGGCCACCCGCGTTGGTCGGGCAATCGATGTTGGTGCAGCACCCGGTAGACGCGACGCAGATCCCGGCGGCGGCGCACTGCTTGGGCGTCGCCCCGCCGCAGGTGAAGCCGCAGCTCGTCCCGTCACACGTCGCGGTTCCCCCGGCCGGCGTCGGGCAGACCGCGCACCGGTTCCCGCAGGTTGCCGTCGCCGTATTGTCCGCGCAGATGCCCCCGCAGAGGTGCTGGCTCGCGGTGCACGTCGGGGTCGTTCCGCCCGTCCCGGCGCTGCCCGAGGTCCCCGAGGTCCCCGTCGTGCCGCCCCGGGCGGTCGTGCCGGCGCTCCCGGTCGTGCCCGCCGTGCCGGAGACGCCGGCCGTGCCGACGCTGCCTGCCGAGCCGGTGCTCCCGCCGGTGCCCGCGGTCCCGACGCTGCCGCCCCGGCCGGCCACCCCCGTCGTTCCGCCGAGGCCACCCGCGCCGGCCACGCCGCTCGTCTGTCCGCCGGTCCCGCCCGTGACCCCGCCGGTGCCGCCGTCCGGGCGCACGCCGCCGGTGCCGCCTCGTCCCGCCGAACCGTTGCCGCCCTTCTGGCCACCGTCGACGGGCACGTATGGCTGCCCGTTCGAGCAGGCAGAAACGAGCACGACAGCCAGCACCTGAAAGCGAGCCAACCCCGAACGCGTCATATGTTTTGTTCCTTCGTCAATGGACTAGAAGTATCCGGCGCAAGACAAACCGACGGTGCCGAGCGTCGGCGCGCAGAGCGGGCGGCGGGCGGTTTCGCGGACCGTTCGCGTCCCCGGCGTGGGCTCGGTCAACAACAACGCCAGCCAGGTGACGGCGAAGGCTCCCCCCGCCACGAACCCGACGATGAAGATCTTCTGATCTCGCTGATTCGATTCCAGCTGGGATTGGCAATTGGTGTCCGCCGTGCCCTCGGGAAAAACGACGCCCTGCCCGTGGTCGTCGCGACATCGGCTGTCGAACTCCGAGACGCCGTGGCTGTGCATCACCACCCCCACGATCCCGGTCACCACCCCGGCCGCGGCCAGCCCGGCGGCGGTCCACTTGAGCGCGACGCGCGTTCCGGACGGTCCGCTCGCGGATTCGTCGGCGACCAACGACGTTGAAGGTGACGGGGAGGGCGACAGCGACGGCGAGGACGGGGGCGACGGCGCGACCGAAGCCGGCGACGAAGCCGTCGCCGACTCCACCTTCGCGAGGTGGATGACCACCCGTTGATACTGGCCGGCGGAGAGCGACACCGTCCGCTGCGCGGGCGAGTAGCCCGGCGCCGAAACGTTGACGTCGACATCGCCCGCGGCCACGCGGACCGCCTGCCCGAGGGGAAGCTTGCCGACCCGACGGCCGTTGACCGTCACCTCGGCCCCGTCGGGATCGCCGATGACCTCGACCCGCCCGAGGTGCTCTTGAATCCTATCCATCGATTCGTCGAGCACCGCCTTGTTCTTGCCCACCCAGGCGTCGTTGGGCGCGCGCAAGGCTTCGCCCAGGAACCGCTCGGCCTCTTCCCACAACCCCAGCGCCTGCTTGGCCAGTCCGAGCTGGCCGGCCGCGCGCGGCGTCGGCGCCAGATCGTACGCCTTCTGAAACTCGCGCGCGGCCGCGTCGTCGTCGTGGGCCCGTCGCAACTCGACCCCGCGTCGAATCAGCTTTTCCGCCTCCCCCTGCTTGTCCTCCGCGAACGCGGGAGCGGCTCCCCATACGGTCCGCAGTGCCACTGTGGCGACAATCACGACCCTCGCACGACGTTTCGACATTGAGCGCGCCGCGATCTATCCCGGGGCCAGAGCATACGCCAGATCCAAGTACGCCCGATTTCGCAAATTCGCCTGGGCGGCCGGCGAACTTGCGGGCGTCGAGGGGATTGACCTTCCGGGCCCGTTCGTCGGCCGGGACGCCTCCCATCGTCCGAGAAAGTACCTAGGTTTCACGTATGGCGCGACCAATCTGGAGTGGACCGATTTCCTTCGGCCTCGTGAACATCCCGGTCCGGTTGTTTTCGGCGACCGAGTCTCACCGCGTCGCGTTCCACGAGCTCGAGCAAGGGACCGGCGCGCGCATTCACAACAAACGTGTCGCCGGGAAAGGCGATCGCGAGGTGCTGTGGAAGAACATCGACAAAGGGTTCGAGGTCCGAAAGGGCCAGTTCGTCGTCCTCTCGGACGAAGAGCTCGCGGCCGCCGCGCCGCAAAAGACGCGCAGCATCGACGTCGAACAATTCGTGTCGCTCGACGAGATCGATCCGATCTCGTGGGACCGCAGCTATTACCTCGCCCCCGACGGTGCACCCGCCGCGAAGGCGTATGCGCTCCTGCGCAAGGCGATGGAAGAGCGACGGCGGGTCGCCATCGGACGGTTCGTGATGCGCACGAAAGAATACGTCGCCTGCGTCCGCCCCTACCGCGACATCCTCGTGCTCGAGACCATGTTCTTCCCGGACGAGGTTCGCGACGTGAAGGAGATCGGCGCGGCTCCCAAGACGACCGTCGGCCGCAGCGAGCTCGAGCTGGCGGAGCGCCTCATCGACAGCCTGACCAGCCCATGGGATCCCACGAAGTACGAGGACACCTACAGCGAACGCGTGATGGCCCTCGTCCGCAAGAAGGACAAGGGTCAAGAGATCGTGGCCCCCGAGGAGACCGCCGAACGTCCGCAGATCGTCGACCTCATGGACGCGCTCAAGCGGACGCTGGCGGGCGGGGCGCCTCGCCCGCGAGCGACAGCGCCGACGGGGCGCGCCCGCGGGGCGCGAGGCGCACGCAGCACGCGCGGTCGGGCCGAGGGCGCGCGGGCGACGCGGAGCGGAACCAGGAAGAGCGCGCGACGGGCGCGGAAGTAGCTCGGGCAGGACGAGTACGGGGACGGCGGGCACGCCGTAGTTGCCACTTATCATGATAACTAGCATGATAGTCGTCAGTCGATGCCCGCTCCCTACTACCCTCGCGTCCTCGACATCGCCCGACTCGCCGCGCGGAAGTCCCTCTTCCTGTTCGGGCCGCGCCAGACCGGCAAGACCGCGCTCATCCGCCACGCCCTCCCCAACGCGAAGGTCTTCGACCTCCTGGATGGCGACGTCTTCCTGACCTTGAGCCGCCGCCCCAGGCAGCTCGGCGAGGAGATTGGGCCCCGGGACGAGATCGTCGTCCTCGACGAAATCCAGAAGCTGCCGTCTCTCCTCGATGAGGTCCACCGTCTGGTCGAGTCGCGCGGGATCCGTTTCATCCTGACCGGATCCAGCGCCCGCAAGCTGCGCCGGGGCGGCGCCAACCTCCTCGGCGGGCGGGCGGTGACCCGCACGCTCCACCCCTTCATCGCGCGAGAGTTGGGGGAGGAGTTCGCCCTCACCAAGGCGCTCGACCGCGGTCTCATCCCGGGGATTTACTTCTCCGACGATCACCGGGACGATCTCCGCGCGTACGCCGGCAACTATTTGAGGGAAGAGATCGCGGCCGAGGCGCTGACGCGCAATGTCCCCGCGTTCAGCCGATTCCTCGAAATCGCCGCGCTCTGCAACGGGACCATGTTGAACTTCTCGCAGGTGTCGAGCGACGCTCAGGTTCCGATGAGCACCGTGCGGGAGTACTTCCACATCCTGGAACACACCCTGATCGCCCGCATGTTGCCCGCCTGGACCAAGAGCGCGAAGCGCAAGGCGATCGGTACCGCGAAGTACTACTTCTTCGACGTCGGCGTCGCGCGACACCTGCAGCACCGAAGCGGCCTCTCGCCGCGGTCGCCGGAGTTCGGCGAGGCGTTCGAGACCTACATGTTTCACGAGCTCGCGAGTTACAGCGACTACGCCGCCGCCGTGCCGCTCGCCTACTGGCGGTCGACCTCGAACTTCGAGGTCGACTTCGTGATCGGCGATGAGACCGCCGTCGAAGTGAAAGCCAAGAACCCCGTCGCCGAGCGCGACCTGCGAGGGTTGCGGGCGCTACGCGAAGAGAAGCGGCTCAAGCACTACGTGATGGTCTGCCTCGAGACGCGGCCTCGCGTCGTCGACGGCATCGAGATCGTTCCCTGGAAGGAGTTCCTCGAGCGGCTGTGGGAGGGGGACTTCGTGGCGTGAGGCCACCCGTACTATCGACGGCCTTGCCATGACGTTGGATCTCGGTGCAGTTGACCCGCACGGGGTAACGACGGGGGGCGAGTGGCTCTTGCATCGCTCGCGTCAAGGACTGCGACCGGGACGCCTCCCATCGTCCGATAAGATGAGCGCGCGCTACTCCGCCGGCGCTTGCTCGAACCGCTGCAGGAAGCGCCTCGCCAGCGCGGTCCCGGCCGCCTTCGCCTCCGGATCGCGCTCCGCCGCCTGGAACGACAACGCCAGCAGCGTCGCGTTCACGGCCAGGTACTCGTACAGCATCTGTTTCTGTTCGGCGGTCAGCTTGGCGTAGTCCGGGGACCCGGCGAGCACGGCGTTGACGTCTGACAGCAGCGCGTGGAGAGCCTCGTCCGACATCATCCGGCCGTCGACGACCGCGCGCGCCTGGCCCAGCGTCGCCGCGAGCGCGGTCGCGACGTTGTTGGCGCGCTCCTTGGCGAGCTCGCGCAGCACGGCGGCGATCGCCGTCGCCAGCTGCCGCCGGCGCCCTGCATCCTTCATGGTGGCCAGCATCGCGTCGACGGTGGGATGACCCTTGCGCGCCGGCTTGAAGTCCGTGGCCGAGAGCGACGGCCGGGCCGGCCGCTCCGGCGCGTCCTTGCGGCCGGCTTGCGCGGCCATTCGATTCTCCACCACCTTCTCGAAGATCAACCGGTCGATGTGCTGACCCATCCGGAAGTTCATCATCACTTCCGTGAGCGTGTCGGCACGCGCGCTCCCGGGCGCCAGCGAGAGCGCGACGCTCACCCCCACGGCCATCCCCACCCGCGCCGCAGATCGGCGCCAGCGAAGCGGAATGCGTCTGTCGTTGGTCATGGTGTGCCTCCGACACCGTTCTCGGTCGCGCCCGCGTTGGGTTGCGCCCGTTCCGTTTCCGAAGCCTAGCGTTCCGTGCGACGAAGGAGGCGACCCGCTCAACCGCCGGCGACGACCGGCAGCCGGCGCGGCGCGGGCTTCTCGCCGGGCACGATTTCACTCACCGCGCTCGACGCGACCACCTACCCGACCATCCGCCTGCGCGCCACGCTCACCGGCGCGCGCGTGCTGCGGCGTTGGGAGGTGTTCGCGCGAGCGGGGACGGCGTTCCCGTAGCGACATTTAAGTGAGGCGAGCGGTGAGGCGTAAACTCGCGCCCTCATGTCGCACGGAATCGTTTTCGCGGTGTCGTTGCTGATCCTCACGATGTCCTGCAAGGGGGACGCGTCGTGCAAGGCGGGCGAGCCCATGACCGTGGCCGCCACCGTCGCCGGCGAGAACTATTGCGGCGCGGTGGAGAACGTCATCGTCAACGCCAGCGGCGGCACCATCAGCGTCGCCTCGAGCAACGACAACTCGACCTCCGTCAACTTCGGATTCGGCGACACCGGCGACACGTTCACGATCGGCCCCAACGTCCCGCTGTCGTTCCAGGTCGACACGAGCGCGGGAACCTGGACTGCCGCGGAGATGGTGGGCAGCGGCTCGCTGACCGTCGGTCTACGGACGCCGTCGAGCGCCTCGGGCACGTTCACGTTCGTCGGACAACCGTTGACGGGATCGACGGGGACGAAGATCGTGGAGAACGGCTCGTTCAACGTGACGTTCTAGTGCGGCTATCGGTCGGGCCTCGCGCGGGCGCGGCTCTGATGTCGAGCCGCTCGGGTGTTGCGGCACGTTCTCCTATCGGGGCGCCTCCAGGTGAGTTGCGGCGCCGTTCGACGACTCTGGCCACGGGTTAGACGTTTGAGGTCAGAGAGGCCAGATAGGAGGTCGGTGTACCCTCGCGAAGATGAGCGACCTCGAGAGCCTGGTGGCGGAGCTGCGGCAGTTCGTGGCAGAACGCGAGTGGCAGCAGTTCCACGATCCGAAGAACCTGGCGATGCTGCTGGCGTCGGAGGTCGGCGAACTGGTGGCGGAGTACCGGTGGGTCGCGGGTGGCGCGGCGGCGGACGCGCACTCGCGGGAGGGCAGCGCGGCGCGGGGGAGGATCGAGGATGAGATCGGGGATGTGGGGATCGCGCTGGTATTGCTGTGCGATCGGATTGGCGTCGATCTCGTGGGCGCGATGCGGGCGAAGGTGGGGCGGAATCGGGGGCGGTATCCGGTGGAGGTGGCGCGGGGGAGGGCGGAGCGGCCGGGGTGAGCGCGGGCGGCGCTGCCTCAGCCGTCGTCCGTCAGCGCGTACAGCTCATGCAGCTTCGCCTCGAGCAGCTTCTTGTCGGGCAGCTGGGTCTGGTACTCGGCGACGAGCGCCGGGGACAGCGAACGGCTGAGGGCATACTCGACGACCTCGCTGTCCTTGCTGGCGCAGAGCAGGACGCCGATCGATGGGGCTTCGTGCGACTTCTTAACGTCGCGGTCGAGCGCCTCCAGGTAGAAGTTCAGCTTGCCGAGGTGCTCGGGCTCGAAGCGGCCCACCTTGAGCTCGATGGCGCACAGGCAGTTGAGGCCGCGGTGAAAGAACAGGAGATCGATCGCGAAGTCACGCTTGCCGACCTGCACTGGGTACTCGGAGCCCACGAAGCAGAAGTCGCGGCCGAGCTCGATGAGGAAGTCCTTGAGCTTTGCGACCAAGCGGCGATGCAGGTCGCCCTCGGAGTGGTCATCCGGCAGGCCGAGGAACTCGACGACGTACGAGTCGCGAAAGATTTCCGCTACTTGAGGGCGAGTTTGTCTCACCACTGGTGAGACAATTGGCGGGGAGAGGACGGCTCGTTGAAACGCCGAGGCCCGCAGCTGGCGCTCGAGCTCCCGCTTGCTCCATCGCTCGCGGATGGCGAGACGCAGATAGTACTCCCGCTCTTCGGGACGTTTGGACTGCCCGAGGATCAGCAGGTGATGCGTCCACGGCAATTTTGTCAGCAGCGCTGACACTTTTCGCTGCCCGCGGTACGCCTCGAAGAACTGGCGCATCCGGAAGAGATTGGGCCGCGTGAATCCTTTGAGATTCGGCTGACGCCGCTGAATGTACCTGGCCAGGTCATCCACCACCGCGTTGCCCCAAATCGCGCTGTCCAACTTGCGCGAGATGTATTCGCCGATTCGCCAGTAGAGATCGACGAGCGCGGTGTTGACGGCCGTCACGGCTCGCCCACGCGCCGCGTGGATCATCTCGACGACTTTGGCGAAGGACTTCTCCTGGAGGATCGGTGCGGCACGCGGCATCGCCGACTTGTCGGACAGGCAGCCGCGGATGTTTCGTGGCCGCGATGGGCGCCTTCTACGCGAGGAAAGCGGTTTGCCGGGCGGGCGAGGCGGACGTCGAGTCGTAGCGCGCGGGGGTGAATTGCCGCGTCTCCGAGGTCGGCGTACGGTTGCCTCATGCGCCGCGCGGACGTCGTCGTCGTTCTGTCCGTCGCCTCACTCCTCGCCGTCGGTTGCGGCAGCAGCCTCGTCGGGTCCGACGGAGGGCCGAGCGGCTCCGGCGGTACGAGCGGGACGGGCGGCTCCAGCGGTAGCGGCTGCCCCACGATCCAGGGGTCGTGCCGGGACCGGACCGCGCGCGTCTGCACCGAATTCGGCGGCCTCGACGCCGCCGCGCTGATGGCGGTTCGCGATCAATGCATGGCGGACACCTTCGAACCGGGCACCTGGTCGTCCACGGGCTGCACACACGCCGGCGTCGTGGGCGGATGCCGATTGGCGGAGCTCGGCGGCTGCGTGACGGGCTGGGGCTACACCGGCCCGACGGCAGACTGGATGTTTGCGTGTGCCGAGCGGGGCGGGACCTGGCTGAACCCGTGACCCGGCGCTGAGCACTACGTCCCGCTCGCCATCGCGCGCGGTCGCAGCATCGCGACCCCCACGACGACGCGGCGGCGACCTACCCGTCGACCCAGGCCGAAGCGAACGTCGGGATCGTGGGGACGGCGTTGACGGCGTGAGGTTCCGCCACGGCGGCAGGGTAACGCGGGCGAAAGAGGCAAGGCTATTGGACGTGGCGCTTTTCAAGCGCACCCGGGACGTGGTCCCGATAGGCAGATCGGTGGGATCCAGTTCGGGAGCGGCGGGAATGTATCGCGATGAGACTTGCCATGAAGAACGGCTTGCGCCTGTTCGTACTCCTGACGACGGTGGGTGGGTTGGCAGGGGGTTGCCCTTCGCCCGCCGACAACCCGGGTACGGGCACCGGGGGAACCACGGGCGGCGCTGGAACAGGGCAAGGCGGAGGCAATCAGGCCGGCGCGAGTGGAGGTCCCGCAGGCACCACGGGCGCCGCCGGAACGGGGCAAGGCGGAGGCAATCAGGCCGGCGCGAGTGGAGGTCCCGCAGGCACCACGGGCGCCGCGGGAACTGGCCCGGCAGGCGCCGGGGGTGACACCGGAGCGGGCGACGCGGGAGGCTCGGGCGTGGGAGGCGCCAGCGGCGCCGCAGGTTCCAGCGTTGGAAGCGGTGGACGTGGCGGCGCTGGCGGGGGTGCCGTCGCGGGTCGGGGCGGAACGGGTGGCGACGGCGGAACCGGGGCAGCGGCGGGCCGCGGTGGCGGGACTGGAACCGCCGGGAGCGGGGGCACGGGCCCAGGCGGGAGCACCGGAAGCGGCGGCAGCGGCGACGGCAAGAGCGTCGGTTGCGGAAAGACCTCTACCATCACGCAGATCAACAACGGGACCCCGATCTCGATCACGGTGGGCGGCAAGAGCCGTCGATATATCCTGCAGGTCCCGACCAACTACGTTAACTCGAAGCCGTACAAGCTCATCCTCGCCCTCCATGCGCGAGACAGCAACGACAAGACGATGTTCGACTGGAAGTACTACGATTTGCTTTCCCGGTCGAACAACACCGTCATCTTCGCGGCCCCCAATGGGACAAAGAACGGACAACCCTGTACAGCGACCTCCGTTGGTGACTCGGGGTGCGGATGGCCCAGCGGCGACATGCCACTCATGGATGCCGTCGTGAAAGAGGTCACCGACAACTTCTGCGTGGACATGAATCACATCTATGCAACGGGTTGGAGCTACGGGGCGAGCATGTCGTACGAGATCGCATGCCAAAGACCGCTGGGTGGGCCGACCGCGACTGCAAACTGGGGGGTTCGTGCCATCGCGATCTACTCTGGAGCACAGCTGAGCGGCAGCTGTAAACCCAGCGCCAACTACCCGGTTGCCTACTACATGTCGCACGGAACCAACGACGGGGTGCTGGGCTACGACGGGGGCGTGAATCTGGCCAAGAATTACGCTACGGCCAATGGCTGCAGCGCATTCAATCCTGCGAGGGCCAGTGGCGCTCACGTTTGTACCAACGCGAGCGGCTGCAAGACAGGCTATCCGCTGGAGTTTTGCTCCTTCGTCGGTGGCCACACCCCATTCCCGGACGGCGGTCAGCCGTCGAATAGCTGGGGACCCGCAGAAGTCTGGAAGTTCTTCAGCCAATTCTGATCGGAAGCGGGCCCGGCGAGCGGACAAGACCATGCGGCTTTCGATCGGCGCGGCCCTGATGCTGGCAGCTCAAATCGCGCTCGGGACGAGCTGCGGCGGCAACGGAAGCAACACCTCGGACGGCGGGGGCGGCGCCACGGGCTCTGCCGGCGGCACCGCGGGCGGCGGTCGTGCGGGAACGACAGGCGCGGCTGGCACGACCGGCGGCGCGGGAACCACCGGCAGCGCGGGAACCACCGGCGGCGCGGGAACCACCGGCGGCGCGGGAACCACCGGCGGCGCAGGCACGGGTGGAGAGTCGGGCACCACGGGGGCGGCCGGAACGACGGGTACGGCCGGTACCCCAGGCGGCGCCGGCAGCACCGGCACGGCTGGCAGTGGCGGAACGACCGGCAGCGGTGGCGCCGGCGGGGCGGCGTGCGGTGGCGAATCTCAGCCGTGCTGCCGAACCCCGCCCTACTGCAACGGGGATCTGATTTGCCCAGGTGGGCTTTCGAGCGCGAACCCGATCTGCGTACCTTGCGGCGGCATCGAGCAGCTTTGCTGCCCCAACGCCGGCGGGTTTCCCTTCTGCGATGAGGGGCTCGCCTGCACCGACTCGACGGGCGATGCGCCGTCGAGGTGCCGCCCGCGTCCTTGAGCGCAGCGCTACCCGCGCTACTTCGTCTTCGAGCCGCCGAACAGGCTGAGCGAGTAGGCCTCGTTGCCGGTGTCGGTCATGACCATGCCCATGATCTTCCCCGTCTTGCACCTGCACGCCGTGCGGGTGTAGCTGCCCTGTGTTTCGACGTTGCAGGCGAAGGTGGGGCGGAATCGGGGGCGGTATCCGGTGGAGACGGCGCGGGGGAGGGCGGAGCGGCAAGAATGACGGGGGGGCATCAACTCCGTCGCGCTTCGATCATGCGGCGCTCGAACTCGACCTCACGCTGTAGCTCTTCGACCGTCGGAAGGCAGGTGACGTACTTGGCGGCGAAGAGCTGCTTGCTCCCGCGCAGGACGGAGTACCTGGCCACCGCCTCATTCTTCTCCGCGCAAAGAATGAGACCGACGGTCGGGTTGTCCTCGTCCGTCGTGCACTTCTCGTCGAACAGTCGGACGTAGCCGTCCATTTGGCCGACGTCCTGATGGGTGAGCTTGCCCATCTTCAGGTCGACGAGCAGGTAGCACCTCAGGATGCTGTTGTAGAAGACCAGGTCCACGTAGAAATGCTCGTCATCGAAGCTGATGCGCTTTTGCCGCGCGACGAACGCGAAGCCCTTGCCGAGCTCGAGAAGAAAGTGCTGGAGCTTCTCGATGATCGCGGCCTCGAGGTCGGTCTCGCGTAAAAGACGATCGTCGGGCAGGTGCAGGAAGTCGAGCACGTAGGGATCCCGCAGCGAATCGACGGGGCGCTCGATGGCCTGGCCGCGGGTGGCGAGATCGAGAACGCCGGCTTGGTCGCGGCTCTTGAGCAGACGCGCGAACAGGTGCGTGTGAATCTGGCGTTCCAGGTGCGGCACGCTCCAGCCCTGGATTGCCGCTTCGAGCTCGTAGAACTGGCGCTCCGCTCGGTGCTCGACTTTCGTCAGGATCCGATAGTGCGTCCAGCTCAGCGTGGCAGCGAAGCCGCCCAGTCGGTGACCGGGTTCGGCAGCGAGGGAGAGCGTGTCCGGAACATCGGTGGGCTCGCGACTTACCCGCATCTGACGGCGTGCGTTGAATTCGTCACTAGCCTCGTGACGAATTGTCGGCTGCCGGTCGGAGTACGCTTGATAGAACAGCCGAAAGTACTTCAGGTTCGTGGCCGAAAAGCCCTTGCCGTAGCGCCCGGACAGCCTGGCGGACAGGACCGAGAGAACGTCCTCGCCATAGCCCGCTCGGCGATGGCCCGCCTGCACGTGCTCCACGATCTCGCGCCCGATGTGCCAGTACGCGAGCACCATCTCGTTGTTCACTGTCCGCACGACCCGCCTGCGCGCGTCTTCGAGGATGGAGACGACGCGGTCGAAGAGGTGGACCTCGCCGCCCTTTGCCGGTTGTCGATGACCCGCCCGCGGTCGATTGGCCACGGCGAGCTATCGGCAACGAGGGCGCGAGGTTGCGAGGCTCAAGCATGCCTGTCTCAGCGACCTTGTCTGGTGGGTGTCGCTACCCGCGAGAGCCGTGCGGGACGAGGTTGTACGGGCTGGTCACCGCATTGCCGCCGAGCTCCGGAAGGAACGCCATCAGATCGTTCTTGTCGAGCTTCCGGTCCTCGACGACCTGCCGCACATCTGGTCGGTCGAGGGGTGGCAGGCGAACCTGAAAGAACGGCCAAAGCTCGCGCGATCGATACGCCAGGTTGCGACGTGGAAACGCGCCGATCGGCGGAATTTCCACGCGGCGCTTGAACGGCTCCGAGTATCGGAAGACGTACTCGCCCTCTTCGGAGGTCAGCGTTCCGACCAGCAGAGGCTCTTCAGCCGGCAGATTGAGGAAGATGTCCACGCCCGCTCGACCCGTGCGCGCCTCCTCACGTGGAGGCGCCGCCGAGAGCCCCCAAGCCTGCAGAAACCCTGAGAATTTCTTGCGAAGGTCCATCATCGTGTCTTGAAACGCGCTGCCCGAGCGCCGTGTATTGGGCCTCAACCCTCTTCGGAAAAGTAATCCCCGTCGACGCGCTTGACCTCGTAGGTGCTGACGGGTGTAACGCCGATGCCGAAGTCGGCCATCAGAGATGCCAATTGCTGGCCGTCGACTAAGACGATCTTTTTTTCGATCCGCGAGACGTATTCGCGGGCTTCGCTCGAGAAGGTCGAGGTCGTGATGAACACGCCCTTGCGCCCCCGCACACCCTCGAGACTGCCGGCGAACGCTTGGACTTCGGGGCGACCGACGGTTCGCTCCCATCGTTTCGCCTGGACGTAGATCGCGTCGAGGCCGAGGTGATCTTCCTTGATGATGCCGTCGAGGCCATCGCCACCAGACGCTCGAAGAAGCGGAACGAAGCGCCCCGGACGGATGCCAACAGCTCGGTCTCGACGGCCCGCCTTAGTTGGTGATACGCGGCGTCCAGAGATTCTTGGGGCGTCGACGCGGGTGCTGCGGAAGCGACGATGGACGGATCTCCGTCGCTGTTCGCCGCGGTCTCGACATCATCGGTTTCGTTCTCGGCCTTTCGCCGGAACTCCTCGAACTCCGGGAACCTCGAGAGGTAGGCCACGTCGACTCGCGGGGGTTTGGATGCGAGGACGGCGTGCGCGCGGTCGGTGAGCTGGTAGACGCCCCTCCTGACCGACGAGACGAGTCCGGCCTTGGCCAGGTAGGTCTTCGCCCAGCCCAGGCGGTTGTCGAAGATGGGTTGCTTGCCGCTGGGTAGTAGCGCTTCCCGTTCTGCCGTCCCGAGACCGAACCTGGCGGCGATGCTTTCGCGCAGATCGCGGACGAGGTGTTCGCGGCCGTCGGCGAGTGCGTCCAACAACGGCAGCATGAGGGACTGGTAATCAGGGATGTCCATGAGGGCCGCCTCCGTCGCGGGCGCCATCGTATCGCCAAAGACCGGCACGCGACGAATGCCCGTATGTCGCGAGTCGTGTCGCGAGTTTGTCGCAAGCTCCTGAGGATCGGTATGGTTAGGACCCCTTGGAACAAAGTACCCTCAAGGGGCCGATGCCGCGTGAGTGGTGCGTGTGGGGAGTAGCCGTTGACCTCATTGTCCTGCCGACCATGGTCCGATGACGGCAGTCGCTTCCACCGCTAAGCCCACGCCAACCTCGACGTTGGCTGCGCTTACCCAGCGACGAATCCTCGACCTTGCCAGGGTCTTCGGTGTGCGCCTGCGGAACGCGTCGGCGACCAAGAGGGAACTCGCGGAATCTCTCGGAGTAGAGCTCGAAGGGCGTTTGGGGGCGGTGCTCCAGGAATTCGGACGCGAGGAGCTGGTAGCGACTTGCAAGGCTCACGGACTCGCCGCGGAATCCTCGGCGCGGCGGGAGCTGATCGAGATCTTGCTGAGCTCGGCGGGCATCGATGCACGCAAGTCTGAAGCTCAGCCAGCCGTGTTTGGTCGGCAGGGGCTGCCGCGCGCGGGGCAGATCGTCCGCGCCCGTCACCGGCAGTGGCTGGTGGAAGGGATCGACGAAACGATGCTGGATGAATCGGCTCGCGTCAGCCTGGTCTGTCTGGATGACGACGATCCGGGTCGCCGCTTGGAGGTTCTCTGGGACCTCGAGCTCGGAGCGCAGACGATCGAGCCCGAAAAGCGGGGACTCGGTCGGATCAGTCGCCTCGACCCACCGGAGCATTTCGGCGCGTACCTGCACGCGCTCCGCTGGAATGCCGTTAGCGCCGCCGACGCCACCCGCTTCCAGGCGCCGTTCCGCGCCGGCATCGAGCACATGGTCCACCAGCTCACGCCGCTCATGAAGGCCCTCGAGCTGCCGCGCGCGAACCTGTTCATCGCGGACGACGTCGGCCTCGGCAAGACCATCGAAGCCGGCCTGGTGATGCAGGAGCTGATCCTTCGGCAGCAGGCGCACTTCGTGCTGATCGCCTGTCCCGCGTCCATCTGCCTCCAGTGGCAGAGCGAGATGCGGCGCCGGTTCGGGTTGCACTTCGAGGTGATGACCCGCGCGTTCATCGCCCAGCGGCGGCGCCAGCGCGGCTTCGGCGTCAACCCGTGGGCGACGCACCACCGCTTCATCGTGTCGCACGCGCTGCTGCGCCGGCCCGAGTACCGCGAGCCGCTCTTGCAACGCCTCGGCGATCGCGCGCAGAAGAGCCTGCTGGTCCTGGACGAGGCGCACGTCGCCGCGCCCGCGACCCGCAGCCGCTACGCCGTCGACAGCGAGATCACCGCGACCATCCGCGACCTCGCGCCCCGCTTCGACAACCGCCTATTTCTCTCCGCCACGCCACACAACGGCCACTCGAACAGCTTCAGCGCTCTGCTCGAGATTCTCGATCCCATCCGGTTCACGCGCGGCGTCCCGGTCGAAGGCAAAACCGATCTTGCGCCGGTTATGGTCCGCCGCCTCAAGCGCGACCTCAAGAAGCTTGGCATCGACCGGGTGCCCGATCGCGTTCTCGTCCAGATCGATCTCGCCCACGAAGCGGGACGCTGGTCGTCACGGTCGGCACGCTCCGACGGTCAGACGCCCCTCGTCGCCGACCTCGGGTCCGGCGAGCCCGTCGATCTCGAGCTCGCGCAGATGCTCGCCCGCTACACCGAGCTGTGCGCGCCCGAAAAAGGCCGCGCCCGCCTGCCCTTCATTCGCCTCCAGCAGCGCCTGCTCTCCAGCCCCGAAGCGTTCGCGAAGAGCCTGGAGGTTCACGCCCAGGCAGTCGAGCGTCGCGGCGGCCCGATCATCCGCGACACGCAGCTGGAGCTGCCCACCGTCGAATCGGATCCCGATCTCTTCGGCCCCTCGGACGAAGCCTTGCAAGCAGAGGACGACGCCGCGCTGGAAGCCGACAGCGCCCGCCTTCCGACCCCGACTGAAGAAGCCACAGCGCTGCTGTCGTCCCTGCGCGCTTCCGCAGAGCGGGCCCGTCGCGCGCCCGACGCAAAGCTGCGTGCGCTCATCGCCTGGATGCGCGCGAACCTCTGTCCCGCAATCGGCCACGACGCCGCGCCCGGCGCATCGCGCGCCTGGAAGGACCGCCGCGTAATCATCTTCACCGAGTGGGCCGACACCAAGCGCTACCTCCTCGACCTGCTCCGCGAGGCGGTCGCCCACACGGACCAGGCCGAAGACCGCATCGCCGCGTTCGGGGGCGGCATGGGCAATGAAGCGCGCGAGGAGATTCAGCGTCGCTTCAACGCCGCGCCAGATGACGAGCCCCTGCGCATCCTGGTGGCCACCGACGCCGCGCGCGAGGGCATCAACCTGCAGGCTCACTGCGCCGACCTGTTCCACATCGATCTCCCTTGGAACCCCGCGCGCCTCGAACAACGCAACGGCCGCATCGATCGCACGCTGCAGCCGCAGCCCGAGGTGCGCTGCCACTATTTCGTCTATCCGGCCCGCCCCGAGGATCGCGTCTTGGAGGCGCTGGTCCGAAAGATAGACATCGTTCAGCGGGAGCTTGGCTCCCTGGGTGGCGTGTTGCTCGACGACATGGAGGCATTGTTGGCGGGTGGCATCCGCGCCGGCACCGCCGAGAAGCTGAACGAGGTCACCCGCGGCCAGAGCGCGGAGACCATCCGCACCGTCGACGCGGAGCTAGAGGAAGCGCGCAAGGACGAAAAGCTGCTGCGTGAGGAGATTGCCCGTGCCGGCCGCCGCTACAACGCCTCCAGCAGCGCGCTGGAGGTGAGCACGGAAACGCTGCGACAGGTCGTCGACGTCGGCCTGCACCTGGCCGGCACCGCCGGCCTGATCGAAGACGGCGTGCTGGACGGCAAGCCACGCTTCCGGCTGCCCCAGCTCGATCGCTCGTGGGACGTCACGCTCGACACGCTGCGCCCGCCCCGCCCCCGCGACGAGTCCTTCTACGACTGGCGCCAGCGCCCGCCGCTGCCCGTCACGTTCTCGCCGGTCGGACGGCTGACCGGGGACGTCGAGCAGCTTCACCTGGCGCACCCGTTCACGAAGCGCATCCTCGACCGCTTCCTGGCGCAGGGCTTCTCGGCCCACGACCTGTCTCGCGTCGCCGCCGTCATCGATCCCGACGGCGGCGAGGTGTTCGCAATCGGCTACGCCCGCCTGACGTTGTTCGGCCCCGGGGCCGCGCGGCTACACGACGAGCTGGTCGCCGTGGCCGCGCCGTGGGACGGCAGCCTCGACGGGGCGCGCGCCCTGTCCCCGCGCGCCGACCGCGAAGCCCCCGTCGCGCTGATCAAGGCAACCGAGGCGCGCCTGGCCGCCGGCGCGCCCACGCCTACCGGCCGCGCCGCCGCCGGCATCGCCGCCGCCGCCGAAACGCTGATGGCGTCGCTTTGGCTCCCGCTGGAGGAAGAAGCCGACGCGCGCGCCGTCGCCGCCAAGAACGGCCTCACCGCCCGCGCACGCGCTGAATCCGACGGCATGCGCGCACTGCTCGAACGCCAGCGCCGCGCCATCGAAAAGACCCGCCGCACGATGGTCCAGCGCGATCTGTTCGAAGGCCTGGGCGATTCGGCCGATGCCCGCGAGCAGCAGCGCCAGCTCGCGCTCGATCTCGAGCACATGGAGCGACGCGAGCGCGATATCGCCACCGATCTCGAGCGCGAGCCGGCCGCGATCGAAGCGCTCTACGCCGTGCGCAAGACGCTGGTCTCACCCGTCGGCGTCGTCGTCAGCTGGCCCCGGAGCTGGACGTGAGCGCGCGTGACGCCGATCGCCTGTTCCACGAGACCTGGCTCGGACTCGCCCAGCCGATCGAAGGCTTGGTGTTCTCGGTCCCTGTGCTCGCCGAGGCGCAGATCGCGCCCGCAGCCCGCCCGGAGATCACCGCGCAGTTCCGCGCGCTGCTGGTCGAGCTGCCGTCGGGTGCCCTCGCCCTGCGAAGCACCCGCGCGCTGTTCGAATCGTTTCTTGGCTACGACCGGCCGGGGATGCTGGTCGGCCGCGACTCGCTCCCTACGTTCCGGGCGCCCGAATCCCGCCAGGAGGTACGCGCAAGCTTCGGCATCGCCCGCACACCCTTCGCTACAGGCGCCAGCAAGGATCCCTTCGCCGAGTTCGGACCACCAGCTGACGCGCCCGCCTCCGCCGCCAATGCGGCCGACCCTGCCAGCAACCCCTTCCTCGCGCTGGTCTGGGACCTCGCCGACGACGCGACCGACGCGCCCGCGCTGGAACTTGACGCCCCCGAGGAGATCACCGGGCCCTGGCGCTACCCGCCCACCGCCAAGCTGGAACGGCTGCTCCGCCACACCGGGATCCCCGTTGGCTTCCTGTCGAACGGCCGCCACCTGCGCGTCGTCTACGCGCCACGCGGCGAGACCACCTCTCACCTGACGTTCCGGATGGACGAACTCGCCGATCCCGCCGGCCGCCCGCTGTCGCTAGCTCTGGATCTCCTCTTCCACGCCCGCCGCACCTACGGCGCCGACGCGCGCTTCACGTTTGAGGGCCTACTTGCCGACAGTCGTAGCCGCCAGGCCGACGTAACCGGGAAGCTTGCCGAGCAGGTTCGCGATGCTGTCGACGCGCTGCTGGCCGGCTTCGAAGCGGCCGCCGCTCGCGATTGCATCGGCGATCGACCCGACTGGCTGCGCGCGGCCATGGAGGTCGGGCACGTCTATCCCGGCACCCTCAACACGATCCTGCGCCTCGTCTTCCTTCTTTATGCCGAGGACCGCAGCCTCATGCCGGTCGACCAGCCACTCTATGCCGAGCACCTCAGTGTGTTCGGCCTCTACGAGCGTCTGGTCTCCGACGCCGGCGCGCACCCCGAGTCGATGCATCACCGCTTCGGCGCGTACGGAGCGCTCGTCGCCCTCTTCCGCGCGGTCTACTTCGGCGTCCGCCACGGCACGCTGCACCTGCCGCCCCGGCAGGGGAAGCTGTTCGACCCCAGCGCCTATCCGTTCCTGGAAGGCGGCCTGCCCGATTGGACCGCGGCCGTCAGCCGCGCCGAAGACCGCGCCCAGGTGCAGCTCCCCTCGGTCGACGACCGGACGCTCCACGACGCCTTGCACTGCCTCATCGTCCTCGACGGTCAGCGCCTCAGCTACCGCGATCTCTCCGTCGAGCAGATTGGCGCTGTTTACGAATCGCTGATGGGGTACGAAGTGCTGCGCCTCGACGGCCCTGCTGTTCGCCTGGGGAAAAACGGCGTCTGGGTGACGATCGAGGCGTTGCGCGGCGCTGGCAAGGCCGACCAGAAGAAGCTGCTCGAGGACCGCTGCGAGCTGTCCGCCTCCGCGATCAAGAACGTACTCGCTGCGCTGGCCGAGCACCCCGACGACGGCAATGGAGCAGACGCGATCGCCGCGCTCGCCGGAAAGAAGCGCCAGCTCAAGAACCGCGGCCGCCTCGGCCAGCTCGTCTTGCAGCCGACGCCCACGCGGCGCAGCACGGGCAGCTACTACACGCCGCGATCGCTGTCGGAGCGGGTCGTCCGACGCACGCTGGAACCAATCTTCGCGTGCCTGGGTGAGGCGCCGACCGCCGAACGGATCCTGGAGCTGAAGGTCTGCGATCCAGCGATGGGCTCGGGTGCCTTCCTTGTCGAGGCGTGTCGGTTCCTCGCAGAGCAGGTTCGCAATGCGTGGGAGCGGAGCGGCGATTTGCCCGGACTGATCGAGAGACACGGCGAGCCGTTACAGCATGCAAAGCGGCTCGTCGCCGAGCGCTGCCTTTATGGCGTCGACAAGAACCCTGCGGCCGTCGAGTTGGCGAAGCTGTCTCTGTGGCTGGAGACGATGAGCGCCGACAAGTCGTTCACGTTCCTCGACCACGTTCTTCGCCACGGCGACTCGCTCGTCGGGCTGGACCTCGAACAGCTCCGCGCGTTTCACTGGCAGCCTCAGAAGCAGCTTCCGACCGTCGCGCGCCTCGTGGACCAGACGCTGGCTGAAGTGCGCGAGCACCGCGAGGCGATTCAATCATTGGCCGACGACGAGAGCGATGCCGCCCAGCACGAGAAGCGTCGGCTCCTCGAGCTCGCCGAGCTTGCAATGGACCGCGTGAAGCTGGTCGCCGACGCCTGTGTCGGAGCGTTCTTCGGCGCGGACAAGCCCAAAGAACGGGAGCAGGAACGGAAGACGCGGCTCGCGGTCGTGGAGGCGTGGCTTGGGGGCGACGAGTCCAAGCGATCCGAACTTCAGGACTGGTCGCGCGCGATGCGTGACCAACACGCGCCATTCCACTGGCACCTAGAGCTACCGGAAGTGTTCTTTCTGGAACGACCTGATCCGCTCGACAACAACCAGATCAATCGCGCGGCATTCGTCGACGCGTTCCTCGGCAATCCGCCATTCATGGGCGGCACCATGATTTCGACCGCTCACGGAAAGCCGTATCTATCTTGGTTGGCAGTGCTTCTGCGTGAAGGTGGTGATCGCGCCGATCTGTCCGCTCACTTCTTTCGTAGAGCTGGCAGTCTCTTGGGTGAGCATGGGGCGATTGGATTCGTCGCGACGAACACAATCTCGCAGGGCGATACCCGTGCCCGCGGCCTGCAGCATTTACTCGTTGGTGGCGGTTTCACGATTTACGACGCGACCCGATCCATGGAATGGCCCGGCGAGGCAACGGTCGTTGTGTCGATCGTTCTTCTCGCCAAAGGCCGCGCGGCGCTGCGAACAGGGGCTCGGCGGCTGGACGACCTAGAGGTTGGCGCTATCAATTCGCGACTGTCACCCGCCCCCGAACGCCCAGATCCAGTCTGTGTTGAAGCAAATGCAAATGCCGCTTACTCGGGCGTAAAGATTTACGGACAGGGGTTCCTGCTCACCGACGAAGAACGCACGGCGTTGCTTAGGCGTGATCCAAAGAATGGAGAACGGATATTTCCCTATCTCGGCGGTGACGAAGTCAACTCCAGTCCATCGCAAAGCCATGAACGATACGTGATCAGCTTTGACCAGATGACGCTTGCTGAAGCCGGACGGTGGCCCGAGCTGCTCGCGATTGTGGAGGACAGAGTAAAACCTGAGCGCGAAGGAAAGAGCGCAGAGGTTACGCGCACACCTTGGTGGCAGTTCTTTCGTCCTCGCACCGACCTCTACACAGTCATCTCAAAGCTCGAACGCTGCATGGTTGCGTCACAGGTGACGAAGCATTTGTGTTTCTCGTTTCAGCCGACCGGAAGGATCTTTAGTCAGAAGCTCATCGTCTTTCCGCTCCCCGCTTACACAGCGTTCGCAACATTGCAGTCACGAGTTCATGGCCCCTGGGTGTCGCTGCTGTCGTCGACGATGAAGAACGACCTGAATTATTCGCCGACGGATTGCTTTGACACATTCCCTTTCCCGCACTCCGACCCACGCGCCGTCATCCCGACGGTCGAGACCGCCGGCGAACGCCTCTACGCCGCGCGCGCCACGTACATGGTCGACACCAACCAGGGGCTGACGCAGACCTACAACCAGCTCAAGGATCCAAAGTGCGACGAGCCGGGGATCCTCGCGCTGCGCACGCTCCACGAAGAGATGGACCGTGCCGTCCTCGATGCCTACGGCTGGACCGATCTCGCCGTCCCGCCCTTCTGCTCCAGCACCCCCGACCAACAGCGCGCCCTCGAGCAGTTCCAGGACGCCGTCATCGACCGCCTCTTCGTCCTTAACGCCCAGCGCGCGGAGGAAGAGAAGCGCCTCGGCGCCGCAAAGCCCACCAAGGCCAGGAAGAGCAAGAAGCCGCCGGCCGGCCCCAAGGCCACCGCCGCGATCAAGAAGAAGCCCGCAGGTCAGGGCGTTCTATTCGGTTCCAACAACGACCAATGACGACCCGACGCCCAGCCCACTCAACGCTTCCGCTTGGCGATGCGCCACGTGTCGTCGTCCAGCCATTGCACGTGGGTCCGTGTCACGCTCGCGATCAGCGGCACGGGTTTGTGAATCACCACGCTGTCTATGGTCTTCCAATGGGCAACCAGACACGCCGCCTGCTCGTCGCCGCGCATGTTGCCGGCGGTGAGGCAGACGTAGCGCGCATTGGCATTTCGAAGCGCTTCGATCTCGACGGGCGCGCGGCGGATGTTCTTGTCCTTGGTCAGGATGACCCAGCCGCGCGCGGTGACCTCGGGAATCCAGACCTGATCCTCGACCGTCGTGTCGCCCGGGTAGAGGTCCGCGTACGTCGTCACGCTGACCCCCGCAGCGCGGAGCGCGGCGGGAACGATGTCCTTCCCGAGGCACCGATCCACCCAGTAGATGAGCGGATGGGCCACGCGCTAGGCCGCGCGGAGCTGCGACTCGAACCGGATTGCCTCTTCGACCTTGGCCTCGTCGATCCCGAAGTCGACCGCCAGCACCTCGGTCGAGTCGCCCGCGAAGAAACGGTCCGCGACGATGGCCGTCTCGAGATTTGTGGACGCGAGGATAGGTCGGCCGAAGCGGCGCGACGGATCGATCACGACCGAACGTGCGTTCGAGCCGTCGTCTCGCGTGATGGGGAAGAGGCGGCTCGCGAGGCCTTCCTCGTTGCGCTCGATTCGTTCGAGATAGCGCTCGACCAGCGGACGCAGCGTCGTCTGCGGGCTGGAGACATTGGTCAGCCGGTCGAGGTACTCGACATAGATGTCGACACAGTCCGTCTGTACGTCGACGTCCGCCAGCGGATGCCCGGTTCCGACCTTTTCGCGGATGAACTTCGTCGCGCTCCGGATCCGATCGACCCGAACCTGCTTTCCCCGCAGCGCGCTCAGGACATGGAGCTCGACCAGATTGACGAACGACAGGAATCCACCCTCGGGGTCCGCGGCCCGAATGAGGGGGCTCCAGCTTTTCTGACCCGATTGCGTCGGGTACGAGCGACCGAGGGCCCAGGTACGCAGAGTGGCCCGGGGGATGCGCACCACGCGCGCCGCGTCGGCGATCGGGTACAGAGGAAGCTCCCGCGGGTTCTTACCTCCGTAAATGTCCGGTTTCGTCATCGTCGCAGTGCTGAGATCCTAACACGAGGGACCAAACCATGAACTCCGCCGACGTCCGTGCCCGTCTGCTGGGCGCGCTCGAAGCCGACCTCGTCGGGCCGTTCGCCCTCGGCACCCCCGGCACCAGCCCCGCCGACGCGCACGCCTCGGCCGAGGTGCTACCGATGCCCCCGTCGCGCTGGTACTTCACCGGCTTCCTCACGCCCGAGGGCCAGCGCGCCCCCGAGAAGGACGATCTCGACTCGCACGGCGGGGAGCTGGGCGCCGGCAGCGACACGCAGTCCGAGGATGCGGGCACCACCGATCCCGAGCCCGCGCGCCCGATCCGCTTTCCAGCGTCGATGGGCCTAAGCGTCTACCTGCCGCCCGCGCCGGCGGGCCCGCCGGACACGTTGGACGTGGAGCTGACCTACGCCGACTACGACCCGGTCGAGATCGCCGAGGACACGGAGGACAAGAAGAAGGTGGGCTGGAAGCGCGTCCCCCACGGCCCGCTTCGCTTTCCGGTGACGCTGGACCGCGCGACGCTGCTCGCGGGCGTTCTGGTCCCCGGCGCGGTCGGCCTGCGCATCGTGGGCGAGCTGCGCACCACGTCGATGGAGGGACTGGGCGGCGACGCCCGCGTGCTGAGTCTGTGGCTCGTCAACAACCGCCCGGTCTACGAACGGGAGCGCGATCGCGCGATGATCTTCCAGGTCCGGATGGCGCTGTACTACGCACCCGGATTTCGGTGGCGGCCGAACCGGCGCGGCGAGGACGCGCCCAGCGACGACGATCCGCGCGTGCTGGCCCTGCTGTTCCGCGACTGCAAGGAGTGGGCGGTTGGCCACAACACGAGCCTGCTTCAGCCCGAACCCGACGCCGACGGTAAGGTGCGCACGCTGGTCACGACGCAGCTGCCCCGTTACGAGGTGCCGGCGGTTAAACACCGCGAGATCGACGGGCTGACCTTGGGCATGGCCGATCTCGCGAAGATGGACGGCCGGGGACTGGCGCGCGCCCTGGCCGCGCTGCCGGCCGCGTATGCGGGCTGGCTGGACAAGCAGCGCGGCCGGCACCTGGATCGGCAGGCGCTGGAGGAGACGCGGGACCAATTGGTCAAGAAGGGCGACGAGGTGAAGGCACGCATCGCTGCCGGCATCGCGCTCCTGGCGAGCGACGCCACGGTCTGCGAGGCCTTCCAACTCGCCAACCAGGCGATGCACGTGGCGGCGTTGCAGGCTGATAGTCAACGGGCGGGTCGGCGCTATGTCGATGGCGAACGCCCGAAGTGGCGGCCGTTCCAACTGGCATTCGTGCTGATGAGCTTGTGCGGTCTGACTGACCCGCGGCACGCGGATCGGCGCGTCGCTGACCTGATCTACTTTCCGACCGGCGGCGGCAAGACCGAGGCGTACCTGGGACTGGTCGCATTCACGCTGCTCCTGCGTCGCCTACGCGGCAAGGCACGCCCAGACGAAGGGCGCGGCGTCGCGGTCATCCTGCGCTACACGCTGCGGCTTTTGACGTTGGATCAGCTCGGGCGCGCAGCGACGTTGATGTGCGCGCTGGAGGAGATTCGGCGGCGGGATCCGAAGCGCCTCGGCAACACGCGCTTCGCGGTCGGGCTGTGGGTCGGCAAGGGCGCCACGGCCAACCGGCTGAAGGAAGTGCACGCCGCCCTGAACGATTTCGCCAGCGCGCGAGAGGAATCGCCGTTCCCGCTGACGAAGTGCCCGTGGTGCGGCACGGACGTCCGGATCGAGAACATCAAGCTGGTCGACGAGGCCGGCAACCCGAGCAAGACCAGGTTCACGCGCGCAGTCGTCTATTGCGCGGGAAGCGATTGCTTATTCACGGAAGCGAAGCGCCCCGGGCAGGGGCTGCCTGTGCTGTTCGTCGACGAGCAGATCTATCAGGAGCTGCCCGACTTCCTGGTAGCCACCGTCGACAAGTTCGCGATGATGCCGTGGCGCGGTTATGCCGGGATGCTGTTCGGGCGGGCAACCCACCTCGAGGGGCGGCGCGCGTTCGGCGCGATGGACGATCCCCCGAAGGGGGCGACCAAGCTGCCCGACGGCCTGCTTCCACCGGAGCTGATCATCCAGGACGAGCTGCACCTCATCAGCGGTCCGCTGGGGACGATGGTGGGGTTGTACGAGGCGGCGATCGACTATCTGTGCGAACGCCAGGTGGACGGCAGCCCGCGGTTGCCGAAGGTGGTTTGCTCGACGGCGACCGTGCGCCGCGCGAAGGAACAGATCCGCGCCTTGTTCGGCCGGGGGATGGCGCTGTTCCCACCGCGCGGGATCGACGAGGGCGACAACTTCTTCGCGGCGCCCGCACCGCTTACCGAGACCCGCGGGCGCCTCTACGTGGGCGTCGGGGCACCTGGGCGAGCGTTGCGCGCCGTGTCCGTGCGCGCGTACGCGAGCCTGCTGGCGGGAGCGCAGAAGTGGTTCGATACCAAGGGCAAGCCAGACCAGGCGGCCGACCCCTACATGACCCTGGTCGGTTACTTCAACAGCTTGCGCGAGCTGGGCGGCATGCGACGCCTGGTCGAGGACGAGGTACGCAATCGCGTGGCCCGGTTCGCGGAGGAGAAACGACCCCATGACTTTCCGGGCGAGCATCCGTGGGCGTCGAGTCGCAAGCTACGCGAACCGGCCGAGCTGACCTCGCGCGAGACAACCGAGCGGGTGAAAGACACGAAGGCCCGACTCGCGGCGCCACAAGTCACGGAGGACGGCCGGCCGATCGACGTCGTGTTGGCGTCGAACATGATCTCGGTCGGCTTGGATATCGACCGCCTGGGGTTGATGGTCGTGGCCGGCCAACCGAAGACGACAAGCGAGTACATCCAGGCGTCGAGCCGCGTGGGCCGGAGCTATCCAGGGCTGGTCGTCACCTGCTTGCACGTGATGCGTCCGCGCGACCGCTCGCACTACGAGCGCTTCCTCGCGTATCACGAGAGCTTCTATCGGGAGGTGGAGGCGACCAGCGTCACGCCGTACAGCCACCAGACGTTGGACCGGGGGCTGGTCGGGACGTTTTTGTCGATGGTGAGGCACAGCATCGCGCGCATGGGCCCACCCACCGGTGCGATGGAGATCCACGATCAGCGAGCGGTGGCCGAGCACGTGCTCGAGCGGCTGGTCGCGCGAGCGCGCGGCCACCGCGACTTCCGCGATGGCGGGGCCGAAGACCGGCTGGCCGACTACGTGGACCGCCGGGGCAAGAGCTTCCTCGACGCCTGGGAACGCGTCATCGATGCCGCCAAGAAGGGCGCAGCGACGCGGCAGTACAGCGAATACGACGGGAGCAAGTCGGCAGGGAAGTGGCTCCTCTACACAGCCACCGACGAGCAGCCGCACGATCGAGACGAGCGCGAGTTCCTGGCGCCGACGTCGATGCGCGACGTCGAGCCGTCGGTGCACGTGTGGGCGCGCTTCAAGCAGCTGGACGAGAGGTAGACCATGCCGCCGGGAAGACGACGACCTGCGGGCAAGACCACGGCGACACCGTCACGACCCGACGGACAGATTCGCCAGAGCCAGATGGTGACAACGTTCGGCCCCGGCGCGATGGTCGATTTGGTCGACCGGGCGGTGGTGATTGGCGGCCTCGATCACTGGGCATGGCCGGGCGGGAAGTGGGACTCACTGGACGACCCGCGTTTGCGCAGATCGTTGGTGCATCGCCTCAAGGCGCTGCACCCCGATTTGGATCTCGCCGCCAGCGATTACTTCCGCAAGCCACCCGAAGGTGAGGCCCGCGATGCCTCACCGACGATTGGCGTGCGGGCGCTGGAATTTCCCCGTTGGTTTGTCTGTCAGGGCTGCCATCGACTGGCGCGCGCGGGCGATCAATTCGAGCCGCACAAGAAGGGCTACGTTCATCAGTGCACCGGCAACAAGAAGTCCCGCGTCGTGCCTGTACGTTTCGTGGCCGCGTGCCGCCACGGCCACCTCGCCGACTATCCATGGCGCTCGTTCGTCCATAAAGATCGCAAGGAGGGGGTCTGCGATCGTCCTGACCTCCGTCTGGAGGAGGGGGCGACGGGTGACTTGGCGCGCATTCGCGTGCGGTGCCTGAACTGCGGCGCGTCGCAGGCCATGTCGACCGCGCGCGCGCCGATCTACAAGTGCGAAGGCGAGCGCCCGTGGTTGGGGGGGCGCGCAGCGAACGAGGATGGCTGTGGCGAGAAGCTGGAGCTCCTGGTGCGCACGGCGTCCGACGCCTACTTCTCGCAGGTAGTGAGCGCGCTGCGCCTGCCATCGGCCGAGGAATCGCCACTCACGCGGCGCGTTCGCGAGCCCGAGGTGTGGAAGCTGGTCCAGAAGGTGAAGAGCGTCGAGCAGCTGCAAACCCTGATCGACGTGCAGGACGCCGTGGCGAGTGCGTTCAAGGGATACGCGCCCGGTGATGTCGTCTCCGCTATTGAGGCGCAGCGCGGGCAGCGCGCGGAGGAGATCGAGCGGCCACTACGGACGGTCGAGTTCGAGCGCATCGTGGCCGCGCCCGACGAACAGCCAGGCAACGAACCTGACGTCGGCGTCCAGTTCGCGGCGTTTCGCATCCCGCGCGAGCGGATTGAGCTTCCACGCGGCGTTCGCGGCCTAGTCATCGTTCCCGAGATGCGAGAGATCCGCGTGCAGGTCAGTTTCAGCCGGCTGGATTCGATCAGCAGCACGCTGCAAGGCGAATACGACTTCGAGCAGGCGAAGAAGAAGCCGGCGCCGCTGATGTTGCCTACGGGAAATCAGAAGTGGCTACCGGCCGCGGAGGTGCGCGGTGAGGGCATCTTCATCGAACTAGACGAGGATGCCGTCCAGGAGTGGGAGCGGCGGCAGGCTGTCGTCGAGCGCACCACCCTGCTGGAGCAGGCGTACGCGGCCGAGGGCCGCGGAGAATTCCCCGGCGCCCGCTTTTATCTCCTGCACACCCTGTCGCATCTCTTGCTGACGGCGATCAGCCTTGAATGCGGTTACGCGGCCAGCGCCATCCGCGAACGCATCTATTCGCAGGCCGGCGCACGCCCCGGCCAGCCCGCGATGGCGGCAGTCCTACTAGGCACCGGCACCACCGGCAGCGAGGGAACGTTGGGGGGGCTGGTCGAGGAGGGTCGCCACTTGCGACACCACCTGCGCGAGGCCTGGGACATCGGCCGTCTGTGCTCGAACGATCCCGTTTGCGCGGCACACGACCCCTCACACGCATCCAGCGATCGGCGAAGCGAGGGAGCCGCGTGCCACGGCTGCCTGTACATCGCCGAATGCTCGTGCGAGTGGCAGAACCGTTTTCTCGATCGCGCGCTCCTTGTTCCGACCATCGGCAACGACGAAAAGCTCGCGTTCTTCAAGGATCGCCCGTGAGTGACGATCGCGCGGACCTGTCTGACGTCGCTACCTCGACGCTCGAACGGCTGCGGGATGCCATCGCCTCCGACAGGCTGCGGGTGCCAGTCACGCGCGCCGCGCTGCTAGGCGAGGGGATCCGCAACCAGATGGAGGCTCTAGAGAGCGCGCTGACCGGCCACACCGCGCTCGCGTGCGTCAGCGTCCTGGACGCGGTCCTCGCGGAACGCCGCGCAAACGCGCGTCCTGCGCCGGAGCTCGTCTGGACCGGACCCGAGCGCGCCAACGCCACCGCGCGCGACACCGCCGTTGTCCTTCGCGCCCTATTCGAACGCGCCCAGCGCCAGGTGATCCTCGCCGGCTACGACTTCACGAACGGCAGCGCGCTGCTCGAGCCACTGTGGATCGCAATGCGCGATCGGCATGTCGACGTCCGGTTCCTCTTGCACATTCCCCAACCCGACGCTGCCGTGCCCGACGCGCGAACCTACGGCGATACCGCCGTCCGCGCCGTGATGGACAAAGCCTGGCCTTTCCCGGAACCACGTCCCCACGTCTACTACGACGCGCGCGCTCTCGTTCCTTTTCCCCGCTTCAACATGCACGCCAAGTGCGTCGTCGTCGACGGCGAATGCGCCCTCGTTACGAGCGCCAACTTCACGCGCCGCGCGCACGAACAGAACACCGAATGCGGCGTGCTCCTCGAGTCAGTGTCGTTCGCCCACCATTTGGCCCGGCAGTGGCTGGGACTGATCGACGCAGGCCTAGCGATCGAAAGTGAGGCGTGACACGTCGAACCCTCCGAGGATCGAATGCCAACATTCGTCCATCAGGGTCGAAAAGGACCGACATGATTCCACCAGCGACGTCGATGTACGCAGAGGCGCGAACTGCCCTCAATGGACTCCTCGCCAGTCTCGAGACCGAGCTCGACGCGGATGGCCTCACTCTCGTCGGACCGATTCAGGCCGGCGTCGAAGACAAGGTGAGGACGGCGCTCGAAGCCGTCGGCGATCGCCGGAAGAAACTCGGCGTCATCCTCCATACGGGCGGTGGATTGGTCGAGGTCACCGAGAGGATGGTGAACATCATCAGGCACTTCTACGACGAGGTGGTCTTTATCGTTCCCGACGTTGCGCTGTCAGCAGGAACAGTGTTCGTCATGTCGGGTGATGAAATCATGATGGACTACTACTCGTGCCTGGGGCCGATCGACCCGCAGGTCGAACGGGATGGCAAACTCGTACCCGCGCTCTCGTACCTTGTTCAATACGATCGGCTGATCGCCAAGGCCGCTGCCGGCACGCTGACCAACGCCGAGTTCGCCATCCTGAGCAAGCATGACTTAGCCGAGCTCCACCAATTCGAGATGGCGCGTGACCTGTCGATTTCGGGTCACACGGGCGGGGAATTCCGATGAAAGTCCTGCGAGAAGAGCTCAAGCTGCGGATCGATGACTTCGGCGCGCACGCCGAGCTTTCTGCGCTCATCCGGCGGTATTTCGACCTCACGATCGACTTCATGGTAAGGAATGACGTCGGTCATTTGGCCCATACGCGGGGTTATCTGTGAACAACAAGCCAGATCGTCGCGAGGTGCTCGAACGGAATCCCCAGATTCGCGAGCAACGGGTCGCTGAGTACCTCGAGTTCGAAAAAAGGATGCGCGAGCAGGGGTTTGACCTCGCGCCGCGCTACCAGGTCGAACAGCCGCTCGGTCGCGTGAGGACCGGCGGGCAGGGGCCGTCGAGCGCCACTCAGTCGCGGCGTCGGTCGGCGACGCCTCGGCGCGACTGAGATCGCCAGCACCACCTGCCGCGGCGTCCCGCACCCCACCTCCTTCACCCCCGGCCCGCACACCACGATCGCCACGCACCGCGTCCGTGACGTCGCCACGTTGAGCCGGTTCGGGTTGTACAGAAACTCCATCCCGCGCCGCTCGTCCTCAGCGCTCGACGACCCCAGCCAGTAGATCACAACCGGCGCACACAAGTCCGGGTGCAGCCGCCACGTGCGCCCTAGAAACACGCCGCGCTCGTCGGCGATCGTCTTGTCGCCGCCGAGCACGTGGCCCAGCGCCGAGGCGCCCGCCCCCGGTGGGTGGACGCCCTTCGTCGGCTGGTCGAGCTGCTGGGGACTGAAACCCGCCGCCGACCAGCACGCCTTGATAGATGATCGCGTCCCCCCGGCGCATGGCCGCCTCGGTCTCGGCCACCGCCCGGGCGAGCTCGGTCGCCCCAGCGTCATCCCGAAATGGGCGCTTCGCCTTGCCCGCGAGCGCCGCCCGTTCGAGCTCGGTCTTGTAACCGCACGCGAGGTGGTCGACCAGATCCGTCGCCGAGAACACCACGTTCCCATCCCCATCCCGCTGCATCGCCCCACCATTGTAAGCCAGGGGCCGGCGCGCTCGCCTCGCCCGTGTGGTGTCGGATACCATCGGAGGGCGTGTGTGGCCGGAGCTCACGTTACCGTGGCGGATGCCTTTGCGCGTGCGTGTAGAAGTGCTCACTCTGGCCAGTGCGGTTGCGCTGCTGCCATCCGCTTGCGGCGGAAACGGACACGCCGCTCCCATGTCGGCGGCGGATTTCGAGGACCGATTCCGGGATGTCGTCTGCCAGCGACACGTGGCGTGCGGCTGGTTCGAGGACCGTGAGACCTGTCTCGGCTCGATGCACTGGGACGAAAGTCCCGTCGCCGACGTCGACGCCGGAAAGGCCACTTTCGATGGCGCCGCGGCCGCCGCCTGTCTGAACGCGATCGGTACGACCCCGTCGACGTGCAAGTACAGTGTTGATCCGGCAGGGCTGGCCATCCCGAAATGCAGCAACGTCTTCCAGGGGACGTTGGACTTGGGTGCCTCGTGCGGCTACTCAGGACAGTGCGCTTCGGGCAGCTGCGACGTCGGTCGCTGCGGGGGCAGTTGTTGCCAGGGGACGTGTGTGGCGTCGACGGTCCGCGTTGCCCTTGGCGACCCGTGCTCGCCAGTTGGTCCACCGTGCATTGACGGCGCGTTCTGTCGTTGGATTTCCAATGCCAGCGGTGAAGTAGGGACCTGCGGGCCGATCGTCGCGGAGGGTCAACCCTGCCTCTTGGGAGATGAGTGCGCGACCGGTTCGTTCTTACCGGGTCCCGCAACTTGTTTGTAGCGCCAGTCGGCGGTCACGACGCCCGGATCGTCCCGCGCTGAGCGGCTCGGCACAGAAGAGTGTCGGCACTGCTGACACAATTACGTTGCGAGCGGACCGCTACCCGCCCGGATCCGGCTCGCACGTCCCGCCCCGTACGCACCCCTCGTAACACGTGTCGACGTAGCTCACCTGGTACGGCGTCTCGCAGTACGGCCGAGGGTCGTTGCACAGCGTCGCCCCCGGCTTGCAGTGCGCGCGCCCGAACGGTGCACACCGTGCGAACCGCGTGCAACAACCGAGCGCCGCGCACGCGCAGTTGTGCGGATCCTCGAACACCGCGTGGCAGTCCGATCGCGCGTCGCAATCTGCGAGCGTCGTCACGTCCGCGCACGCCGGCGCGCCGCCCGCACCGCCATGCCCGCCCGCCGCGGTTCCACCCGTGCCGCCGCCTCCGCCGAGGCCGCCCGCGCCGCCACGTCCGCCGTTGCCGCCGGTCGAACATTGAACGCCGCTGGCGGTGCACACACATCCGGGCTGCGGCGGGCCGAAACACGGGCAGGGTACCGGGGACGGGCTTCCGGGCGGACACGACCACTGTCCGCCGACACACATCGCGGCGGGTGCGGCGTCACTGCAGTACCCGCCGGAGGTGGACGTGCAGAACTGGTAGGGCAACGGGCACGCGCCGCCCGCACCGCCACGCCCGCCCGCCGCGGTTCCACCGGCGCCGCCACCTCGCCCGCTCGCGCCACCCGCGCCGCCACCGGCATCCGCGCCGCCTCCGCCGCCTCCGCCACCGTTGGACGGCAGCGGCGTTCCCGAACACCCGAACGCCGCAACCACCGCCAT
>Ga0137374_10000031_pt1 | contig 100822 bp, 81 predicted proteins | sample SagtaG_20_FD_104811 | JGI IMG/M metagenome (GOLD analysis project Ga0137374, IMG submission 104811) | Vadose zone soil microbial communities from Sagehorn Ranch, Mendocino, California, USA - Sage1_R_100_16 metaG | ecosystem: Environmental > Terrestrial > Soil > Vadose zone | place: USA... | reverse complement strand
CGCGCCCAGCTTCTTCGCGCGCTCGGCGAACGCGATCGCGCGCTCGGGCCGCTTGACCGTGGATTCGAGCACGCTCGCCACCGCCAGCGCATCGGGGTTGCCGGCGTCCGCGGTCAGCCGGTCGGCGAGCTCTTGCGCCTCGGCGAGCTCGCCCCGCCGCACCAGCCACCCCGCGTAGGCGTCCGCGATCTCGATCGGCGCGTCGGCGCGATCGATCGCCGCGCGGAAGCTGGCCTTGCCCGCGTCGGTGCGTCCGCTCGCGATCTCGAGCTCGCCCAGCAGGATGCGCGCCTCGACCTCGTTGGGCTCGAGCTCGATCGCCGCCGCGACCGCCGCGCGTGCCTCGTCGAAGCCGCCGAGCGGCCACGCCAGCGCCGCCAGCTGCACCCGCCCGCGCAGCGTCTCCGGATCCGCCTTCACGAGTTGCCGCACGGTATCGAGCGCGCCCGCGAGATCCAGCGCGACCACCTGCGCGTCGGCCAGTTCCAGGTGCGCGCGCTCGACCGCCTCGACGTCCTCGCCCGCGAGCGCGCGCTTCGCCGCCTCGCGCAGCGCCGGAATCGCCCGCGCCCGCCGCGGCTCATCGGGCTGCGCCTCGGCGAGGTGCGCCTCGGCGAGATAGCCCTCGACGGTGGGCTCGATCTCGAGCGACCGCTTGACCTCCTCGTCCGCGTCGTCGAGCCGCCCGAGCCGCACGAACAGCTCGGCCAGGTGGGCGCGCATCTCGGCCGCTTCGGGATCGAACGGCAGCGCGCGCTGCAGCTCCTGCGCCGCCTCCTGCCAGCGCTCCTCCTCCTCGTACAGCAGCGCGCGCGTCACGTGCTCGTACGCCTCCGGGCTGACCGACCGCGTGACCACGATCTTCCCGTTCACGATCTTCGTGATCGGCCGCCCCGCCGTCGCGCACGCGAGGCCGCCGAACAGCAACAGCGCCGCGCCGAGTACCTTCACAACGGTATGTTTCCGTGCTTCTTCGGTGGATTGCGATCGCGCTTGTTCTCGAGCACCCCGAGCGCGCGGGTCAGCTTGGCGCGCGTGTCGCGCGGGCGGATCACCTCGTCGACGTAGCCGAGCGATGCGGCTACGAACGGGTTCGCGAACTTGTCGCGGTACTCCTCGATGAGCTTCGCGCGCGCGCCGTTGGCGTCGGTTTTCCCCGCCAGCTCGTCCCGGAACACGATCCCGACCGCCGCCTCGGGTCCCATCACCGCGATCTCCGCGGTCGGGTACGCGAACGAAAAATCACCTCGGATGTGCTTCGACGACATGACGTCGTACGCGCCGCCGTACGCCTTGCGGGTGATGATGGTGAGCTTGGGTACGGTCGCCTCCGCGAACGCGTACAGCAGCTTCGCGCCGTGGCGGATGATGCCGCCCCATTCCTGCGCGGTGCCGGGCAAGAACCCCGGGACGTCGACGAAGGTCACGAGCGGGATGTTGAAGCAGTCGCAGAAGCGCACGAACCGCGCCGCCTTCACCGACGCGTCGATGTCGAGGCAGCCGGCGAGGAACGCCGGCTGGTTGGCGACCAGCCCGACCGGACGCCCGTCGAGCCGCGCGAACGCGACGATGATGTTGCGCGCGTGCTCGGGCTGGATCTCGAACAGCGACCCGTCGTCCACGACCTTGCGCAAGAGCTCGAGCATGTCGTAGGGCTTCGACGGCTCGCTGGGGATGAGCGTGTCGAGCGCCAGCTCGGCGCGGTCGGGCTTGTCGCGGGTCGGCAGCCGCGGCGGATCCTCGCGGTTGTTCTGGGGCAAGAACCCGAGCAACGTGCGCAGCGCTTCCAGACACGCGGGCTCGTCGGGGAACGCATTGTGCGCGACGCCCGAACGCACGCACGCCGCCGCGCCGCCCAGCTCTTCCTTCGTCACCTCTTCGTGGGTCACGGCGCGGATGACGTCGGGCCCGGTGATGAACATGTGGCTCGACGACTCGACCATGAACACGAAGTCGGTGATCGCGGGCGAATACACCGCGCCGCCCGCGCACGGCCCCAGCACCGCCGACAACTGCGGCACGAGGCCCGACGCCAGCGTTTTGCGCAAGAAGATGTCGGCGTAGCCCCCCAGCGACACCACGCCCTCCTGGATGCGCGCGCCGCCCGAGTCGTTGAGCCCGACGATCGGCGCCCCCGCCTTGGTCGCGAGGTCCATCACCTTGCAGATCTTCTTCGCGTGCGCCTCCGCCAGCGAGCCGCCGAACACGGTGAAGTCCTGCGCGAACACGAACACCGTACGTCCGTGCACGGTCCCGTAGCCGGTGACCACGCCGTCGCCCGGGATCTTGTTGTCGGCCATCCCGAAGTCGGTGGACCGGTGCGTGACCAGCTTGTCGATCTCGACGAAGCTCCCCGCATCGCACAGCCGGTCGACCCGCTCGCGCGCGGTCAGCTTGCCCGCCTTGTGCTGGCGCTCGACGCGCGCCGCGCCGCCCGCCTCCGCCGCCTGCTTGTCGAGCTGCTCCAGCCGAGAGAGCGGATCGTTCATGTCTCTGTCTCTACCTTCAGCCGGTCGTGCACGTAGCGGCGCAGCGATTCCCGCGCCTCGGACGACGCATCGATGAAGACCAGCGCGTCGTCTTCGGCGTCGCCGTCTGCGCCGGTCACCTCCGCCCGCAGCGTCAGCACCTCGCCGTCCGGCAACGGGAAACGGACGTCGACTGGCCGCCCGCGCTCGAACGTCGACCCCCGCACGAGCTCCATCCCGTCCTCGCCCACGTTCCACGCCAGCCGGAACACCCGCCGCGCCTTGGGCGCGCGGATCTCGACGGGCACGGCAAGCGGGGCGCGCAGGCTCAAGCCCGCAATGATACCGCAGCGACCCCCTTGGCGGTCAGAACCACAGGCGGAGGTGGGCGGTGAAGTCGATCAGGTTCAGGCCGGGATCGGGAATGATCCCGATGCTGGGCCGGAACTCGAGCGTCAGGTCGAGCGGGATGGTGGTGAAGTTGAACTCGAGCCCGGCGATCCCGGAAACCGCCGCGCCCAGCTTGCCGTTGAACGTGGGCACGCCGACGCCGCCGCCCAGGCCGAAGCTCCAGTCGATGCTGAAGTACTGCGACTGCGCCAGGCTCGGCATCTCGAACAGGTAGTCGAGGCTGCCGGCAATGCCGTCGGCGTGCACGAACCGATCGCGCGCGCCACCCCCGCCCCAGACGCCCGCGACCACCTGAAACGCGCCCGGCCCCGCCATCAGCTTGAGCGACAGCCCGTTAGCGATGGTGCCGCTGCCGATCCCGATCCCGAACCCTTGCCGCGGCCTGCTAAACGCCCGCGCCTCCGACGACGACAGCAGGCACATCACGACAGCGACCGCGATCCCGAGGGCAAGCTTACGCATGGCGCGCAACTTAGTGCCTTCCCCGACCGCCAAGGTTAGAAAAAGCGAGCGAAGGGTGGCTTCGCCAGCCCGTAGCGAGCGGGGGCGCGGGGGGCACCAAGCGAGCGCAGCGAGCGACTGCCCCCGATCTAATCAACTGCTTTGGAAATAGCGGTTCAGCGCCCAAACGTCGCGGGCGCGGAGGCCTTGGAAGCGGATGCCGATGCCTGTCTGTTCGGCGGCGCCGTCCTTCTTGACGACCCATCGCACGTCGCCCGCGACCTCGACCGGCTCGGGCTGCGTCGGCAGTTGGAAGCGAAGCTGCACCGTGGTCCCGATCGTCAGCGACGACGCCGACTCCAAATACAGACCACCAAGCGAAATATTCTGGGTACGCGAAGTCTGCTTCTTGCCCTCGAACTGGACCTCGACCTCCAGCTGGCGTTCGTAGCGGGGATCGATCCGGCGAAAGTGCTCAGCCAAGTTCGTAGTCCTTCTCCGCGTACTGCGGAACCGCATGGTACGACATCATCGTACCTAGGGTCTAGTGTAGACAGAGGGGGGCTAACCCAGGCGCCGCCAGCGCGCCCGTCGGTAAGTGCCGGTAAGTCGGGAGAATGGGTCGAATCGCGGTGGAGAAATCGACGCGCCAAGGACCTGACCGGGAGAGTCCCACCCAAGGCCCCAGGGTTCCGCGCGATTCGCGTCGAGCGCAGCGCGGTTTGCGAAACCTCGTTCTCGCGCGCCGACGTCCAGCACGCCAACGGCCGCCCTACCGCGCGCGTCCTCTGCTGGTCGGGATACCCTGGCGTAAGTGCTGACACGGCATGGTGATTGCTGAAGCTGACCGGGTGATGACCGTGATACCGGGGGGTTCGAACGAATGAGACCAAATGCCGTGGGCAGAACCATGACGTCGATGTCGTGGAGGGTGATGATGGTATCTGGTGTAGCCCTCGCGGTTGCCGGCGCCTGCGGCGGCTCGAACGCGAGCAGCGGTGTTGGCGGCAATGGTGGTGACGGGAGCGGCGCGGCGGCGGGGCAAGCTGGCGAGGGCGGCTCATCGGGTGGCGCCGGAAGCAACGCGTCCGCCGGCCGCGGTGGATCGGGCGGCGGTGCCGGTGTCTCCGCGGGGGGTGGAGGTGGCGCCGCAATCGGTGGTCGCGGAGGCGGCGCCGGTTCGTCCGCGGGTAGCGGCGGTCGCGGAGGCGGCGCGGGTTCGTCCGCGGACAGCGGCGGTCGCGGAGGCGGCGCGGGTTCGTCCGCGGGCAGCGGCGGTCGCGGAGGCGGCGCGGGTTCGTCCGCCGGTGCCGGCGGAAGCCCACCTTTGGACTGCGGCAACAAGTGCACCGCCTCGCAGGTCTGTGTGTATCCGAGCTGCGGCACGCGCTGCGTACCCTCCATCGTCGGTGCTTCGTGCGCGTCGATCGCGGAGACGTGCCAGGGTGGTTGCCTGGTGCCGATTCCGTGCTCATCGGGGCCATTTTGCAAGGAACGTCCGGTCGCCTGCACGGGGGTGAGCTGCAATTGCATACCCGCCGACTTCTGCGAGGGACGCGGGACCTGCACGTACGCCGACTTGAGTTACGTGCGCTGCCTGGGCGGTTCCTGACCGGCGCTCTGGAGGGGAATCGAACCCGCCTCGCGCGTGCCGAGCAAAATCAGAATTCAGCGAACTGAGGGCAGAGACTCTCGTCGCCGCCCGAAACGTCGGGCGAGTCGGGCGTCTGTCCCCAGGGTTTTTCGGTGAAGCTCGGCGTGAAGTCGCTGTTCCAGCACTGGGTCTCGGTCGCGCCGACGCCGTCGCCGACGGCGATCCTCGCGTCGGCGCGGCCTTCGCCGCTCGGCAGCCAGCGGCTGGTCACGGTCAGGGTCTCGAGCGCGGGTGTCGTCGGGTCCAGGTTGCCGGTGATCGTGAACTTCAGCGCGCCCTGCCCGTTCGACTGCGCGCCGTACTCGTAGGTCGTGGTCACGGTCTGCGTGAGGTCGAGGGGGTCGGGGAACGTCATCATGTCCATCTTCACCATGATCGGGAAGTCGGCGGTTGCGTACTCGACGTGGATGGACTGGATCTTGGCACCGTCCGCGTCGAACGGGTAATCGGCCTTGCGCAGATCGTCAGTTTGCATGGTGAACCAGCCGACACCCCGGCGCGCGCTCTTCGACGACGTGAACTCGCCGTCGAGGAACCGAATCCACACGTCGTCCGGATCGGTCGTGCGCTGCAGCTGCAGCGCGTACGCAAAGGTCATCGGGTTCGCCGCGTCGCGGGCGACCACGAAGTGCCATTGCCACCCGGGCCGTTTCTCCTGCGGCACCGGTCCCCAGGTCCGGCTGTTGTGCCCGCGCTGCGAGGGCGGGAAGGAGCGGATGAGGTCCACGCTGCCGAGGATCTCGAACAGCATGCCGTTGAAAGTCTTCGCGACGTTGTGGGTGGACTTCGCGAGCTCGGCCTCGTTGCCGACGGTGAGCGCCGACCGCGCGGGGATGTCGGCCGACAGCTCCGAGCGCGCGGGCATCGCGTTCATGAACTCCAGATCCTCGTTGGAGTAGTTCCCGCAGCCGGCGGCGAGCGCGAGCGCGAGCGCGAATGAGAGGCCCAGGGTCCTGTTGTTGCTGCTAAAGTCCAAAGGACACCATCGCGGTTAGCTCCCAGTAGCCGAGGGATCGGTCCTCGTCGACGTTGTACAAAAGGTAGTGGAGGCGGCCGCGCGTCACCAGCGCCGTGCCGCCGCGCGTGAGTCGAAACGCGGTTCCCGCGACGACGCCGGGCGACAGCGTCGAGAAGAACTGGGGCGGGTAGAGGTCGTCGGTGAACTGGCGGTTCATGAGCAAGAGCGCGAGCCGGGCGCCCACGAACGGCGTGATTCGGTTGCCGGGCCACTCGACGCCCAGCGACGACGCCAGCTGGACCTCGCTGAACTTGAACGGCGCGCCCACGCTCTCGACCACGCTGTCGGTCGAGCCGGCGGCGAGGTCGACGCCGAACACCCAGTCGCGCCGGAAGAAATTTCGAAGCGTGAAGTCGATCGCCAACAGACCCGTGGGCGGGAACAGGCTCGCGCCCGCCGGCGCCGCGAACACCGACTGGTACGTCGCGCCCGCGCCCATCGACCAGCGCGCGGTGAGATCGACGCGGCCCGCGCCCTTGACCGGGTCGTCGGCGAACGGCGCGTCGCGCAGCGTCCCTTCGTTGAGCGACACCAGGCGGCCAGGGGGCACGTCGATCTCGCCGATGCGAAGCTTGTCCGGCAGCCGGCGCTTGACCTTGTAGCGGCCGGGCGAAAGCGCGACCCGGCGGTCGACGCCGTCGCCCTTGCTGATCTCGGCCGACACGAAGCCTCTGCCGTCCACGAGGAAATAGACCCCGGAGGGCGCCTCGCGTGGAAGATAGACGCCCTCGTGCCGCACGGCGACGTCGGTCATCACCAGGTCGCCGTTGCCCGCTAGGTCGTAGCTGAACGTTGGGTGTTGCGCGCCCGCCGCGCTCTCGGCCGTGTCGGCGACGGTACGGTCGTAGGCGTAGGCGTAGGCCTCGAACAGCGTCACCCGGCCGTCGCCCGAGCGATCGGCGCCGCCCAGCAGGCCGCTCGCGAGGTGGTGCGAGAAGTAGCTGCCGCCGATGAGGTCGGACTCCTGCGAGTCCTCGTCGGACGTGCTCGAGGTCAGGATGACGAGGCCCTTGGCGTCGCGCGCCTGGTCGGTCTCGACGTCGAACATGGGGGCGCGCCGCGCGCCCTTGCTGCGGGTGACCGCACCCGACTTGCACGAGTCGAGGATGGCGACCCGCACGTCGACCGGCGTCGCCGCGATCTGCTTCTTGATGGCGTCGATCGCGATGCGGGTGTCACCGAGCCGCAGGCTGCCGTCCTTGGCGTGGCCCGAGTAATAGAAGAACAGCGTCGAGCGCTCGCCGCGCTTGGCGGCCTCGGTCGCGGCGCGCCCGACCCGCTGGAGCGCATCCTGCAAATCGCTCGAACGTCCGCCGATGATCAGCGTCGCGTCTTCCGGCCGCACGCCGCCGAGGCGAGTCAGGATGTCGTACACCTTGCGCGCGTCCGCGCTCGCGTACAAAAGCGGCCGCGTGTCGCCGCCGCCCCCGTCGTTGCCCGCGACGATCGCGAACCGGCGCAGCCCCTGCCCGCGGGCGGCCGGAGCCGCGAGCAGGACGAGCGAACCAATCGCAACGATAGGGGCGAGACGCATGACGGCTGGTTACGGCTTTTCGAACAACCTCGAGAACTCCTCGCCGGGCAGGCCCAGCGAGGGCATGCGGGCGACGTTGCCGCCGGCCTTGTCATAGGCGGCGCGCGCCGCGCGGACGGCGGCGGCGACGTCGATCGGCTGGTCGGACAGCACCACGATGATGCGCTCGAATCCGGGCCCCGTCAGCTCCCACGCCTCGGGCAGGAACCGGGTCGCGCTCGCCGTGTCGTCGGGCAGCGCGGCGCTCGCGCCCCGCTCGGGCGTGAGCGGCTCGATCTTGCCGGCGGCATCCACCGTCAATGTGAGCACGTACTTGTGGCCGCCTGGACTGACGCCGATGCGCAGCCGCTCCCCGCGCGCGAGCGGCTCGGCCGCATCGACGCGCGCGGTGCGTTGGCCGCTCTGGCCGGCGACGCGCACGATGATGCCGGCGCCGCCCTTGGTGCGGGTCTCGGGGCGCTTGGGCTGGAACGTCACCACCACGACCAGCGCCGCGGCCGCTGCCAGCATCGGAGCGACGATCGCTGCCATCGGCACCGAGCGCCGGCGTTTGGCCGCGCCGCGTGCCGCGCGCTCGACGCCGGCCGCGAAGCGGTCGAACGAGATCGCCTGCTCGAACCGGCGCTGCTCGTCGTCGAGCGCGCGCAGCCGCGCTCGACAATCCGAACAGCTGCCCGCGTGCGCCTCGATCGCCGACGCGTCCGCGCCCAGCGCCTCGCCGGCGCGGTGCCGGCGCAGCGTCAATTCTCCGATGTGTTCGATTTCAACGTTCATGCGTCACCTTGTTTCAGATCTCGATCGCGCAGCGCCGTGATACCTGCCAACCGCTTGCGCACCGTGGGAACCGATCGCCCGATCGCCGCCGCCACCTCCTCCAGGGTCATTTCGTCGACGAAATAATGGATCGCGGCCTGCTGGGTCTCGACGTCCAGCGACGCGAGCAGCTTGCGCACCGCCTCGCGGTCCTCGTATAGCTCCGGGCCGCCGTGGCCCTCGCCGCGCGATTGCACCTCGCGCGCGAACCGCTGGTGCCAGGGCGCGCGCTCGGCGCGTATCACATTCAAACAGTGGTGGGTCGCGATCCGGGTCAGCCAGGTCAGCGGCGACGCCTCGGACCGAAACTCGTGCCAGTGACCGAGCGCCTTCGCGAACACGTCCTGCATCGCGTCCTCCGCTTTGGTCGCGTCGCGGAGCAGGTACTGGCACCGGCTGTACACGCTTCCTCCGTACTTCGTATAGAGGTCTCGCAGCGCCGCCCGGGAATCGGCCGGCTGTCCACCTGCGATGACCTTTAACAATGTCTGGCTGCTCATGTGCGATTGCCCGGGACCGCCGAAACGGTCCCGGGCCTTCGACCTCGGTTCAGGTTAAGGCGTCACGTCCGAATAATCTGCGGTCGGGAACACACACGACGACTCGGCGCCCCACTTCTTGGTCGCGTCGTTGTACGAGTTGTCGAGGAACGTCGAGGCGAACCCGATGTCCCAGCACTCGTTCACGGTCGCCGGGCCGCCCAGCGCCGCGGTCACGTCGGCGCCCACGACGCGGTAGTCGGCGCGGCCGGCACCGGTCTCCATCCAGCGGCTGTGGAGCGTGATGGTCTCCTTGGCGGTGCCCGTGTTGCCCGGCTCGGGGAGATCGTCCTTGATAGCGCCGTAGCGAAGCTCGCCGCCCGCGCCCGGCGTCGCCGAGTAGCGGTAGACGGCGTTGAAGGTCTCGCCGTTCTTGTCGTCCTTCACGCCGTTGAAATTGACGTCGATGGTCTCGGCCGCGCCCGGCAGCCGTGAGTATGTGAACGCGGCGACGCCAAAGTTGTTGTCGTGATCGGGCAGGGTGCGGGCGGCCTCCCAGTCGATCGTGAACGCGCCGTTGCCGAAGTGCGGGATGCGGTGGCCTGCGGCGTCGACGGCGCGGGTGTGCGTGCCCGACAGGATGGTGACGAACGCGTCGTCACCGGCCGCCTTGGACTTGCCGTCCAGCTTCCACTGGAACTGGTGCGGCGCGAGCTTGGTCGCGGTCAGCCGCCATGCGTTCTTGGCCAGCGGCTCGCTGTGCGGGCCCCACACCGCGGTGTCGCCGTCGCGGCTCGAGGGCGGGAAGCTGACGATGGTGCGGACCAGCAGCAGCACCGCGCCGGTGCCGGTGTTGACCGCGAAGGTCACCCCGCGCGTCAGCGTGTAGCTGTCGGCCTCGTCGCCGAGCAGCGCGCTGCGCGCCACGCCGTCGCTCGACGCCGCGGTGCCGCTGGCGGGAACATCGAGCGAGACGGTCTCCGCCGTCGGGGTCGCGCCTTCGAAGTCGCTGCCGTCGATGATGTGGCAGCCCGAGAGCCCCATCGCCACCGACCCGAGCACCGAATACACCAGCAGGTTCCGTTTCATTGGCTGTGTCCTCCGTTTGTCCCTATTCGTCGATTCGCCGTACCTGCTCAAACCGACACGGCTGGGCCGAAGCGCAGAAAGCCTCGCGGAACGCCGGGCGCATGATGCAGGGAGTCAGAAAGCCTGTTTGCCGGCGCGATTGTCGGCTTCGTGCGACAGGCGCGATAATGGCGAGCGATAGCTTTCCGCGGAGGGTCTGATGAGGTGGGTCCTTGCTTATGGCGTCCCGGGGCTAGCGGCCCTGATCGCCTGCTCCAGTCCCACGGCGCAGCCGGACGGGATGGGTCCCGGCAGCGGTCCGGACGCAGGCCCGCCCCCGCCGACGCCAACCGGGCGGCGCTCGTACATCGTGACGGCGGTGGTGACGTCGACGAAGCCCACGGGAACCATCGCCGAAACACCGGCCGTGAACGGGCACGAGCTCACGATGGTCGTCGACTGGGACTCCAGGATCGCGATCCTAGGTTCGGCCGACGGCGGTGGGCGCGTCGGGTTCGAAACCGCGCCCGGCGGCCTCATCATTCGACAGTCCGTGCCGTTCATTTCCGGCGCTGGCCGCCGGACCACGCTGACGTACTCCAACATCGAGCTGGCCGTTGGCCCGGGCGGCGAGGCTGTCTCCGGCGTCGGGCGGGGACAGGCAACCTGTAGCCCTGTGACGACCGACGTCGGCGTTTGCTCCGCGGACTTCACCATGTCGCTAACCGGTGTTCCCGACACCGTTCCGCCGGTGTTGAGCTCGGACGTCAACGGGATGCGGATCGATCCGTTCCATTCGGTGACGCTGACCGCGTCGGAGCCGCTGCCCGCTGACACGCGGCTCGTGCTGGTCGATCTGTTCGATGCGCCGGTCGTCGTCGCTCCGACCGATCCGACCTCCGTCGTGTTCACGTTCTTTCCGAGCGCGGGAAAGCTGTGGCGGTTCGATGACCGTTACACGCTCATGGCCGAGAGCCTCGTCGACTTCGCGGGCAACCGCACGAGCGCCGTGTTCACGTTCACGACAGGGTCACCACCTCCGCTCGTCGCCGAGGACGGCTTCGAATCCTCGACCGAGACGACGGTCGCGGGCGCGCAAGTCGTGTCCGGCGCCGATGCGCGCGTCCTCAGCGGAACGCGCAGTCTGTACATTCCATCGCTCAGCGCACCGTCGGGCAGCGGGTGGAACGAAATGACACAGCTCACGCTTCGGGTGGCGCTCCACTCCGGCGATACGGTTCTTCGCTTTGCCTATCGCGCGGTCAACGCGAACCCGGCCTCGCCGTGGCAGCCGTACTACTTGATGGCGTCGGAAGGCGGACGGATCGTTTATCAGATGCTCTTCACGACCAACACGCCGAGCACGACGGTCACGATCCCCGGCGGCGGTCAGGTCATGCTCGGTCCGGTCATGACCGCGGAATTCGCGCTGCCGCCGGACGCGGCCGGCGAAATCGTTCTGACCCGAAACGTCCGCGCGTGCTGCGGCGGCGGGTCACACGCGGACATAACCGCCGAGGGCATCATCATCGACGACCTGCGCGTCGAGTGAGAGCGTCAGTTACGGGTTTTCGGTGCCTGGCAGCTGCGAGGGGTCGGGCGCCATCAGGCTCTTGAGGTCGGGCCCGCGGCGAGCGCCGTCCTTTCGCTCCGCCCGCTCGGGCTTTTCGGTCCTCTCGACCTTCTCGACCGGGCGGGGCTTTCGGGCGGCGGGCTCGCGGGTGGGGTAAGCCTCGGGGTGTTGGGCGGCCGGGCGATCGGCGGTCGCGTGCTCGGGCGCCGGCGGCTCGTCGTGGGTCGCGGCGACGCCGGCGTCGGCCGCCGCGGCGGCGTGCTTGTTCGCCTCGTTCGGGTCGGCCGGCTTGTCGGTCGCCGCCGGTGTCGGCGCGGCGCTCGCGCCGACGATCGTGCTGAGGTCGAGCTTGCCCTCTATGAACAGCCGGACGTACTTGCCGCCGAAGAACGCGCCGGCGGCCACCACCACGCCGAGCACGATGATCTTGCCGAACAGTCCGCCGCCGCGCCGCGCGCGCCTGCCCGGGCGCTCTTCCAGCTCGGACACGGGAATCGAGAGCTCGAGATGGCCGCCGCGGCCCTGTCCCTCCATGGCCCCTTCGGCATCGGCGGGGACCGGCAGCGGTGGGTCGGTCGGCCGCGCGCGCGAGATTCGCGGCCGGCCGCCCCCGCCCACCTCGGCGAGCGACGTGGCCTCCTCGCCGTCGACGATCTCCTCGTCGGTCGCGTCGAACATGACGACGTCGTTGCCGTCCAGGTCACCGCTGCCGCTGCCGGCACGGGCGGAGGGCGTCTTCTCGGGCGCCTTGGCGATCGTCGGAGCGCCGTCGTGCGCGGCGAGCTGCCCCAGCCAGCGCTTGACCTCGGTCTGGCCCACCGGCCGGAACACGGTGCGCAAGATGTTCTCCATGTCGGCGAGCATCTCGTCCGCGGTCTGGTAGCGCTCGGCGGGATCCATCCGCATCGCGCGCGAGATGATCGCCGCCACCTCGGGCTCGAGATCCGGCGCGACCGCCTCGGGGGGCGTGAAGTCGCCCTTCTGCACGCGCAGCAACGTCTCGAGGTCGGTCGGCCCCTCGAACGGGCGCGCGCGGGTCATCAATAGATAGAGGATGGTGCCCAGCGAGAACAGGTCGGAGCGCGCGTCGATGACCTTGCCCATCGCCTGCTCGGGCGACATGAACGCGACCTTGCCTTTGACCACGCCGGTGCCGGTCTGCTCGCGCTTGTTCATCGCCTTGGCGATGCCGAAATCGGTCAGTTTCACCTCGCCCTGGTCGGAGAGCAGGATGTTGTGGGGGCTGATGTCGCGGTGGACGATGCCGAGCGGCCGTTCGCCGTCGCTCTTGCCGTGCGCGTACGCGAGGGCGCGGCAGACCTCGGAGGTGATGTAGAGGCCGAGCTCGCGCGGCAGCCGCGTGCCGGCAGCGGCCGCCCGGTGCATCACGCGGCCGAGGTCCCAGCCGTCGACGAGCTCCAGCACCAGGAAGTAGCGGCCGGCGCTGACGCCGAGGTCCAGAATCTGGACGATGTTGCTGTGCGACAGGCTCATCGAGATGTGGGCCTCGTCGATGAACATGTTCCGGAACTGCGGGTCGGCGTAGATGGTGCTGTGGATCCGCTTCAGGATCACCGGCTTCTGGAAGCCCTCGCGCCCGAGCTGGGTGGCGAGAAAGATCTCCGCCATGCCACCGTCTGCGACGCGTCGAACGATCTTGTATCGGCCGTGCTTCGCCATACGACCCCCCACGTTAGCATCTAGCTCGGAACCCTGGGAGGGTTCCGAACCTCCCGCGACGGGCTCGCACGAGCAAAGCTCGTGCTCCCTCACGCGATACCGCCTCGAAAGCAGGGGCAAAACTGGCGGTTGGTGTTGTCCGGGGTGACGCTGTTGTCCAGCATGAACAACACGGCCCCCAGTGACAACGTCGTCCTCCGCCACGCGGTCGAGCAAATTCAACGGTATTTGCCCGCACATTGGTCGACGACGGTCGCCACCAAGACCAACGACGCCGCCGACGCGCGGCTGACCATCAAGACCCCGGCCGGGGCGAGCGCGGCGCTGGCGATCGGGGCCCGGCGCCAGCTGGATCCGCGGCTGGTCGGGGAGGTGGCGGGGTCGCTCAAGACCGCCGCCGCCGACGCGTTCGTGGTCATCGCCCCGTTCCTGGGCGCCCGCACCCGCGAGCGGCTGGTCGACGAGGGCATGGGATTCGTCGACCTGGCCGGCAACATGCGCCTCGTACTGGAGCGGCCCACGGTTTTCATCGCCGTGCACGGCGATGACAAGAGCCCGTGGGCGGTGGGGCGGGAGTCGCGATCGCTGGGCGCGGCCAAGGCCAGCCGGATCGTGCGCGCGCTCTGCGACGGGACGCCGCCGTTCGGGGTGCGTCAGCTGGCCGCGACGGCGGGGACCGACCCCGGCTATGTGTCGCGTCTCTACGACATCTTTCACCGTGAGGAGCTGTGCGAGCGCGAGCCGCGCGGGCCGATCGTCACCGTTCACGCCGACCGGCTCTTGCGCCGATGGGCGCTCGACTACCGATATGCCGACGCGCACAGGTTCGTGACCGTCGCGCATCCCCACGGCGTGCCGGGCGCGCTGGCGGCGCTGCGCGCGAGCGGCGTCCCGCACGCGCTCACCGCGCGCGCCGGGGCGGCGGCGCTGCTCGGCACCGCGTTGCCCGGCACCGTCGCCGCGTACGTCGACAACCCCGAGCGCGTCGCCGAGGCGCTGGGCGCCGCTCCGGCCGACGTCGGCGGCAACCTCGTGCTCATCGATCCGTTCGATCCGTTCGTGCGCGAAGCGACCTGGGAGTCGTCAGGTCTCCGCTATGCCGCCCGCTCGCAAATCATCGCCGACCTCCTCGGCACCCCCGCCCCCGGCCCCGCCCAAGCCGCCACGCTGCTGACGTCCCCCCGCAGCTAGACATCCGATCCCCTCCCCCGCTCGCGGGGGAGGGCTTGGGGCGGGCTAGGGAGAGGGCAAGCCTTGCAAGCGCTCGCCTTCGCCACGCTAATGCGACTGCGACAGCCGATTCCGCACGTCCTCGACGTTGCGTGAGCGCGCGTCCGGATTCTCCTGGAAGTAGAGATCGAGCAACTTCACCAGCTGCTTCGTCTGCGCCGCGCTCAGCTTCTTGCCGCCGCCGTTCGACGCCTTGGCGTCATCCGCCGATTCCCTGCCGGGTTTTTCGCCGCCTTTTTCGCCGCCCGTTTGCGAGCTGCCCTTGTCGGCGCCGCCCTTGGTTGCGCCCGAGGTCTTCACCGCGGTGTGCTTGCGGTCGGCATCAGCGGCCTTCTTGGTCTCGGCCTGGATCTCTTTCTGTAGCGCCTTCTCGCGCGCCGCCTCGCAGCCCTTCGGCTCGCAGTCGCCCGGGCACCCGCACTTCGCCTTCTTGTCGCAGAAACACGTGCCTTGCGAGTTCTTGTAGCAGCCGCACTTGTTCTTGTCGGCGGCGGCCGCGGTTCGGGCGGTCAGGCAGACCCCGAGCGCCAGCAGGGCCGAGACCAGCACGAGAAGCAACGGCCGAGCTCGATGAACCTTCGTCATCCCAAGCGTCCCCACCGCGGTATGTGACGCTTCCTTCGGTCTTCGGTCAAGTCGCGAAAGTGTGGTCAACTCACGGCGTGCGTCATCGCAAGAACATGTTGGTCGCGCTCGCGTTTCTGGCGTCCGCGTGTCGGCCCGCCGCGGCGCCGCTGTCGCCGATCGCCAGTCCGACCCCGAGCCCGGCCGTGGCGGCAGCGCGCGTCGACGCCCGCCTCGACGCGCCGCCGGTGTCCGCGACCGTCGCATCGCTGGCCGCGGAGTACTGGGACGCGCGCATGCAGTCGCACCCGCTCGAGGCGACGGAGATCGGCGATCGCCGATTCGACGACCGCCTGCCCGACCTCACACCCGAGGCGCGCGAGCGTGAGATGGTGCGGCTCGGAGCGCTGCGCGCCCGCGTCGAGGCGTTGCCGGCCGCCGCGCTGTCCGCGCGCGATCGCGTCACGCGCGCGCTCCTACTGGGCGAGATCGACGCCGATCTCTCGCGCGGTGGGTGCCAGCTGGACGACTGGTCGGTCGACGCGCGCGACGGATTGCAGGTCGGTTTTCAGCGGCTGCCCGAGCTGCAGCCGGTGCGTACCGTCGCCGAGGGTTGGACGATGGTGCGGCGGTGGCAAAAGATGGGCGTGACCATCGACCAGCAGACCGCCAACCTGCGCCGCGGCCTCGCCGCCGGCAAGGTCGCCACCGCCGCGGAGGTGACTCGGGTGCTCGGTCAGCTCGACGATCTACTGGCCAAGCCCGACGACAAGTGGCCGATACGAGCGCCCGCCGCCGCCAAACACGATGACTGGCCGGCCCCCGAGCGCAAGGCGTTCGCGGGCGCTATCGACGCTGCGATCGCCACCGGCGTGCGTCCCGCGTTCACCCGCCAGCGCGACATGTTGCGCGCCGAGCTCTTGCCGCGCGCGCGCGACGAGGCCCACGCCGGGATCATGAACGTGACCGGCGGCGCCGCCTGCTACGCGCGTCTCATCCGCGTCCACACGTCGCTGGAATTGTCGGCCCAGGAGATCCATCACATCGGGCTCGAGGAGCTGGCGCGCATCCAGGGCGAGATGTCGCGCGTCGGCAAGCAGGCCTTCGGCACCGGATCGATCCCCGAGATCCGCAAGCGGCTGCGCGCCGACAAGAAGATGTTCTTCACCGCGCGCGACGAGGTCCAGGCCGCGGCCCAGCAGGCGCTCGACCGCGCGCAGGCCGCCGAGCCACGCTTTCTGGGCAAGCTGCCGCGCACGCCGTGCACGGTGAAGCGGATCGAAGCGTTCGAGGAGAAGGACGCACCGATCGCGTATTACCGCCCGGCGGCGGTCGACGGCACCCGGCCGGGCGCGTACTACGTCAACACGTCGGAGCCGGCGACGCGTGCCCGCTACGAGGTCGAGGCGCTCGCGTTTCACGAATCGGTGCCAGGCCATCACGTGCAGATCGCGATCGCGCAAGAGATCACCGGGCTGCCCGAGTTTCGCAAGCAAGCGGGAGTCACCGCGTTCGTCGAGGGCTGGGGCCTCTACGCGGAGGGATTGGCCGAAGAGCTCGGTCTCTACTCCGGCCCGCTCGACCGCCTCGGGCGGCTCAGCTTCGAGGCGTGGCGGGCGTGCCGTCTGGTGGTCGACACCGGCATCCACGCGCTCGGCTGGAGCCGCGCGCGCGCGATCAAGTTCATGGAGGAAAGCGCGGTGCTGTCGACCAACAACGTGGTCAACGAGATCGATCGCTACATCGCGTGGCCGGGCCAGGCGCTCGCCTACAAGCTGGGCGAGCGCGAGATCCGCCGGCTGCGCGCCGATGCTGAGAAGCGCCTGGGCAAGAAGTTCAACCTCGGCGCGTTCCACGACGTCGTCCTCGGCGGCGGCGCGGTGTCGCTCCCTGTCCTGCGCGACGAGATCGACGCCTGGATCTCGACTAGGTAGGCGAGCGCTAGGTAGGCGAGCGCAGCGTGGCTTTGCCACGCGGAGCGAGCGGGGGCGCGGGGGACCAAAGCGAGCGTTAGCGAGCGACGTCCCCCGATCTAATTAACCTGGCGAGGCAACAGCATCACGCGCGCCATCGCGCTCGCGATGCGGTTGCCGTCGAGCGAGACCGCCTCTTCCAACAGCTTGCGCGCCTCGCCGGCGGGCGCGACCCGGGCGAGCGCGATCAGCAGGCGCGTGCGCACGTCCGGATCGGGATCCTTCGCGAGCCCCGCGCGCGCCGCGGCCGCCGCGTCGGGATTCGCTTTGGTCTCGATGAGAGCGTTGGTCTTCAAGAGGTGCAGGATGGGGAGGTCGGGCGCTTGGGCAAGCGCGAGCTCGACCAGCGCGAGCTTCTCGGCCCCCGGCTTGTCCCCGTCCTCGATCCGCCGGACCGCCTCGAACGTCGCGCGCGTGATCCGGCGCGACGCCAGCTCGAGCGCGAGCGCGCGGTCGGCGCGGCAGTGGTACCAGCCCGGCGCCAGCCGCTCCGTGGTCTCGTAGCTCTCGACCGCGGCGGGGTAGCGCCCGAGGCCCATCAGCGCGAGGCCAGCGAAGTAGTGGGGCCGCGGGTCGTGCGGATCCAGAGCCGCCGCCGAGCGAAAGCAGCCGAGCGCGCCCGTGTCGTCGCCGCGGCTGCCGAGCTTCGAGCCCTCCTCGACCGTGGCGGTGACGCCGCCGAGCTCGATGCGGTTGCGCTCGAAGTGAAACCGCACCCGCCCCTCAGGCAGCGGCGAGGCCAGCTCCTCGATCTCCAGGCTCTTGCCGCCTGCCTCGATCACGACGCGGTTCAAGGGTTCGCCGGCACGCACCCGCTCGGCGCGCCGCCGCGCCCACTCGACGCGCTCGCCGTCGCCCGCGCGCGCGGCCCGCTCCGCCAGCTTGTCGGCGAGCGCGGCCGCCTCCACCGTCTCGCCCAGCCAGCGGTTGGCTTCGTGCAGGCTGGTGAGATGCGCGATCGCGCCCTCCACGTTCTCGGTCTTGTCGCACAGCTCGAGCGCCCGCCAGAACAGCGCCAGCGCATCGCTCGCCTTGCCCTGGTGGAACTTGCACTGCCCCAGGAGGCCCCACGAGATCGGCAGGTAGCGATCGACGCCCGACCCCGACGCGCCGTTGGCGCTGTTCATGCCCTCGCGCACCAGCGCCTCGGCCTCGGAATAGCGGGCGGTCGCGACCGCCTTGTGCGCGGCGGCCAGCGCCTTCTGCCACTTGACGAGCGGGTTGTTGCGGGGCGAGCCGACGAGGCGCTCGTGCAAGGAGGGATCGCCGAGCACGTTCTTGAAGTGCTCGGCGACCGCCATCAGCGCGCCCACGTAACGTTTGGTCTCGCCCGCGTCGGAGCGGATCGCCTCCGGGACCTCCTGCCAGGCCGCGAAGTGCTCGACGATGACAGCGCGCTGTTTGTCCGCGAGCTCGTCGATCTTGCTCGCGTCGCGTGCGTCTGCCGCGTCGACGAGCGCATCGCGCACGGCGTCCGGGGACATCGGCTTCTTTCCGAAAAACCACTTCATCGCGATCGGCGGCGCACTCTAGCAAAACATTGTCATGGGAACCCTCAAAGGGCTCTAGCTACGGCAACAATCTCCGGGCGACCGCCGATCAGCGCATCACCCGCCACGCCAGCGAGCGTTCGACCATGACGCCGAACACGCCGAGCAGCGCGTCGCGTGCGGCGCCGCCGCCGTCTTCCAGCACCGCCAGGGCCTCGGCGATTGCTTCCAGCGTCGACAGCCGGCGCGGATCCGCCGTGCGACGCAGGCGGTAGCTGGACGCCGCCTCGCGCGCGACGAACGCGCAAGGCACCGCATCGAGGCCGGGCACGCGCCGGCGCACGCGCTGCGCCTGCCGCCACGTTCCGTCGGGAACGATCAGCGTGACGGGGCGCGGGTTGTGGCGCCAGCTCGCGAGCGGCCGCGCTTCGGGGTGCGGGAACAGCAGCACGGGATCGCCGCGCTCCGCCCACGCGGGGAGCGGCGTGTCGCGATCGCGGCTGCCCCGGATCACGGCGTCGCTGTTGAGCAGCGCGCGCAGCGCTAGCCGACCCGTGTTGCTGGGCTTCTGGGTCTCGAGCGCGTGCAGCACGACCAGCACGCGGGTTCGGGTCGCAATGCGCGGCACCAGCGCGCACAGACACTGCGCGCGCAGCAGCCGGCAACCGACGCAGCGATGCGCGGCCACGCCGTCGATCATCCGATTGTGCGGGTTGCGCATGGCGGGCGAAGCGCCGCGAGTTTGACACGAACGCGCGGCAGCCTGTTACCGTCGTGGCGATGACCGATCGTGCCCAGCGTCGCGCGGACGTCCACGTGCTGGACGTGCCCACGGCGCCGTCATCGTTGATGTCGAGTCGGTGGTCGCGCGACAATCTGGTCACGTCGCACCCCTCGCAGCTGTACGGCGGCGCCGTAGAGCTGCAGATAGACGAGCCAACGCTCGAGGTTGTGGTCCAGGAGATCGCGGGACGCGTCGGCCCCATCCAGCTCGGCACCGGGCGGATGGGCGTGCTCACGTGGGACATCGCGTGCGCCAGCGCGGGCGGCCGGTTCGTGTTGCAGGTTCCGCGCGCCCTCGACGGTCCGGGATCGCGGGGGCGGGCGCGGCGCGACGTTCCCCGGCGCAACGTGGAGAACCTCCGTGACGTCGTCGCGCGCGGGCTCGGGCGGTTCGTGATGGCGCCACGCGATCTCGTCTCGCTCGACGGCGGGATCGAGGTGGCGCTGCTGGCCGCGCTGCCCGATCACCACCCGCTCGGATTCGGACGCGGCGCGGTCCAGGTCGAGCTCGAGCAAGGCCAGCGGTCATGGCGGATCGGGCTCGGCCCGCGCGCGACCGCCGATCTGCTGGCCGAGATGATCGCGGCGCTCGCCTATCACTATGACGCAGACCTCGACGGCGGCACCGCCGTCGCCGACGTGTTCGTGAACGACGGCGACTTCGCGGCCCGGCGCCGGAGCGATGGCTCGTTCGACGTGCGCCTCACCGCCCTGCGCGCCCGCGAACGCCATATCGGCCCCAGCCTGCTGTTGCTCTACCTCACGCAACTGATGACCTACGAGGACTGGGACGTGGGCGGCCGACTGACGGGGCTGCCGACGCCGATGTCGAACCCGTCGCTCGCGTTCGAGGGTGTCTGGCGCGGCCGCCGCTACCGGCATCGCGATCTCGGCGGCGCCGATGCGGACGGCGGGCGCGAGGCCACCGCGTGGATCCGCGACTTCGGCCGCTCGCGTGAGGGGCGCGGCTACCAGCCGTGGGTGGCGCGCTGGTTGGACGGCGCACTGCCGCCCAGCTTCGGCGGCGACGGCGGCGATCCACGCGAGCGATGGTGGCGGCTGACCCCACTCCAGGAGCGGCTCGGCGTGCTCGAGCTCGCTGCCCGGCGAGATCCCGAGTCGGGCGCCGCGGCAGCGGCACGCGACCTGCGCGCGTTCGTCGATCGATTGTCGCGAGAGCTCGGCCGCGCGCCGCCCGGTCCAGCGGATAGGTTGCCGATCAACGACGCCGGGCGGGACGATCTGCTGCGGCTGCTGGCAGAGGCCGAGGTCCCGGAAGCCGGGCGCGCGGCGGCCGTCGAGGATCTGTTCGCGGGCTGGCCGTACCGCAGCCTCGACCAGCTGCTCGCGCGCGTTCCCGCCGCACGCTCGCTGCGGCAGCTCGAACGCCGCCTGCATTTTGGCCCCGCCATCCCCGACGCCGAGCAGGGAACGCTCGCCAGCCTCGATCCCCTGCCGGGCGAGGGCTCCGGCCGGCGAGCCCCGCTCGCGAATCCCGAGCTCTTGAGCCGCGTGTCGCTGCCGCCGTCGCTGCACGCCGACGCCGCTCGCACGTTCCCGACCTTCGAGGCGTACATGGATGCCTCCCTCCACGACCCGGCCTGGGGCTACTACGCCCGCCACGTCGCGATCGGCCGCGGCGGACACTTCATCACCAACCCCGAATCGCTGTCGCCACGCTACGGCCGGTGGATCGCGCGCCTCGGGCTGCGCCTCTGGCGCGAGATGGTCGCGCGCGGCGAGTTGGCGGCGTCCGATGTTTTTCACGTCGTCGAGCTCGGCGCCGGCAACGGGCGGCTGGCGCGGGACATCGTCGACGGCGCGGCGCTGCTCGACGGCGGAGGTGAATTCGCGTCGCGGCTTCGGTACCACATCTACGAGACGTCGGCCGCGCTGCGCGACAAGCAGCACGCGTTGCTCGGCCGCGACGCCGTGGTCGCGGACGGTGACGCGCGCCGGCCCGGCGCCACCCTCCGCCGCGACTTCCCCGAGGGCATCAAGGGCCTCGTGATCACCAACGAGCTGCCCGACGCGTTCGGTGTCCACAAAGTCGTGCTCAGCCCCGGCGGCGACGCGTTCGCTGCGCTGGTGATTCCGCGTGTCGAGCCCGCGCTGCGTGCGGCCGTCGGCGAGCCGCTCGCGCGCCGAATCACGGAGACCGACACGGTGACCCGGCGGAGCTTCGGCCTGCGTGACAACCGGGGCGATCTCTATCTCGACGCCCCGACCTGGATGGCGGTAATGGCGTCGCTCGCGGCCCTCCCCGACCCGAAGCGCGAGCGCCTGCTCACCGCCGCGCTGTGGTTCGAGGAGGCTTACGTCCCGGTGTCTGCCGTCCCGGAGCTCGCCGCTCATCTCGCCGCCAACACCGCTGCGACCGGCTCGGCGATGGCCGGGGAAGATTCGGCCGTGGTCCAGTACGTGAACGTCCATGCGAGCCGGTTCATCCGGGAGATCGGATCGTTGCTCGCCAACGGATTGGTCGTGACCATCGACTATGGTGACAGCACCGCGGGTCTCGTCGCCGGCGCGCGCCGCGGTGAGCTTCCATTCCGCGTCTACGGCGACCAGCGGGACTTCACCCCGCGTCCCAACGATCCGTACGCCGCGCCCGGATTCCAGGACATGACGACCGACGTGAACTTCACCGACCTCGCCCGCGCCGGCGAGACGGCGGGGCTGTGCCTCGTTCACTACGGTCCCGAGCGGGACATCGTCGGCGACGAGCTGGCGGAGCTGTCGCGCGCGGCCGAAGCCGACGACGCGATCGCGGAGTTCGTGGGCAACCCGGTGTTCAAGGTGCTCGTGCTAGGCACCCGCGCGAGCGACGCAGTCACGTCGCCGCTCATGACCCGATTGCCTCTCACTAAGTAGCCTGGTGACCCAGTCCAGCCTCAGTTCGTCAGCGGAGCTCCGCCCGGGATCTCCTCGTTGCGCACGACGATCCGGATTTGTTTCTCGAGCGGCTGGCTGATGTTTTTCGTTCGTTGCGCCGTGACGGTGAACAGCACCGCGCGCCCCTCGGGAACGGTCAGCACCTCGTCCGAGCTCACGATCCACCGATAGTCCTTGAGGTACGTGACCGGACCGCGCTGGTTCCCCCGGCAAACGAGACGCGTCTTCACGAAGTGGTGCCCAGGCGACACCTGCCCCGAGAAAACTTCGATGCCGGTGCCGGACTTCACGTCGGTGAGGACCGGCAGCGGCTTCCCATCCAGCGTGAACTGCGCCTCGACCACCGTCATGACCTTGCCGAGCTCATTGTGAAAGCGGAGCTTCGCGTATTGCCCGGCGACGCGCTCGCTCGACCCCTGGTCGACGCCGGCGATCGCGAGCGCCATGCCCGGGAATCGCGCGCTGCCGAGGGCATCCGCGACGTGCGGCAGGCTCACGAGTCCACCCCAAAGCGCTATCGCGCCTATCCACTTCAGCATGTTGCCCTCCAGCAAAAACCTAATCATCCGCCGGCGCGCGCGACCGGTTTGTTTGCGAACCCCCGATGTCACCTGGGCAAATTGCCAATCCGAAGGCACGTGGTTTGCGTCGTCCACGGTCATGGCACGGAGCCAGGAAAGAGGTGCGAGATGAAGTCAGGCATTGGACCGGTCACGGCCGCGCTATTGCTGGCAACGTTGCAGCTTGGGTGCGGCGGCCTCGAGACCGACGGTGCGGCCGCGGTAACCGGCGACGACACGCACGTCACCGAGGCGTTGCGCCGCGGGCGACGCTGGAGCCCACCCCGGCCCGTGACGACGACCGGCGCGGCGGGAGCGTCGGGCGCGAGCGCGCCCGCGCCGACCCCGGTCGCACCGGCGGCGACCGGCGACGTCAACGCCGCGATCGCCGCCGCGCAAACCGCCGACGGCCGCGCGATTCCGCAGCCCGCCGGCCCCAACGGCACCTGCCCCGAGGTGTTGGTCCTGCTCGGTTTCTGGTCCTGCCCGACCATCGACGAGACCTGCGCTTACAGCGCCGCCGGCGTCCACCACGACTGCCGCTGCAGCCGTGCCGACGGCGAAGGTCAGAGCCCCGCCTGGGTCTGCGACCAGTAGCCGGCCCAGCGACAACCGAGCGCACGCCGGCATCACCCGCCAAACCAGCCCATCGGTCGGCTGATATAGTTGGCCCGGCGTGACTCGGTCGCTTTCGGTTTCGCTCTCGCTTCTGGTGGGGCTCGCGCTCGCGGCCGCGCGGACCTCGGCGGCGGACCCCCCGCCTCCGCCGGCGGCTTCGATTCCGAACGCGGCCGCGCTGGAACGTCTGTCGGCGCGGCTGGCGCCGGTCGAGCTGACCGCCGACGTCACGTCGTTGCCCGCGAGCGAGCGCGCGGCGCTCGTGCCGCTTGTCGAAGCATCGAAGCTCATGGACGGGCTTTACTTGCGCCAGGTGTGGGCGGGGAATCCGACCCTGCTGCTCGACCTGCAGGCGGACAAGACGCCGCTCGGGCGCGCGCGCTTGCGTGCGTTCATCCAGAACAAGGGGCCGTGGCTGCGCCTCGACAAGGACCAGCCGTTTCTGCCCGGGATCGGCGCCAAGCCGGCGGCCGCGAACTTCTATCCGGCGGGCGCGACGAAGGCTGAGGTCGAAGCGTGGCTGCGCGGCCTGCCGTCGGCGTCGCGCGCCGACGCCGAGGGTTTCTTCACGACCATCCGACGCACGCCCGCGGGCGCGCTCGGCGCGGTTCCGTACAGCGTCGAATATCAAGGCGAGCTCGAGCTGGCCGCGGACCTCCTGCGCGCCGCCGCGCGCGCCACGGCGCAGCCGACGCTGCGCGCTTTCCTCGAAGCGCGCGCGGCCGCGTTCTCGTCGAACAATTACTACGACAGCGACGTCGCCTGGATGAAGCTCGACGCCAGCGTCGAGCCGACCATCGGTCCGTACGAGGTCTACGAAGACGGCTGGTTCAGCGCCAAGGCGGCGTTCGAGGCTTATGTCACCATCCGCGACGACGCCGAGACCGCGAAGCTCGGGAAGATAGCGGGCGCGCTCCAGGACATCGAGGACAACCTGCCCATCGACCCCAAGCTCCGCAACCCGAAGCTCGGCGGTATGGCGCCGATCCGGGTCGTCAACGTGATCTTCTCGGCGGGCGACGGCAACCGGGCGGTGCAGGCGGCCGCGTTCAACCTTCCCAACGACGAACGCATCGCCAAGCAGATCGGCACCAAGCGCACGCTGCTCAAGAACGTCCAGGAAGCGAAGTTCAAACACGTGCTCTCGCCCATCGCCCGCATCGCGCTCGCCCCGGCCGACCGGAACCAGGTTTCGTTCGACGCGTTCTTCACCCACATCCTGATGCACGAGCTGATGCACGGCCTCGGACCACACCAGTCCACCGCCCGCGACGGCAAGACCACGACGGTGCGCGCCGCCCTGCAGGACGCCTACGGGCCGCTCGAGGAAGCGAAGGCCGACATCGCGGGCCTGTTCGCGTTGCAGCGCCTGATCGACAAGGGGCTGCTCGCGCCGTCGCTGGAACGCGCCGTCTACACGACGTTCCTGGCGTCGGGGTTCCGATCGCTGCGCTTCGGCGGCGGCGCGCACGCGACCGGGATGGCGCTCCAGATGAACACGCTGCTCGACGCCGGCGGGTTCACGGTGGCGCGCGACGGGTCGTTCACGGTGGTGGCGGCCAAGATCAAGGACGCGGTTCGCGCGCTGACCGCCGAGATCATGACCGTGCAGGCAACCGGCGACCGCGCCAAGGCGATGGAGATGGTCGGCGCGCGCGCCAAGCTGCGTCCCGAGGTCGCCGCGGTGCTCGCGAAGGTGGGCAAGAGCAAGGTCCCCGTCGACATCGAGCCCCGCTTCCCGACCGCCGACAAGCTGCTCGCGGCGTCGGCCCGCGGACGTTGAGCTCGCTGCGATGAGGCGCGCCATCCCCGGCCTCCCGAGCGTCGCGCGCGCGCTTCGTTACTACAGCCAGGGAGACAGTGACGAGGCTCGCATCGTATGCGAGCAGGTTCTCAAGCGGCGCCCCAACGACGCCGGCGCGCATGACTTGCTCGGCGTCATGGAGCTCTACGCCGGACGCGACGACGAGGCGCTGCGCCTGCTCGAGCGCGCGGTCGAGCTGCAACCCGGCAAGGCCGCCTACCTGTTCAATCTCGGCTTGGCCTACGCCAAGACGGGCGCGCTGGAAAAGGCGACGGATGTGCTGCGGAACGCGGTGCAACTTCAGCCCAGCTTGAAGGAGGCGGCGGTCCAGCTCGGGATGGTCTTGCTCGAGCGGGGGGAGGTGGACGAGGCGCTTCGCCACCTGGATGTGGCGGCGGCCGGCGCGTCGAAAGCGCCGCACATCGTCGAGCCTTTGGCCAAGCTGTTCTCCGAGCTCGCGCGCACCCAGCTGCAGCGCGGGCAGCACGCCGACGCGGTGGCGACGCTGCGCCGCGCGTTGGCGCTGGAGCCGTCGCGCGCGACCCATCACGCGCTGCTCTCCGTCGCGCTCCTCGGCCTGGGCGATCTGGAGGGCGGTCTCGGCGCGCTCGAGCGTGTCCGGGCGCTCGCGCCCGGGCTGGCCAGCGCGCACAGCAGCCTGATCTTCTTCTCGGCTTTCAGTCCCAGCCGCGACGCGGATCGGCAGCTGCAAGAGGCGCGGCGCTGGAGCCAACAGCACGCGGCGCCGCTGTTCGCGCGCCGGCGCCCGCATCCTCACGAACGCTCGGCCGAGCGGCGCCTGCGGGTCGGATACGTCTCACCCGATTTCCGCGATCACGTGCAGCGCCTGTACATGCTGCCCGTCCTGCGTGAGCACGATCGATCGCGCTTCGAGATCGTCGCCTACTCGTCGGTCGACGTGCCCGACGACTGGACCCCGAAGCTCCGCGCCCACACCGATCTGTGGCGGGACGTGGCCAAGTTGAACGACGGCGAGCTGGCCGAGCTCATCCGCGACGACCGGGTCGACGTGCTGGTCGATCTGTCGATGCACATGCGCGACAACAGATTGAGGACGTTCGCCGAGCGCCCGGCGCCGGTGCAGCTCGCATGGCTGGCCTACCCCGGCACCACCGGCGTCGACGGGATCGACTATCGCCTCACCGACCCGTACCTGGATCCGCCCGGAGCTCCGCTGCCGTATTCGGAGCGGTCGTTGTGGTTGCCGGACACGTTCTGGTGCTACGACCCGCAGAGCGAGGAGCCGGTGCGCGAGCTGCCCGCCCTCGCCCGCGGCCAGCTCACGTTCGGTTGCTTCAACAACTTCATCAAGCTCAACCGGGGTGTTCTCGAGCTGTGGGCGCGCGTGCTGACCGCGGTGCCGGGCGCCAAGCTCTTGCTGCTGGCGCCGTCGGAGTGGGCGCGCGAGCTGGCGCGCGAGACGCTCGAAAAGTCCGGCGTGACCCGCGACCGAGTGGATTTCGTGGGCCTTCAATCACGCAGCGATTACCTGGCCAGCTACCATGCCGTCGACGTCTGTTTGGATTGTGTCCCTTCCAACGGGCACACCACCAGCCTGGACGCGTTCTGGATGGGTGTCCCGGTGGTCACCCTGGTCGGAACCACCATCGTGGGTCGCGCGGGCCTGAGCCACGCGAAGAACCTCGGCCTCGACGAGCTCGTCGCCACCGACGCCGATCGGTTCGTCGCCATCGCCGCCGGCCTGGCCCGCGATCTTCCCCGCCTCGCCGCCCTCCGCCAGCAGCTGCGCGGCCGCCTCCAGCAGTCGCCGCTGATGGATGCGCCCCGCTTCACCCGCGCGCTCGAGGCGGCCTTCCGCGAAGCCTGGCGGAGCTACTGCGCGGCGGGCGCCGCTCGAGACCCGTCCGCGAGCGGACCGTGACCGAAGAGCGGCTGCCGACGTCGAGCAGGCTCTCGACGTCGAACGCCGAGATCTTCGCGGACCACGAGCGAGCTCAGGACGGCGGCTCGTTCCGCGCCCCGGACCGCATGCCGGGCGGCCAGACGGCCGTAGAAGGAACGACATAGCGGGCGCCGGTGAAGCACGGCTCACCGGCCACATCGATCAGCGTGGCCAAGACCTCCGATTGGGGCGCGTCTTGGGGGAGAACGAATACGTTTTGGTCGACTGTCGGCCGATACTCGTCACTCAGGAGGACAACGGGAGCCTGCATGAGCAGTCGGCGCAAGTCGAAGGCCCGAAGCAAGTCGTCCGTCATGATGACGGCGCTGATCGGACAGCCGTTGAGGGCGCCGATCGCTTCCGCGACCGTCTTGGCGATCGCGACGCGATAGCCCGCAAGCCGAGCCATGACACTCATTCGCTCGCGGCGAATGTCGTGCGGGTCGGCTATGAGGATGGTGCGGACCATGCGTTGAGAATTTAAGGCGGGGGCCGTCTTGTACAAGATCCCCTTCAAATGCGTCGTTGAGGGTTACCGATTGCTACCGAGGGGTGACCGCACGGGGTACCGGCGTGACCCGATTGGACGCGAAGTCTGGCATCGGCGGGAAGGGGCCCTGGCATGCGAGGTGCACGAACGGCAACGATACCCAGGAGGTCCTCATGGTGCGTCGCATCCCTGTTGCCGCCGCCCGCAAGCGACTCGCGTCACTCATCCACCACTCGAGCACAGGCGACCGTATCAGGCTGACCCGCTACGGCAAGACGGTCGCCGTGGTGATATCGAAGCGCGATCTCGATGCGCTAGAGAACTGCGAGTCGACCAGTGGTCGTCGAGTCGGTCGCGCAGTTAGCAGTCTCGGGCCTGGCTCGAAAACGTGACGCGGCTAGCGGCGGCGAGACCGCCGCCCGCGGTGGCGGTGCCCATCGCTACTTTCCCATAGGGTCATTTCGCGCATTCCCGGCGTATCTATCAGCAGCGCTCCGCCATCCAGCGCGAACAGCTCGCGATGGGTGGTCGTGTGCCGGCCGCGGTCGTCGCTCTCGCGAACCTCGGCGACCCGCTGAGCCTGCCGCCCGAGCAGCGCATTTACGAGCGTGGACTTGCCGACGCCAGACATACCGACGAGGACCAGGGTCTCGCCCGCGCTGAGGCAGGGCGCGAGACCTTCGAGCCCCGTCCGCTGGGCGCCGCTCAGCGCAACGATGGGAACGCCAGGGAAGGCCTCGCCGAGGCGCGCGGTGACCGCACCGGGGTCGCGGTGCAGGTCGCACTTGTTGAGGACGAGCAGGGGCCGCGCGCCGCTGTGCTCGACGGCCGCCAGGTAGCGCCTCAGGCGGTCCTCATTCACGAGCCAGCGTTCCTGCTTGGCGTCCTCGCCGTCGCCAAGCGCGCTCACGATGCCGACGACGTCGACGTTCGCGGCGATCACCTGGAGCTCGGGGCGATCGGCCGACGCCTGACGTACGAGGCAGGTTCGCCGCTCCAGGCGGCGTTCGATCACGAGCGCGTCCAGCTCGCCCGACCGCACCCCGACGACCCAGTCCCCCACGCAAGGCCGATCGCCCGGCGTCTGCCACTCCGCGAGGCGCCGGCCTACGATCATCGCCTTGCAGACGCCCGCCTCCGTCCACGCGACGTAGCTCTCGCCATGAGCGATCGCGATGCGCGCAGGAACGAAGCCGGCATCGAGCTTCGCCACCTGGTCCGCGAAGAACGGACCGAATCCGATCCGTTCGAGGCCGTGTCCGGTTTCGCTCAACGCGGCACGCTCGGCAGCGCGCGGCGGGCGCGTCGTGCAGATTCCACCATGTTGGTCAGCGCGGCGCGCACCTCGGGCCCCGCCTCGTTGGGGTATGCGGTTCGCCCGAAGTCGCGGAACAGCTCCATCTTCGACCGCGAGGTCTAGATCGACAGCACGTCGGCGTCCATTGCGGCGATCACTTCCAAGATGTCTCCGAACTCGGAGTAGCACATGCGGCGTCGACCTGGCCACCGACGAGCAGTGGGAATGGAGCGCTGGCCGCTGGGACGCCGTGCGCCCGGCGATCCGACCGCGCGCGCTCGGCAGCTGCGATGGCCACGCTTGACGATGCTGATGCTCGGCGTCCGCCTTAGTTCGGCGCGGGGAGTAGCTCGCGTTCGGCTTCCCGCGGATCCGCGTGGCGTCGCGGGGAATCTGAGCGATTTCGGTGGGCGCGGCGAGCTTCGAACTCACTACCTCCGGCTCCGGAGCGAGGCAGCGGTCGTTAGCAAGTTGTCGCTGCCGGTAGCAAGGATATGGAATCACTGCGATTGGCGCCTCGCGACAGTGGTGGCCGTTCGCAGCCGAAAGCAGCTTTTGGGCGATCGTTTGGTCTACCCATGATCCAAGGAAATCGGCTGCTGACTGTTCGAGAAGTCGCCGCCGTGCTTCGTGTTTGCGGCGCGACGGTCTACCGGCTGTGTGCGAAAAACGCGCTCGAACACGTTCGAATTTCGAACGCGGTCAGGGTCCCCGCAAGCGCAGTAGAGCGACTTCTTCGCGAACTGTGAAGTCATCGAGGTGGACGGTCCGGGTCGAGTCGCGTCAGAAGGGCAGCACCGTCACGCCAAGCACCGAGTCCAATCCGGCGGGCGAACGGCAGCGATTTCGAGAGCCCGCGTTTGAAACGATTGAGCTGGACCTCTAATCTGGAGGCAGTGAGGGTTGAGTGTTCTGGGAAGGGCGGAAGCGATCACATGGCGGGCGGGGCAACTGCACGAGACGTCCTTGGTGGCTCTTGCCAGGCCTCGCAGATGTGGGAGCTCGCAGGTGACTGAATGGCTTACCCGGCGCGTGCTGTTGGCCGGATCCACTGCCGCGTTTATCGGTTGCACGCTTCCCCGGTTCGGGCGAGAGCGCGTGCTGAAGGGGATTCGCGTCGGGAAGCAATCGGGTGCCGTGGATATCGCTCTCTTGCGTGATGGACGACACGCGGTGTCGGCCGACAGGACGGTTCAAGGGGCGATCAACTTTTGGGATCTGTCCGCTCGAAGGATCGAGCGCAGTTTTTCTACGGGTCGCCGAGTCTGGTCGTTCGCCGTCGATGAGGATCGCGGGGTTCTCGCCGTCGCGTCGTGGGAAACGGCCGGTCGCTCCTTTGTAGGGTTGTTCGACCTCGCAACCGGACGGCAGCTTCGGCAACTCGACGGCGGACGCTCTTTCGACGGAGTCCATTGCCTGCTCGTAGCCCGCGAGGGGCTGCTCACCTCGTTCGTGGACCGCGGGCAACGGTTGGAATCGGCGCTCTGGAGCTTCGAGACCGGGCGGCAACTTGCCTGGTTTGGCAGGCCGGCCGAAGCGATCGCTGTCGATCGGCGCACCATTCTCGGAGGCCCCGTCATCTGGGACCTCATCGATGGGCGCACCCGCGGCGAACTGAGGCTTGGCACGACGATTTGGGGTTGCGCGATCTCGGCGGACGGTCGTCGTGCCGTCAGCGATCGCGGGACTCGCGGAATCCTATGGAACGATCGCGGCGAGGTGGTCGACACCTTCGATGATCAGCCCATGACGACCGTGTGCGCCGCCTTTTCGCCGGACGATCGTTTTCTGATCACCGCGCGGTATCCCGAATCGTTTCGTGGGGATGGTCGACTACTGGTCCTGCGCGACGCGCGAACCGGCCGGTTGCTTGCAGAGCTTCCCGGTCACGCCAGGGTCGTGAAGGGTATCGCTTTCTCCCGCGACGGTTCCTTGGCGGTGTCGGCCGGTTTGAACGGCGAGCTGATGCTCTGGACGATGCCGAGCGAGAAGCTCTGACGCTGAAGAGCAGTAGCGCGGTAGGACTGGCGTGGGTGTCGACGGTCCCCCCAACCAGAAAAGGCGAATACGGTTTATCCGGAGAAGGACGCGTCCTCGCTCGTAGGCTGGTAGGCCGCTCCAGCTGAACTCACTCGCTGCCTGAGCGCGTGGAATAGATAGCCGGGTAGCAGGAGACGCCACGGACCAGTGCCGGTTAGACCAACCTTTTCGAGATACCTGTTGACTAGGTGCTCGGGAACACCCGGGGCCCACGTCGTGATTACGGTCTCTCTCTCAACTTCCGGAAGTGCGTTCTCTGGTACGAGAAGAACGATGCCGGCTCCTTCCTCGTACGCCGCATGGACAAATCCAGCGCAGCTGAATGTTCGCGCGATGACTCGCCCTGTTGTGTCGTCAATGCGTTCGCCGACTGCGGGCAGGGCCGCATAGACGAGCCCGGGCGAACGGGTTCGAACGTCCTCGATCCACGTCGCAATTTGGTCGGCTTCGTCGCGGCTAAGCGAGCAGGATCCGGCAACGTGAGCTGGCATTCGTCCCGAGCAGTCCACTACGAGCCCGGGCGTCGCTCCACACTCGATCACCGCGATCTCTAAGCCAGGGCTGGTGATCGCTACCGACGAGTTCGCCAGGCCTGCGTGACTGACAAAGGTGGTGGGCGTGGAGTACGAGCCGACGACGCCCAGGCGCTCGAGGTCGCAGCCCTCCGTGGGTACAACAAGCGCTGGCACGCTACGTTTGCGGCGGCTGCAGCAGCGTCAGAACGCGATCGAGGGATTCTGAAGAATCGAAGGCGCGTGCGCGACGCTTACGCGCGCTTGCCAAAATTCTTGTGGCGGCTGTCGCGAGACCCGGACGACTCAATGTCAGTAGACGCTTCGTCATTTCCTCGGCGTCTGCGTCCGCTAGGACAACGGTGCAATAACAGTTCAGCGCCATTGCGGCATTTTCCGCAGACCCCAAGAGATCTGCATCAAGATGCTTTTGAGCGAGCTCAGCAATGCGCTTCCTCAGCGGAGTGAAGTCGCTTCCATTCGGAAGGAGCTCATTGCTTAGGATGTTTTGGAGCACTTGTAGAACAGTTTGCTTCGTCTTGTTCCGATCCTGCGGCCTCAAGAAAGCCAGGAATGAAGGGACGTCCTGAATCGGAACGAGGCTACCGTACCGACGGAGAGCGGCCCAGAGAGGCGGGTCCGCGCCAGGATCTTGAGCATCGCGGAAAATGAGCGCGTGTTCTAAGAGAGCGCGCCTAAGTTTGTCTCGCGTTGTCTGATTGGACGCAGAAACGCGCTCCGCCAGCAGGACGAGTCCTCTGTGCCAAGGCGAGTCCGCAGCATCCAAGAGATCCGAAGCGATGAATTCGGCCACTGCTGCGGATTCAACGCGCACGATCAGCTCGGACAGTGCTTCCATCCGAGCCTGGGTCTGCGCGCTCGCGGAACGAGCGACCCTCCACAACTGATCGGCGGGAGGCGTTATGCTTTTGTTCGCGTCATCGATCGTGCCGCGCGAGAAAACGAGGTCGGCGTTTCGAATAGCATGCAAAAGGCGCGCAGCCCGGTCGACAGTCTCAAGGTCCGAGTGGGATTCCGAACCTGGCCGAAGCGTACACGGCACAATCCATTCATGCGGCATCCTGACCGCAGGGACTCGGTATCGGGTTCCCGCACGCCTCGCCGTCCTCCGCCCTTCCGCTCGTTCCAAATCCATCGTCAAAACAGCTTAATTTTAAAGGCTTTTTCGACAACATCAAGCTTCTTTTCAGTCTCTTCTATGCACTTCTTAAGCGTCGCGAGAGTTGAGCGAGTCACTTGGAATACTAGGTCTTGGTCGTCGTGAGACTCGTCATGCGTTTCTAGAGTAAAGACTGCAACAAGGGCAGCACCTTCCACTTCTTTCTTCTCTCGATCGAGAAGGGGTCGCAGCTCGCACACGCTCCGGGCTCCGACGAGAACCGGCACGATTGCACTTCTTAGGTACTCAGCTTTCTGGAGTCGGTACGCGTCATCCGAGTCGGCAAGTACCTGCCCAAGAAGGATGCTCTTCTGATCGGGCGTTAGCGCTCGCGCTTCCTCAGGGGCCAAGGCCGTGAGCTCAGACAGCAATGTCTCGTCGTTGAGCTTTTCTCGACGACGCTGACGCACGATGTTCGTCGCAGCACTCCACGCATCCAGTGCCTCGCTCTTCGAAAGGCCCGTTGCTTCAGCCACCTTCGCGAGCGCGTCTTCCGACTTCAATAGCTCGGTTGTCTGAGTCGCCGCCAGCCCTCGCATCTGCTCGGTCGTGAGCCGGAGGAGGGTCTTCACGTCTTCAAGATATCGATCAGGAATGGATAGGAACCGTGGGCGCGTTGGCTCAGCCATGGGTTTTCCCCTGCTTACGGGTAGTAGACCTCCTGGATGCAGTCAAGGCGAGTTTCTGGCCCGAGTCGGAAGCCAGAGCAACGTGCCTTCGCGGCGGGAAGGGTTCCATCAAGGAGCGCACGAACTGCACGTCCTTGGGCGCGAACGTGATCCGAGATGGCGTTCAATGGGATGCGATCCGATCGAGCAAATCCCGGGCAGACCGACCCTGACGAGACAAGACCCTTCGGCTGCGAAACCGCATGGTCGATCGTCCGCTGCGTTCTCCTCCGCGATGCTTGCGTCCCACCCAGCGTCAACCTCCCATGATCCGCGAACCGAGACTTCGGAAGGCCTGCGATCCACTGCCCGAACTCGCGTATGACGTAGCCCCGGTTTGGGAACGCAAGGTGTCTCCTCTCGTGACAACTTGCGTATCTCCTCGCCCCGCCCCGTCGTGACGTGGGCGATTCAAGTAAGCGCGAGATGCGTGCCGCCACGCGCCAGTCCTCCCACAGGACTGAGGCCACTACCGGAACACGACGAAGGGACAACACGAGGAAGCCGTTCCTATCGCCAGCGAGCTCCTGCCATTCCTGAGTTACGCGATGGAAGTCTCGCCTTCGGAGTTCGTGTTCCCGCGTCTCGATGGCTCGATGATGAGGGAGGACGTCGACATCGAGAACGTCCTGCAACCCGCTCTCGCGCGCGCAGGATCGTGCTCGCGTGCGAGCACGTGTGCCGACGCAAAGGCTGCGGCCATGCGCAGCTCGCGCAGGACGCCGAGCTTCGCCACTGCCCCGAATGCAACATGAAGCTCTGGCCCAAGGCCAAGGTGCGGCCGATCCGCTTCCACGACCTACGGCACACGACCGCCAGCCTGCTCCTCATGGCCGGTGCGAACCGGCCGCCGTGCAGCGAATCCTCCGTCACAGCGACCCGCGCATCGCGACGGAGGTTTACGGTCACCTCGTTCCCGACTATCTCCGCGCCGAGATCGATCGCCTCTCGTTCGGCATTCGGCAGCCTCCCGCCCTCTCCAAAGATTCGCCGGCGTTAGCCACCCTCTGCGAAAAAGTTTGGTCCAGCCGTGGTCCAAACGGCCGACGGCGGCGCTCATGACGCGATCTTTGGCCCCGCGACGCCAGCGATATCGCTGACCTGGAAGTGTGGGCGCGGCGAGATTCGAACTCACTACCCCCGGCTCCGGAGGCCGGTGCTCTATCCATATGAGCTACGCGCCCGATGTTTTGCGACTGCGCGGCGGAGACTAGCTAAAACCGCTGGGCCGGGCCAGCACCATCGAACTCGGGCCCGTGGGTGCCCGCCCAACGCCCGACCGTGATCCAAATGTCGTCGGCAGGCGGAGGCGACGGCTGCGAACCGGCAGCATCTCGCGGCGGCGACTCGTGGCACGATGGGTGCACCGTTCGGCGGCGCGGTCGGGATCGCTCAGCGGCCGCGCCGTCGTCGACGAGAAAGGTGCCGCATGCGGAAGACTAGGTTCTGTGCGCTGTCGGGTCTGGTGGTTGTCGTCCTCGCGAGCTCCACGGCGTTCGCCCAAACGCCTCCTCCGTCGACCGAGGCAGGGCAGAGCCCGCCGGCGCCGGAGCCGTACGTTCCGTTCGTGGCGGTGACGTGGTCGCCGATTCATCTCACGTTGCCGGTTTTCGAGCTGACCGGTGAGGTTCGCGTGATGCCGAAGATGGGAGTCGCCCTGGTGCTGGGCGCGGGCAGTGTCACCGTCGACGACGGTGGTCCGAAGGTCAAGGTCAGCGTGTACGAGGTCGGCGGCCAGTTTCGCTACTACGTGCTCGGCGACTTCCGGCATGGAATGCAGCTTGGCGCCGAGCTGCTCTATCTTCACGCCAGCGGCTCAACCAGTGTCGAGTCCGCGGTCGCCGCCGGGACGGCAGTCGGACCTTTCCTCGGTTACAAGTTCACGGCGGGGATCGGGTTCACCTTCGACGCCCAACTCGGATTCGAGCGGTTGTTTCTCGCCGGGCAGTCCTCGAGCGGCAGTTCGTCGTCCGACGCGAAAACGATACCGATGCTGAACCTCAACGTCGGGTGGTCGTTCTGATCGATTGCGCTGTTTCGGATCCACTAGAACACCGGTTGGTTTGACGCACGCGCCCGACGGCTTATCTATGTCACTAATACTATTGTGGAATTCGACGAGGTTCGGATCTCGCTCCGATGGCGCGCCCGATCGGCGAGGCGGGCAACATTGCTCGTCGCGTCATCAAATTCGCATGATCGTCCGAGTCGCGCGTCTTTCTATTGGGAGGACCCTCTTATGAATACGACGGGGCAATCGGCCGGAACCAACGACATGGACGCGCATCACCAGCACGAGGTGGCGCGGGTCGTGATCGCGGACGACAACCAGCTTCGCGCATCGTCGATCGCGTCCGTGATGAAGGGGAACACGGACATCGCGGTGATCGTGTCGGCGCCTGACGGCCGCACGATCGGGCATGAGCTGCCCGCCGACCTCGTGCTGCTCGCCCTCGGTGGGCGGCAGGCCGCCGCGCTCGCGACGGGCGCGATGGCGGTGCAGCGCAACCCTTTCGCCGAGGTCGTGTTCTACGGCGACGACCCAGCCGCGCCCGAGGTGGCGGCTGCCTCCGTCCTCGGCATCACACGTATCGTTCACGCGCGCGATCTGCTGCCGTGGTTGGCGCGCTCGGGCGATCTGCTCGCGCGCGGCGCCTTGCTCCGGCGCGTCGCGGCCGCCGCGCTGGCCGCGGTGCCGCGCCCGCCCACGTTGTCCGCCGCGACCGATCGGCCCACCAGCATGCCGCTGCCCACCGCCGAGATGCAGTTCCGTGAGAGCTACATCCGTTACCTGCTCACCGAGAGCGGCAGCCGCCAGGAAGCCGCCCGCCGCGCCGGCGTTCCCTATCGCACGATGTGCGAGATGATCCGCAAGCTCGACATCGGGTAGCCGGCTCAGGCCATCCAGGTCACTGCACGGTGATCCGCACGACCGTCGGCGTCCACGGGTCTTGCCAGCCGGCGCCGTCATCTGCGCCGGCACCGGCGCGAACGCAAAGCAGGTACTCCCCCGGATCGCCGGCCACCGTCGCCGCCAGCGATGGGGCGTCGGATCGCGCGACGATCGGCCCGTAGCCGCTCGGATCGCGGCAGTCGAGCGCGTCGGCAGGGCCGGCGAGCGTGCGGTAGTGGGTGAGACCGCGCGCGGCGAGCGGCTCCGACAACGTGACTGCGCCGCCCGGGTTGGAGGCGACGACGATGCGCTCGCGCGTCGGCTGCATCTGGACGTCGCGGTCGAGCCGGCACGTGTCGTGCCCGCGGTCGAACCGCCCGTCGGCGTCGAAGCAACCGCCGAGGCCGTGCACCGGGATCGCGTAGCTCGCGCCTTCGACCGACCGGAACGCGGGCTGCGCCTCACAGGGGTGGTTGATCGCGCACGGCACGCTCGCCTCGCCAACCTGGACGCCGGTGTTGAGCACCCCGATCACCTCGCCGGTGGCGAGCGCGAACACGGGCGAGCCCGACGCGCCCGGCCCCGTGCCCTGGCACATGTTCACCACCACGTCCCACCAGTGAAACTGCCCCTCGAGCACGAGCGGCGCGCGCCGCAACTGCCGGCACGCACCCAGCACCGCGGGAGCCAGCGGGTCGGTGAGCTGCGGATGTCCGGCGTACGCGATGTCGTCGCCGTCGGCGCTCGCGGTCGCCGCGAGCAGGAACGGCACCACGCCCGCGGCGCGCAGAGCGCGCCGGCTGGGCACGAGCTCGACGATCGCGAGGTCGACGCCCTTGAGGGTCGCGAACATCACCCGCTCGGCCTGCACCACCGTCGCCGCGCCCGGCGAATCGGCGAAGTGACGGAAGCGAACGCCATCGGGTCGCGGCTGGAGCTCGACGTCGAATTCGATCTGGTTGGGCGCGCTCCCGGCGCCGAGCAAGCAATGCCCGGCCGTGAGCAGATACGCCGGCCCGTCGCGCTCGAGGTCGAGCCCGGGCGGCACGACGAACGAACCGCTGCAGGTTTGGCCCGCGAGCGCGATCGACGCGACTCCCGAAAACCGCGGGCCATCCTCCACCCCGAGGCGGCGGGCGGCACCGCCGATGGTCTGTCCATCGGGAAGCTCGATCGGGCCGACCGACGCCGGGCCGGTCGGTCGCGGGACCTCGTCGTCGCACGCCGCCGCGATGGCCGCGATCGCGACGACCGCGGCCATCCACGCGCCGCGAAATCGTCCGTGCGCCGGCATTGCCACGTCTAGTACCCGCTCGCGGTCGCCGACGGTCGACATTTGCGGTCAGCGCGTCCGGCGCCCGCGGTCGTCCTGGTCGGCGTCGGCACGGCGCTCGACGTCGCGGCGCGCGGCGGCTTCGCGCTTGGCGATCGCCTTGTCGACGACTTCACGACGCTGGCGGGCGGTCACGAGGGCGGCGCGCGCGGCTTCGCGGCCGCGGATCGCGTCGGCGAACGCGCCGTTTTGATGGCCCGCGAGCGCGTCGACGGCGGCGCGCACACGGTCGTCGAGACGGTTGCGATAGAGCCGGCGTGCTTGCGCGTCTGTGGCGCGCTCTCGTGCCGACCCACCGGTCGACTCGGCGCCCCGGGCCGTGGTTGCCGCGGCGCGGGCGTCGCCGACCGCCGCGGCGAGCCGCGCGGCCTCGGTTTCGGCCCGACGCTCGGCGGCCAGCGCCTCCGCCAGGGCGCGTTCAGCTTGACGCTCACCGTCGACGCGGCGGTCGCGAAGGGTGTGGAGCGCGGTCTGCTTGTAACTGGGCATTGAAACTTGGGTTTCGCGATCCTACCCTCGACGGGGATGACCGCTACCCCCCAGGAGTCCGCCTCGGCCCGGCGCTACCGGATCGAGCGGTACCTCACCGAGGGCGGGATGGGGGCGATCTACGTCGGCAAGAAGCTCGGACCGGGCGGGTTCGAGAAGGAGGTCGTGCTCAAGCAGCTCTTGCCCGAGTACACCGCACGGCCCGAGTTCCGCGACCTGTTCTTTCGCGAAGCGAAGATCTCCGGGACGCTGGATCACACGAACATCGTCCACACCTTCGACTTGGTCGAGTCGGAGGAGTCGCTGTTCATCGTGATGGAGTACGTGCGCGGCATCGACCTGCGCAGCATCATCCGGCGAGCCAAGCTGCGGCGCCGCGAGCTCGCCCCCGCGGCGGCGCTGCACATCGGGCTCGAGATTCTCTCTGGCCTCGCCTACGCGCACGCGCGCAAGACGCCGAACGGCGAGTCGATGGCGATCATTCACCGCGACGTCTCTCCCTCGAACATTCTGTGCTCGGGGCAGGGCGAGGTGAAGCTCTCCGACTTCGGCATCGCCAAGGCCGCCACCCACTCGTCGGTGTTCTATCGCGTGCGCGGCAAGGTCGGCTACATGTCGCCCGAGCAGGCGCGGAGCAAGCCGATCGATCACCGCACCGATCTGTACTCGCTGGCGGTGTGCCTCTACGAGGCGCTCACGCTCGAGCGGCTGTTCGTCGGTGACCTGTCGACGCCCGCGGACGTCATCTACAACCAGCCCATCGTCCCGCCGTCGAAGAAGCGCAAGAGCCTGCCGCACGCGCTGGACGTCGTACTCGCGACCGCGCTCAGCGAGAACCCCGGCGATCGCTATCAGGACGCGGTCGCGTTCGCGGAAGCGCTGCGGCAGGTCGGTCACCGACACGGCCTGCTGTTCTCCGCGCCGCAGCTCGGCGATCACCTGCGTTTCATCCTGGGCAAGGATCCGTCCACCTGGCTCAACGAGGAGCGCCCCGCCGCGACCGGCGGCGATCCCTCCACGCAGAAGATCCCGGCGATGGAGCTCGAGGGCAAGGAGGCGAGCTCGATCGGCTTGGTCCTCGACGGGTCAAAGTTGTACGTCGCGGGCGGCGCCGACGTGGTAAGTCCAATGAGCGTGGATTCGCGCGGTGTCAAACCTGACCTCCGCAGCAGGCTCGGGCTTTCGGCCGCCGGCGGTAGTAAGTTCGACGACGAGTTCTCGGACTCGGGTGACGACCCGACGCGCGCCGACAACGAAGAGACGACCCGCCGTCTCGCCGATCCCGAGGCCAGCGCCCACGACGCGTTCGTCTCGCTCGATGACGACGACGACGACGCGCCGACCCGCGTCCGCGATCCGAACCTCACGCCGCCGCCGCCGCTCGCGCCGCCCAAACGGCGCATCACGATTCCGCCCCCGCCCCCCGCGCACGCGCTGGCCGCGCCGCTGCCGCCCGAATCGCCCTTCGACGCCGACGACTTCCCGCCCACTCCCGCCCCCACGTTCGACGGCGTCGAGGACGTGCCGCAGCTAGGCGGTGTCGCCGCCGCCTCCGCGTTTGCATCCTCGGGGTTCGCGGCGCCGCCGCCACTGCCGGGGGTGTCGTCGACCTTCCCGCCGCCCGCGCTGCCGTTGGCCAGCTTCGGCGCCGCGCCGATGGGCCCGCCGCTCGGTCGCCCCGCGGGGTTGCCGCGGCCCGGCGGCTACCTCGATCCGGGGTACGCGGCGAACCTGCACATGCCCCCGGCGCCGCCGCACCAGCCCGGCTACAACGGCGGCGGCAGCTTCGACTTCAACGCGCCCGAGACGGTGGACTTCGGGCGCGATTCGGGGCAGGTCTACGCCCCGCGACGGTCGTCGGGTCCCCCTTCAATCCTGATGGTGATCGTCGGCCTCGCCGCCGCGGTGGGCGGCGCGAAGCTGGGTGAGATCGTCACCCGCAACGACGTCGCGACGGTGGAAGCCGTCGTTGCGCCGGCGTCGGCGTTGGCGCCGGCGTCGGCGTTGGCGCCCGCGCGCGCGTCGCCGCCGCCGCCGCCGGCGCCGGTCGTGGTTCCCAAGTCGAAGACAGCCCCCAAATAGACCGCGAACCAGAACGCGAACCAGAACGCGAACGATGATCGAAAAGACGGCGACCAGCCTCCTGGACGCAGGCGCGGCCATCATCCGCCAGGCCGGCCGCGGCCGACTGCTGGTCATCAAAGGTCCCGATCGTGGCGACGCGATCTCGATCGCCGAGAACCAGATCACCATCGGTTCGGGCGGCGGCTGCGACGTGCTGCTCTCCGACCCGACGATCTCGCGCAAACACCTGGGGGTCGAGCCGGGCGCGGGCGGGGTGCTGCTCCGCGATCTCGGCTCCACCAACGGCTCGTACGTGCAGGGCGCGCGGTTCCAGGAGCTGACGCTTGGGTTCGGCACCGAGGTGACGATCGGCAAGACCGTGATCAAGTACGTGCCGCAGGAAGAGATCGTCGAGCTTCCCCCCTCGGAGGAAGAAAGCTACGGCGCGCTCGTGGGGCGAGACCCGAAGCTGCGCCGGCTGTTCCGGCTGCTGGGCGACGTCGCCGCGACCGACGCGACGGTGCTGATCGAGGGCGAGACCGGCACCGGCAAGGAGCTTTTCGCCGAAGAGATCCACCGCCACAGTCCACGCAAGGACGGCCCGTTCGTGGTGTTCGACTGCGGCGCGGTGCCCGACGAGCTGATCGAGTCGGCGCTGTTCGGACACGTCCGCGGCGCGTTCACGGGCGCGCTCACCGATCGTCCGGGCGCGTTCGAGGAGGCCGATGGCGGCACCCTGTTCCTCGACGAGGTGGGCGAGCTCGCGCCCGGCGTGCAGCCCGCGCTGTTGCGCGCGCTCGACAAGCAGAGCGTGCGTCCGGTGGGCGCAACGTCGTACAGCCGTGCGTCGGTGCGTGTGGTGGCGGCGACCAACCGCAACCTGCGCGCCGAGATCGCGGGCCGCCGCTTCCGCGAGGACCTCTACTACCGGCTGGCCGTCGTGCGCATGCTGGTGCCGCCGTTGCGAGAGCGGTCGGACGACATCCCGCTCTTGGTCGAGCACTTCATCCGCCAGTTCCACCCCGATTCGCCGATGGCGATCGCGCCCGGCGACCTCGATCGCCTGCGCAAGCACAACTGGTACGGCAACGTGCGCGAGCTGCGGAACGTGATCGAACGTGCGTGCGCGCTCAGCCATGGCGAGCGGCTGGAGATTGACGAGGCGCTCGACGAGCGGCCGGTCGTCGGCGCGGGCGCGGGAATCGCGGGCGCGATGAACGTCGACCTGCCGTTCAAGGAGGCGAAGGCGCAGGTCGTCGACAGCTTCGAGCGCGAGTACATCCGGACGCTGCTCAAGCGACACCAAGGCAACCTGTCGGCGGCGGCGCGCGCGGCCGAGGTCGATCGCAAGCACCTGCGCGAGCTGCTTCGCAAACACGGGTTGCGCGAATCGTCGGAGTGACGGTGGGGTTGCTCGGCGAACGACTCGGCCGACGACTCGACCAGATTGGCGCGCGCGTTCGCGAGCTCGGCCGCCAGGTCGCCGACACCGCGGCCGAGGTGGTCGACGAGGTACGCGGCGGGGTCGCGGGCGGCGTCGCCGACTCCGGTCACGCGGCGCTGTACCTGCGCCAACTCCTGCGCGGCAACCGCGCGCGGCGCGCGTGGCGTCCGCCCGAGCGCGTGGGCGACGTGCCCGCCGGGCAGCCGCCGGTGCTGCTCATACACGGTTATTTGGCGACGCGCGGGTCGCTGCACCTCTTGGAACGCCACCTGACCGCCCGGGGCCTGGTGGTGATGAGCTACCCGCTCGGCCTCGTGCACCTCGGCGACATCCGCGACTCGGCCGGTCTCATCGCACGCAAGGTCGAGTCGATCATCGCCCAGACCGACGTCACCCGGGTCGACATCGTTGGCCACTCGATGGGGGGCCTCGTGGGGCTCGACTATCTCAAACGCCTGGGCGGCCGCCACCGGGTCCGCCGGCTGGTCATGTTGGGAACCCCGACGCAGGGGACGTGGTCGGCGCTGTTCGGGCTGGTCACCGCCCCGCTCGGGCTCGCCAGCCTGCAACTGCTGCCCGGCAGCCCGTTCCTGCGCGAGCTCGGCGAACGACCGCTGCCGCCGGACGCGGACGTGGTGTCGATCGGCGCCGTCCGTGACTGGCTCGCGCCCCTCGCCAGCACGGTGCTGGACGGCGTACGCCACATCTCCCTACCTACCGGCCACTCGGGGCTGCTGGTCGACTCCGAGGTCGCCGACCTGATCGCCGACCTCCTCCTCCAAAACCCGTCGGCTGGGAAACCGGTCGAAGGTTGACGCAAACCGCGACCGACCTTAACATTGTCAAGTTTTGAGCACGTTTAGACCACGCGACATGGTCTCCGACGGAGGCGCCGGAGGACAGGAAACCGCGCAATGGGCGCTGCGGTTCATCTCGGGCAAATATCAGGGCGGGGAGTTTCCGCTCCGCCCACACCGCGAGATCATCATCGGCCGGTCATCCGACCTGGACATGGTGCTGGTGGAGGACATGGTGTCGCGCAAGCACGCCAAGATCACCACCGACGAGAACGCGGTCACGATCCAGGACCTCGGCTCGACCAACGGGACGTTCGTCAACGGCGAAAAGGTCCGCAAGGCCGATCTCAAGGACGGGGACCGCATCCTGATCGGGACCTCGATCATCAAGATCGTCTACGTCGAGGGTGAGTCGACCAGCAGCATGAGCGAGACCGAGGCGCGCTCGAAGATGGCGGTTGCCGCCAACCGCCGCGCGGTGGCGCCCAAGTCGATGGCGGGCAACATCGAGGAGATCCCGTTGCCCGATCTGCTGCAGCTGCTATCGACGAGCCGCAAGTCGGGCGTGCTCGTCGTGCGCTCCGAGCAGCACGTCGGCAAGCTGTTCTTTCGCAAGGGCCACATCTACTTCGCCAGCATGGAAGGTCAATACAACGTCAGCGCCCGCAAGGCGTTCGTTCGTATGTTGGGCTGGACCCAGGGCGGCTTCGAGCTCGAGCCCCCGGATGAGTCAGCGGTGCTGGAGGAGATCGAGGACTCGACCGAAGCGCTGCTGATGGAAGGCATGCGCCAGCTGGACGAGTACCGGGTTCAGCTCGAGAAGCTGCCGGCGTTCTCGTCGCCGGTCGGTGTGCCGCGTCCGCTCAAGGTCAAGCTGCGCGATCTCGGCCCCGAGGAGCTCGACCTGTTCCAGGCGGCGCTCGAAGTGAAGACCGTCGGCCAGCTGTTCGACCACGCGCCAGCGACGGACCTCGTGATCGCCGAGAAGCTCGTCGGCCTGCTGTCCAAGGGCTACCTGGCCGCGGGCTAAATCTTCAGGGTCGAACCTTCGATAGCGCCGACGAGCTCGATCGACTTTCCCCCGCGTTCGTCGAGCAAGCGCCGCCCGCGCGCCAGCAGCGCGTCGACCTCGCTGTCGCTGTAGTCCTGGTCGTAGTGGAACAGCACCAGCCGCTTGACCGCGGCCGCGACCGCGGCCGCGACCGCGTCCTCGACCGACGAGAATCCGCGCGGCGCGTAGCGCTTGCGGTCCTCGGGCGTGTAGGTGCTGTCGTGGATCAGCACGTCGGCTCCCCGGTAGAGGTCGAGCGACGCCGCCGGCGGACCCTCGGGTCCATAGCCGGCGTCGCTCGCGTACACCACGGAGCGTCCCGCGTCCTCGATCCGGAACGCGAGCGCGCCGGCGCGGCCGTGCGGGTTCGTGCGCGCGCGGACCGCGCAGCGCTCGACCTGGAACGGCGTGCCCTCGGCGATCGCCGAGATGTCGATGGTCGCCCCCATGTTCTTGAGCGTCTGCACCGGGAAGTACTGTGGCGCCATCTGACCCTCGAGGATGCCCTCCAGCAGCGCTGAGCTCTTGGCGCCCCCGAAGATGTGGAACTTGTTGCCGGGCTGGTAGAGCGGCACGAAGAACGGGAAGCCCTGGATGTGATCCCAGTGCGCGTGCGACAGCAGGATGCTCGCTTCACCCTTGCCCTGGCCGAACGGGCCCTCCATCAACATGTTGCCGAGGTTGCGCGCTCCCGTCCCGCAGTCGAGGACGATCAGCCGGCCGTCGTTGCCGCTCGGTCGCAGCGACACGCACGAGGTGTTGCCGCCGTAGCGCACGGTGGCAGGTCCCGGTGCTGGGATCGAACCGCGCACGCCCCAGAAACTGATTTCCACTATGACTTCCCTCGCGCGAGGTCGACTTCGAGCCCCTCGTACGCCGCGATGACTTCCAGCGCGCTTCCCGTCGCCGCCGCCGCCGAGCGCGTCGATCCCAAGATGGTGTCGATCTCGGCGTCGGTGCGCTCGGGCGCGTGGTGGAAGAGGGCCAGCTTGGTCGCGCCCGCCTGGCGGCATACGTCGACCGCGTCGGAAGGCCGCGAGTGACCGTAGTGCGGGATGCGCGTGTAGTCCTCGGGCGTGAACATGGTGTCGTAGATGACGAGGTCGGCGCCGTCGCAGAGCCTGACGACGCCTTCGCGCATGCGCTCAAGCTTCTGCTTGTCGCGGGTCGGCAGCTCGGCGCCCGGGCCGGGCGGGCGCGCCACGAATTCGTCCTCGAACAAGATGTCGGAGAACGGCGCGGTGTCCGAGACGTAGACGACGGTCGCGCCGTCGACGGTCAGCCGGTACGCGGTGGCGATGTAGGGGTGGTTGAGGCGCGCGCAGGCGATCTTGACGTCGGCGATGTCGAACCTCGCGGCGTCGGGCAACTCGCGGAACCCGATCTCCGCCTGCGTCTCGTCGAACGGCACCGGGAAATACGGGTCGTCGGTCTGTGACGCGAACACGGCGCGCAGGTGCAGGTCGTCTCGCTTGCGGGCGTAGACCTGGAGCTTGTTCCCCTTCTGGTAGAGCGGCGCGAAATACGGCAGCCCCTGGATGTGGTCCCAGTGGGTGTGGCTGATGAGCAGGTGGATCTCCGAATGCCCACCCTCGCCGGTGCCGGCCAGCTCCTTGCCGAGCTTGCGGATGCCGGTGCCGGCGTCGACCACCACGCGCGTGCCCGACGCCGACCTCACCTCGACGCACGAGGTGTTGCCGCCGTAGCGTTCGGTCCGCGCCCCTGGGACGGGAAGCGATCCCCGCACGCCCCAAAACCGGACCTTCATCTGCCTTTGGAACCCTGGGAGGGTTCCAAACCTCCCGCGACGAGCTCCGGCGAGCAGAGCTCGCCTCCGCTCACGCGTCTGCCTTTGGAACCCTGCGCCGAGGAGCCGGCTCTAGCCGCAGACCCGGCGCGGTCCCACCCCCAGCTACGCACGGAGGTGCGTGAAAGCAGGAGCATGTGGGGAGGATATCACGTCGCTCAAGGTGACGAAAAAGCGCGTGAGCGCGAGAAGGGATCCAGAAGACGCGTGAGCGTAGGCGGGCTAAGGCGGGCTGTGCCCGCCGGAGCTCGTCGCGGGAGGCCTGGAACCCTTTCAGGGTTCCTGATGTAGTGACGTGAGCGTAGGCAGGCTGTGCCCGCCGGAGCTCGTCGCGGGAGGTCTGGAACCTTTCAGGGTTCCAGATGTAGTGACAAAAGCGCCGGGTCAGCCCCGCCCTGGGAATTTCCTGGGGGAGCAGGAATGCGGCAACTGACCCGGCTGGAACTTGGTATCTACGGCTCGCCCACGAGGGGGAGTGGTCGCGTGGGGCCACGAAGATGAGTTAGGGGCCGGGGGCCACGAGTTTCGAAACTCGCCAGCGCGCCAATCGACGCCGACATTCCACCTGAGCCCCCGATTTGACTGGGCAACCCGGTCCGGGCGACGGCGGTCTCGATCCGATGACGCATGTGCTTAACCCGAGGCTCTACAAGATTCGTGCCCGGCGATCGGATGTCTGATGCCCGGTCTGGTCAGCAACCAAGCTTCAAGGTACAAACGGCACCCGTGATTCGCGCGCGTGCATCGATGTTGGTCTGGCTCGCTGTGGCGGCGGGCCTCGCCGCCGGCGCCGGCTGCAGTCGCCAGATCGGCGACGAGTGCACCGTGCCCGCGGACTGCAACCCGAACGGATCGCGCGCGTGCGATGTTTCGCAGCCGGGCGGGTACTGCACCGTGAACGGGTGCGACGAGACGACGTGCCCCGAAGAGTCGACCTGCGTGCGGCAGTTCCCGGCGACGTTCCTCACCGAGCCGTGCGATCCGACGCAGCCATCGACGTGCGACAGCGACGAGCTCTGCCTCGACTCCGGGGTGTGTGCGCGCCGTGACACCGAGAAGCGGTACTGCGCGTTCGTGTGCGAGACCAACGGTGACTGCCGCGAAGGCTACGAGTGCCGGCAGACCGGACGCAAGGGCAGCATGGTGCTCTCCGCCACGGTCGGCGCTTCGACCGCGTTCTGCGCCCCGTTCATCGCGGACTGACGCCGGAGGCAACTCGGTCGAGCGCTGGCCGAGAAGTCGGGCGTGCGTGCAGGTCTCAGGCTGGCGGTTTGGCTAGTTCTCTCGATCGTGCTGGCGCCGTCACCGGTGCACGGCGCCAAGGCGATCGACGGCGTCGTCAATTTGAATACCGCGCCGCCGGAAGTACTGGGGTTGCTGCCCGGGGTGGGGCCCGCGAAGGCGACGGAGATCGTTCGCTACCGGACGAAGCGTCCGTTCAAGACCGTGGACGAGCTGGTGCGGATCAAAGGGATCGGCCGGAAGATGGTGCGGCGGTTTCGCGGGCATCTCGCGGTTGCCGGACCGACGACGGCGGCGGTGGCCGGTCCCGGGTATGTCGAGCCGCCGCCTCCACCACCTCCTAAACCCGCAACCTTGTGTCGGATGCCGGTGGTGAAGCAGGCGACTAAGAAGGTGCGTGTCGTCGAACGTTGGCCGTCACACGGCGCGTGCCGCCGCCCGAGCTGAGCGACTACATCAGGAAAGAGTAGCCGCGAACCCGCGCTGCGCGCGGGGGCGGCTAGTTACCCGCGTCGGGGGCACCGGCGGGGCGGGGGACGGGGGGTGGCGCGGCGGCGGTGGCCGGGTCCCTTTCCAGCGGCAGCAGGAAGGAGAGGCCGAGTGAGTGGTCATAGCGCATGATCGCGCGCGCCGATCGGAATCCGGGAAGCCGAGCTTCGACGACGTGGTCGGCGCGATCGCGTCTGATCGAGATCGTGACCGGCGTGGGCGCCTCGAGCGGGACGCCGTCGACGCTCAACGAAGCGCCGTTTGGGTCGGTCGCGATCGACAGCGCCGCTGGGCTCCACCAAGTGGCGAGCACGTCCAGCGGAACGAACGCGAAGTGGACGATCGCTGCGGCGGCGATCAGCAGCACGGCGAGGGTCGCGATACCGCCGCGCAAGCCGCCCGACGATTTCAGCTGGATACGCACGGTCTGGTGCAACTCGCGATTGGCGTTATACGAGAGCGGCCGCGCGTTCGTCGTGCCGCCGCCGCCGACCGCGAGCACGCGGCCCGATGGGCGCTTGACGCCGTACGAGGGGGTACGAAACATCGGGCCGCGCGATCCCGGCGACGAATCGGGCGCGCTGCCACGCATTGGTCGCGACGGCGACGCAGCCACGGATTGTGGCGGCATCGGGGGCACGCCGAGTGGCGGCGTGGACGCGAACGGGCGCGACGAGCCCGTCGGGGCGCGCCCCGGAATCGCCGCGCCGGGAACGCGACGGGAACCCGCGCCGCCGACGTTCACCCCGGCGGGCGGCGTGAGGCGCGCGTCGCGGTTGCCCGTCGGTGGCGTCGCGGGCGGGAACACGGGGTCCGGGCGAGGCGCGCGCATTCCCGTCGCGGGGGTGCGGCGAATCTCGGCGCCCGGACGGGGGGCGCGGGTGCCGGCGCCAGGCGTCGTGCGCGGGATGTCGGCACCCGGACGCGGCACGCGGGTGCCGGCGGCTGGGGTCAGGTTGGGAATGTCGGCACCCGGACGCGGCACGCGGGTGCCGGCGGCTGGGGTCAGGTTGGGAATGTCGGCGCCCGGACGCGGCACCTTGGTGCCGGCCGCTGGGGTCATGCGTAGGTCGGCGCCTGGTCGTGGCGCGCGGGCGCCCGGAGGCGGGGTGGCGGGGATGTCGGCGCCCGGCCGGGGCGCGCGGGTGCCGGCGGCGGGCGTGGCGCGCGGCACGTCGGCGGCAGGATGTGGTACGCGCGGCGTGACCCGCAGCCGATCGCTCGTCTGGCGGGGCGTGGAAGGCGCCCCCAGCGGCGGGGTGGCCGACCGGCGCCGCGGCGCGGGCCCGGTGGTGGGGGGCCGGGGCGTGTAGCCGCGCACGTGCGCCGGGGGCAGCGGCGCCGCGGGCGGCGGCGTCGCCATCGGATCGCTGGTCTCCTGGGGTGGATGCACCTCGACCATCGGCGTGGCCGCGGGATCGCGGTAGCGAGCTTGCCGGTCGGTCGCCCTGGGCGCGGCCGGCGTGAGGCCGGGCGCCAGCACCGGCGCCGGCGTCTGGGGCGCCGCGATCGCCTCGCCCAGGGCTGCCGCCTCGGAGCCGAGACGGATCACCTTCGACGGTTCCATCATGATGGTGCGCGGTCGCCGGGGCGGTTCGATCGCGCCCAGCAGCGCGGCGAGATCGCTGGCGCCAACCGGGATGTTGAGCGACGACAGCACCTCGCGGATCGCGGAGCCGAACTTCGCCGCGTCGGGAAAGCGATTGGCGGGATCGGGGGCGAGCGCGGTGTCGAGCAGCCGCTCGATCGGTACCGGGAGGTCCGGCCGCACCACCCGCGCCGACGGCACCACGCCCGACGCGACCTGGCTCCAGCCCGCGATCTCGTCAGTGATCTCGCGCAGCCGGCGCCCGGTGATCATCTCGTAGAGCATCGCGCCCAGCGAATAGATGTCGGTGCGGCGATCGAGTGGCGCTTGCATCGCCTGCTCGGGAGACATGTAGACCAGATTGCCCTTCAGGCTGCCGACCACGGAGTTGTCATGGCGCCGCTTGGCGAGACCGAAGTCCGAAAGCTTCACCTCGCCCGCGTACGAGATGAGCACGTTGGACGGCGTGACGTCGCGGTGAACCAGGCCCAGCGTCTGCCCGTCCGGGCCGCGCATCTCGTGCGCGAAGTGCAGCCCGTCGGCGATCTCGGCGGCGATGTACAGCGACAGCGCCTCTGGGATGATCTCGTTCTCGCGGCCGAGCTGATCGGTGATGACCCGCAGGTCGTAACCTTCGACGTACTCGAGGACGATGAAGTACTCGCCGCCCTCCGAGATGCCGAGGTCGTGGATCTGGACGATGTTGCGGTGAGAGAGCGCGGAGTGGATGCGCGCCTCGGTGAGCAACATCTTGACGAAACGTTCGTCGGCCGCGAGGTCGGGCAAGATCCGCTTGATCGCGACGTACTTCTCGAACCCCTCCGCCGCGACCACACGTCCCTTGAACACCTCGGCCATCCCGCCGATAGCGATCGGCTCGAGCAGCTCGTACTGGCCGAACTTCATGAAATGAGCGCCCGCAGCGTAAACCGGAAACGGGACCCGGGTCTACGGGGCTGCGCGTCGGAATTCCTCTATGATATTTGCTCGATATGAAGCTCCGGTTCGAGCCGCTCGAGAACTTGTGCGCCGCGGCGGCGGAGGACGGCACGGTTCCGGGCCTGGTGCTGCTGGCCGCGGCGGGCGGGGAGGTGCAGTACCACGCGGCGTTTGGGGCGCGCCAGCTCGTGCCGCGGCGGCTGCCGGTGTTCGCCGAGACCGTGTACGATGTCGCGTCGCTGACCAAGGCGGTCGTCACCAGCGTGCTCGCGATGCGAGCGGTCGCCGCCGGACGGATCGCGCTCGACGGGCGTGTGGTCGATCTGGTGCCCGAGCTCGTGTCCGAACCTGTGGGGCCGGAGCCGGGCCGCGCCGAGATCACGGTGCGCCAGCTGCTCTGCCACGCGAGCGGGCTGCCCGCCCACCGGCCGTTCTGGCGGCGCGCGCCGGGCGGGCAGGGTGATCGAGATCGGCGGCGGACGGTGCTCGAGCTCGCGGCGCGCGAGCCGCTGGAGGCGCCGCCGGGCGCACGCGCGGTCTACTCGGACCTCGGGTTCATGTTGCTCGGCTGGTTGCTCGAGCGGGCCGAGAACGAGCGGCTCGACGCGCTGGCGGCGCGCGAGATCGTGCAGCCGCTCGGGCTCGAGTCGACGATGTTCCTCTCTCTCGGCGAGGTCGCCACGCGCGCGCGCTGGCTGGGCGAGCGGTCCTTCGCGGCTACCGAGCTCGACCCCGAGCGCGGGCACGTGCTGATCGGCGAAGTCGACGACCTCAACGCCGCGGCGATGGGCGGTGTCGCGGGGCATGCGGGCCTGTTCAGCACCGCCGCCGATGTTTCGACCATCGCCAGCGCGCTGGTGCGCGCCCACCGCGGCGAGGCAGGCCGGCGGCCGCTCGTCGACCGCGACGTGATCCGAAGTTTCTGGTCGCCCTCGGGCGTGCCCGGGTCGACCTGGCGCCTGGGCTGGGACGGCCCGGCGGCGGCGCACTCGCAGGCGGGCACGCGGCTCTCGCGCGAGGCGGTGGGCCACCTCGCGTTCACCGGCTGCTCGCTGTGGATCGATCCAGCGCGCGAGACCTGGATCGTGCTGCTCTCGAACCGGATCCACCCCGCCGTGCCCGCCGACGATCGGTTCAAGCGCTTCCGCCCCGCGGTGCACGACGCGGCGCTCGCGGCGATGGGGTACTAGCGCCGGGCGGGCTCGCCTCCCACGCCCGGGTCGCCGCCACGCCGGCTCGCCACCCACGCGGCTCGCCACCCACGCCGGCTCGCCACGCACGCCGGGTCGCCTCTCGAGCCCGGGTCGCCGCCCACGCCGGGTCGCCGCCCACGCCGGCTCGCCACCTACGCCGGGTCGCCGCCCACGCCGGCTCGCCACCCACGCCGGCTCGCCGCCCACGCCCCGGTCGCATGCCGAGGTCGGCTCGCTTCGTGGACGCGCGTCCGCGGAGCGCCATCGCGCGGGCGCTTTCGGCGGGGCGAGCCGCCGCCTTCGAGTCCGCGCGAAACCTGCGCCGAGGTCCGTAGATCACGTTATCGGCGTCGAACTCATGCTAACGCGCGGCGCGAAGGTCACCGCTCGAAGCCCGGCAACCGCCGCTTGTTTGGCGCTCCGCGGACGCGCGTCCACGAAGCGAGCCGACCTCGGCATGCGACCCGGGCTCGAGAGGCGAGCCGGCGTGGGTGGCGAGCCGGCGTGGGTGGCGCGGGTGGCGTGGGCGGCGACCCGGGCGTGGGAGGCGTGAGCGGCGTGGGTGGCGCGGGTGGCGCCGGGTAGCGGGTGGCGCGGTGGCGCCGGGCGCCGGGCGCCGGGTGGCGGGTGGCGCGGGTGCGGTGGTGCGGTGGTGCGGGCGGGCGCAGTTGGCGCCGGGTGGCGCGATTCTACCGGAGCCCCTGCGGCAAGAGCGGGGACGCCGCGCCGGTGAAGGTGATCCAGAGCTGGTGCGCAGCGCGCGTCATCGCGACGTGCAGCAGGCGGCGGGCGTCGTCGCTGGCGGGATACGAGGCGTCGGTGACCTCGAGCAGGATGACGATGTCGAACTCGAGGCCCTTCGACTGCCGCACGTCGGTCACGTCGATGCCCGCCGTGAACGAGAAGTCCTGGTCGGCGACCAGCCGCAGGCTGGGGACCTCGGCGTGCGAGAGCGCCTCGTAGTAGAGCCGCGCCTGCTCGGGGTGGCGCGCGAGCAGCGCGACCGATGCCTCGGGCTCGAGGCGCACCAGCTCCTTGAGCGCGTGCGAAAGGAACTCGGTGGCCTCGCCCGGCGACGCGAACGGAAACGACTCCACCGGCGCGCCCAGGCGCGGGGCGACCGGGCGAACGTCGCCCATGAGCGGGCCGAGCACGTGCTCGGCAACGTCGACGATCTCGCGTGTCGATCGATAGCTCACGCGTAGGGGCTCGACGCGCTCGTGCGCGATCTCGAGGAAGTCGAGCAGCTCGGCCCAGTTCGAGAAGCCGTGTTCGGGGGCTATCGCCTGCGCGGTATCGCCCGCCAGCGTCACCGAGCGCTGGACCGACGTCGCGTCGAGCAGCACCGCGAGCTCGAGGGGCGAGAAGTCCTGTACCTCGTCCACCATCAGGTGCTCGTAGGCGAGCACGCCCTTGGCCCCGTCGGGCAGCCGGCCGCGCTGGCGCTGGTAGATACGCAACAGCAGCGCCTCATCCTCGGCGTCGAGCGCGAACACCTCACCGTCCTCCGACGCGCCGCCGGTCCGCAGCCGATCGCGGGCGACACACCAGCGGTGGATGTCGTCGAGCTGTCCGGGCGAGAGCAGCCCGGGCGCGTGACGTTCGAAACCACCGCCCAGCGCGGCGCGATCGGTCAGCAGCGCCGCCCACTCGCCCAGCACGTCGCGCGTGCGCGCGCGCAACGTCCGTCCGACGTTCTCGATCGCGTTGCGGGTGACGGGATCGATCGCGGCGTTGTCGCGCAGCCAGGTCGCGAGCGCCGTCACGCGGGCGTCGACCGCGCCCGAGGTGCCGTCCCAGAACCCGAGCACCGCGGTCGCGCCGGCCTTGCCGGCGACCTCGGTGTCGAGGCGGGCCCGGCACCAGGCCGCGAGCTCGGCCTGGCGGTCGTCGATGATACGGAGGAACGCGCCGTGGGCCTTGGCGCGCATCACCAGTGGCGGCGTCTCCTCGGTGAGGCTGACCTCCAGCGTGGGCAACGCCGCCGCGCGCGCCGCGCCCGCCCAACCCGCGAACGTCATCACCGGGACGCCCGGGACGTCGAGCGACGGCAGCACGCGGGACACGTAGGTCGCGAGCGCGCGCTGGTACACGATCACCAGCATGCGTTCGGGCCGGAACCGCCGCGGCTCGGCGAACGCCAGGTAGGCGATGCGGTGGAGGCCGATGGTGGTCTTGCCGCTGCCCGCCGAGCCCTGTACCGCGATCAACCCGGAAGACGGTTGGGTGATGAGCTCGAACTGTCGCGGGTCGATGAGCGCAGCGATCGCGGGCAGGTGGCGGTCGGGGCGGCGCGCGGTCGAGTCCTCGAACCCGAGCTTTCCTCTCGCCGCCGTCGCCGCGGCCGCCGGCGCACCGGCTACCGGGGCCGGGTCGCGCGCGGCGGGAGGGGTGGTGTTTCCCGGCGCGGGGGCGACGATGCTGGCGGCGCTTCCGTCGCGCGCGATGTGCAGTCGCGCTTGCCGGCCCGCCATCTCGCGCCAGGCGCCGGTGCGAAAGTCGCGCGAGTACGTGCCCTGGGGCGAGGCCACGCGCCGCAGCTCGGCGTCTACGATCGCGACCGTGCGGCGCGCGAGGATCTCGCCCTCGACCTGACGATCGCCGAGGCGCTCTTCGTAGCTGTCGCCTTCCTCGTAGCGGTAGAACAGCCGCGACACCGGCGCGTTCCGCCAGTCGACGATCTGTACGCCACCGCCCGGCTCGACGAAGCTGCGCGCGCCTATCAACACGTCGCGCCGCTTGCCGGCTTCTTCCAGGCGCAGGTGGCCGAAGTAGGGCGACTTGCGGTCGACCGGCGGCGTGTCGCCCTTGCCGCGCTGGCGTGACAGCGCCTCGATCCGGTGCATCTGTTCGAGGATCGAGCCCTGGTCCTCCGGCTTCGCGGTGGCCAGCTGGTCGCGCAGCTCGATGAGCGCGCTCGCGTCGTCGACGGCGATCCGGACCTTCTTGGGCGCCCCGCCGTCCACCTTGCGCAGCACCACCGCGAGCAGTTGCTGTTCCTCGCGCACGATGGCCGGGGTGTCCTCGGCCTCGCTGTGCTCGGCGGCGTTACCGGCCGCCTCGGGCGCGGGGTTTTCCAAGAGATCGGCCAGCATAAATGTGGCCGCTTCCGAAGTCACGAGGGGGGCCGGTCGCGGCTCGAAATTCTGGTTTACCCCGCAGGCGGCGCGGGCTAACTGGCTTCGCCGTCGACCATTTGGGCGAGCGTGGTGGTGGTGCGCCAGTTGCGAATCGTCATGCTCTTGTAAATGGGGAGCTTGACGACGCGGGCGAGTTGGCTCTCAGTCGCCCTCGCCACGAGACGCGAAAAGTAGAGCACGCCCTTGCCGGCCGTCGCCTCATCCACGCCGGCGCGCGTGGGCACGCTCTTCACCGCCGCGGCGCCGGTCAGCGGCGGGTTCAAGAAGATGATGTCGTAGCGGAACGCGTCCGGCTTGCTGCCGAACCCGCGCGGCGCGCGGCGGATGACGTCGCGCATCTCGGCGCGGCTGCGCAGCATCACGCGGGTGTGGCAGTCGAACCGCTCCGCGAGCGCGTCCTCGAGCCGACGTGAAATCTCTGCGGCCGACCCGCCGCGTGCGGTGAACACGACGTTGCCGCTCTGAATGTAGGTGGCGACGTCGTCGAGACCTTGCGCCTCGAAGCACGCCTTGAGGTCGGTCATCCGGATGGAGTGCTTGCCGCCGACGTTGATCCCGCGCAGCAGCGCGACGTACCGGCTCATGGTTCGCGAAGCATAACTGCTAACGTCGTGGGACCGTGCACGCCGCGCGTTCAATCTGGGGCTGATGCTGCTGCTCGCGGCCGCCGCCGCTTGCTCGGGCTCGACCGCTCGCGAACGCTGCCGCCTCTGGCGAAGTACGCGGCGGCGTCGTGGTTCCGGGATCCAACCCGCCGCCGCCGACACCACCCGAGACCACGCCGCCGCCGCCAGCCAACGCACCCGCTTGCACCCCCCACGGTGCAAGGACTCTCCCTGGTGCAAGCCACCCGCTCCGACGTTCCAAGCACATGAACGAGCGCGCCCGCGACTTGTTCCGCGGCGAAAACGAGGGAGCGGCGTCCGAGGGATCAGCGGGCCGGGGTCGGCGCGGTCCAGGTCACCGTCATGGCTTGGGAATTCGCAGGGTCTTGCTGATCATCGCACTCCCGTGCAGCAGGAACAGCAGCGCGAGGGGGTGGAGCGTGAACGGGCCGAGCTCGACCGCCCCGAGCGGCAGCGCCTGCTGCCAGTGGCCGGTCGCCGCGAGGATGACGAGGCCGATCACCAGCAGCAGGCTGGTCGGGATGGGCATGCCTTCGAAGTGCCTGACCTTGGCGGTGCCGGCGGCGGCGGCGGGATCGGACAGCGCCGACGCGGTGACGTTGTAACGCGCGAGCCGGCTGATGCCGCAGCCCACGAACGCGACCAGGCAGAGGGCATCCCAGCCGCCCCGCAGGCCGGCCGCGAACCCCATCGCGGCGGGCGCGACCCCGAACGACACCGCGTCCGCCAGCGAGTCCAGCTCCTGCCCGAACGGCGACGCCTTTTGCCTCCAGCGCGCGACGCGGCCGTCGAGGAAGTCCATCGCGAGCGCGACTGGCAGCAGCGCGGCGCCGAGCCAGAAGTACGCCATCTCGCCGTCGAGCAGGTAGCGCATGAACGCGAGCACGGCGCCCGCGCCGGTGAACCCGTTGGCGAGCGTGAATAGGTCCGCGAGGTGGAACTCCCGGATCATCGAGAAGTGGCGCTGCGGCATCACGGCGCCGATCCTGCCACAATTGTGGCGATGGCGATTCCCCCGCGCACCAACACCGCGCTCGTGGCGTCCCCGGTCGTGCGCGCGCTGCGGTTCGAGGACGTACCGGAGGCCCTGCGCGTGGTCGGGCGCGCGGTGGAGCACGGCTGTCGCTGGCACTACGGCCGCGCGCAGCGGGACGCGGTCTACGCCAGTTACGCCTCGCACCTGTTCGTCGAGGCGCTGGGGCCGTTCGAAAGCTGGGTCGCCGAGCGGGGAGGCCGGACGGTGGGCGTGGCCCAGCTCGATCCCGCCGATGGGCGCCTGCGCGCGCTGTTCGTCGATGCGGGAGATCAGCAGCGGGGCATCGGGCGCGCGCTGCTGGCGGAGGTCGAGGCGCTGGCGCGCCGGCGGGGTCTCGGTCGCCTGCACGGCGCGATGTCGCTCAACGCGGTGCCGTTCTACGAGCGCGCCGGGTTCCGTGCGGCGGCTGGCGTCGAACGGCTGGTGTCCGCGCGCATCGCGATCCCGATCCTGCGCATGGAAAAATCACTAACGTCACAGTAGCAGCAACGCCGCGGCCGCTACCGTCAGCAGCGTCACCAGCGATTCGAAGGTCTCCTGCGGCAGCCGGCGGAGAACCGTGCGCCCGAGCCATGCGCCCGCGACGACGGCGGGCACCAGCGCTGCGCCGTGGGTCAGCGACCGGCGGTCGATGAGGCCGTGCCCTACGTACACCGGGAGCTTCATCAGGTTGACCACGAAGAAGAACCACGCGCCGGTGGCGACGAACTCCTGCTTGGGCAGCCGCCGCGCGAGCAGGTAGAGATTCATGACCGGCCCGGCGGCGTTGGCGACGGTGGTCGCGAACCCGGCGGACGTGCCGTAGCCGGCCGACTGCCACCAGCGGTCGGTTGCTGGGGTGGGTGGAGCTCCCGAGCCGGCGCCGGCGCGCCGCTCGCGCCACCATCGCAGCACGAGCATCACGAACACGATCGCGGCGACGACGACGCGCAGCGTACGCTCGGGCGCCGCCAGCGCGAGCGCGCCGCCCGCCATACCCGCGAGCACCCAGGGCAGAAGCGCGAACAACCGCCGCGCCTGCGCGTGCCGCCGGTAGGCCGCGATCGCGAACAGGTCGGCCACGCACAGGAGCGGCAGCAGCCACCCCGCCGATTGCCGCGCGTCGCCGACCGCCAGAACCATGAGCGGCACCGCGAGGATCCCGAACCCCGGCACGCCCGTCTTCGCTACGCCCACCAGCACCGCAGCCACCGCCGCCAGCGCGAACCGTCCCGCCGCAAGATCGAAGAGGCCGGCGAACATGCCGGCAGCTACGACGGCCTATCGTACGAGAGCGAGGGCGAGAGCCAGCGTTCCATCTCGGCGACGGGCATCCGCTTGCGGCGCGCGTAGTCCTCGACCTGGTCGCGCGCGACGCGCCCGAGGTTGAAGTAGCGCGACTTGGGGTGGCCGAGGTAGATGCCGCTCACCGACGCCGCGGGCGTCATCGCGAACGATTCGGTGAGCTCGATGCCGACCGTGCGCGCGTCCAAGAGCTCGAACAGCTTGGCCTTCTCGGTGTGGTCGGGGCACGCGGGATAGCCGAACGCGGGCCGGATGCCCCGGTACTTCTCTTCGATGAGGTCGTCGTTCGAGAGATCTTCGCTCGTGCCGTAGCCCCAGTCGCGACGGGCGCGCTGGTGCAGGTACTCCGCGAACGCCTCCGCCAGGCGATCGGCCAGCGCCTTGACGATGATGGCGCTGTAGTCGTCGAGCTGCTTCTCGAACGCCGACGCCAGCTCCGACGCGCCCAGGCCGGCGGTCACCGCGAACGCGCCGATGTGGTCGCGCGCGCTCGAGCCGAGCGGCGCCACGAAGTCGGCGAGCGACAGGTGGGCGGTCTCGCGCTTGTCTTCGCTCTTCGCCTGCTGCTGGCGGAGCATGTTGAAGCGCAGCCGCTCGCGCGTGCGTTCGGCGTCGGTGTAGAGCACGATGTCGTTGCCGTCGGACGCCGCGGGCCAAAACCCGTACACGCCGCGCGCGCGCAGCTTGCCGCCCGCGATGATGTCGTCGAGCAGCTTGCGCGCGTTGGCGTAGAGCTCGCGCGCAGCCTCGCCCTGCTCAGGGTGCTGGAGGATGGCGGGAAACCGCCCGCGCAACTCCCAGGCCGTGAAGAAGAACGTCCAGTCGATATAGCGCGCGAGCTCGGCCAGGTCGGCGTCGACCGTGCGCGTGCCGAGGAACGCCGGCGCCGGAACATCCGCCGGGCTGAAGTCCAGCTTCAGTCGGTTGGCGTTGGCCTCGCCGAGCGTGACCATCGGCTTGCCGCGCTTCTTGCTGAATAGCTCGCGCAGCTCGGCTTGGTCCTTGCGGTTCTGCACGTCGAACGCCGGCCGCGTCTGGGGATTGACCAGCTGCGAGACGACGCCGACGGCGCGCGAAGCGTCGAGCACGTGAACCGTCGGCTTCGAGAATGCGGGCGCGATCTTGACCGCGGTGTGCTGCCGACTGGTGGTCGCGCCGCCGATCAAGAGCGGCAGCTCGAACCCCTGCCGCTCCATCTCCGACGCGACGTACGTCATCTCGTCGAGTGACGGCGTGATCAGCCCAGACAGGCCGATGAGGTCGGCCTTCTCGCGGCGCGCGGTCTCCAGGATCTTCTCGCACGACACCATCACGCCCAGGTCGACGACCTCGTAGTTGTTGCAGCCGAGCACGACGCCCACGATGTTCTTGCCGATGTCGTGAACGTCGCCTTTGACCGTGGCCATCACGATCTTGCCCTGCGCGCGGGCCCCGCCCGCCTTCTCGGCCTCCATGAACGGCAGCAGGTACGCCACCGCGCGCTTCATCGCGCGCGCGCTCTTGACCACCTGGGGCAGGAACATCTTCCCGGCGCCGAACAGATCGCCGACCGTCTTCATGCCGTCCATCAGCGGGCCTTCGATGATCGACAGCGGACGGCCGTACTTCTGCCGCGCCTCCTCGACGTCGACCTCGATGAAGTCGACCACGCCGGCCACCAGCGCGTGCGCCAGGCGCTGCTCGACCGTGGCCTCGCGCCAGCTGAGGTCGGTCTCGCGCTTCTTGCCCGAGCCTTTGACCCGCTCCGCCAGCTCGAGCAGGCGTTCGGTCGCGTCCTCGCGCCGGTTGAGGATCACGTCCTCGACCTTCTCTTTGAGCTCGGGCTCGATGTCGTCGTACACCGCAAGCTGGCCGGCGTTGACGATGCCCATGTCCATCCCCGCCTTGATCGCGTGGTACAGGAACGCCGCGTGCATCGCCTCGCGGACGATGTTGTTGCCGCGGAACGAAAACGACAGGTTCGACACGCCGCCCGAGATCCGCACCCCCGGGCACGCGGCCTTGATGAGGGTGGTGGCCTCGATGTAATTCTTGCCGTACGCGGCGTGCTCCTCGATGCCGGTGGCGATGGCGAGGATGTTGGGGTCGAAGATGATGTCGTTGGCTGCGACGCCGGCCTCCTCGGTCAGGAGCTTGTACGCGCGCTGGCAGATCGACACCTTGCGCGCGACCGTGTCGGCCTGGCCGGTCTCGTCGAACGCCATCACCACCATGCCCGCGCCGTAGCGGCGGATGGTCTTGGCCTTGGCGAGGAAGTCCTCGGGGCCTTCTTTGAGGCTGATCGAGTTGACGATGCCCTTGCCCTGGATGCACTTGAGCCCCGCCTCCAGCACCGACCACTTCGAGCTGTCGACCATGATCGGGATGCGCGCGATCTCGGGCTCGGTCGCGATCAGGTTCAGGAACTGGGTCATCGCCGCGACGCCGTCGATCATCCCCTCGTCCATGTTGACGTCGAGGATGTTGGCGCCGCCACGCACCTGTTCGAGCGCGACCGAGGTCGCCGCCGTGAAGTCGCCCTTGCGGATGAGGTCGGCGAACTTCGCCGAGCCCGTGATGTTGGTGCGCTCGCCGATCATGAGGAAGTTCGTGTCGGGCCGGATGGTCAAGGTCTCGAGCCCCGAGAACCGCGCGTAGCCGAGCTCGGGCCGGGTCGCGACGTCCGGAACCTGGCGCGGCGCCACGTCCGCGAGCGCGCGCCCGATGGCCGCGATGTGGTCGGGCGTGGTGCCGCAGCAGCCGCCGACGATGTTGACCAGGCCCGCGTCCGCGAACCCGCGCAGAAGCTTCGAGGTGGTCGGCGGCTCCTCGTCGTATCCGGTGGGCGCGAGCGGATTGGGCAGCCCGGCGTTCGGGTAGCAGCTCACGTAGCAGGTCGCCACCGAGGCCAGCTCGGCGAGAAACGGCCGCATCTGCTCGGCGCCGAGCGAGCAGTTAATCCCGACCGACAGCGGCTTCGCGTGCGCCACCGAGGTCCAGAACGCGTCGATGGTCTGCCCGGACAGCGTGCGCCCGCTCTGGTCGACGATGGTCACCGACAACATCAGCGGCAGCCGAATCTGCTTTTCTTCGAACACCTCCTCGATCGCCACCAGCGCCGCGCGCACGTTCAGCGTGTCGGTCACGGTCTCCGGAATCAAGAGGTCGACGCCGCCGTCGATGAGCCCACGCACCTGCTCGGCGTATGCGGTCTTGACCTGGTCGAACGTCACCGCCCGGTACGAGGCGTCGCTGACGTCGGGCGACATCGACAGCGTGCGGTTGGTCGGCCCGAGCGCGCCCGCGACGAACCGCGGCTTGTGCGGCGTCTTCGCCGTCCACGCGGCGGTCACCTGCTTGGCCAGCTTGGCGGCGGCGACGTTCAGCTCATAGACGATCGATTCGAGCCCATAGTCCGCCTGCGCGATCGCGTTGGCGTTGAACGTGTTGGTCTCGAGGATGTCGCTGCCCGCCGCCAGGTAGGCGTCGTGGATGCCCGCGATGATGTCGGGCCGCGACAGCACCAGCAGATCGTTGTCGCCCTTGAGGTCGATGTGGTGGTTCGCGAACCGTGTCCCGCGGTAATCCGCCTCGGTGGGCTTGTGGCGCTGGATCATCGTCCCCATCGCGCCGTCGAGCAGCACGATTCGCTTCGCCAGCGCCTGTCTCAGGATCTCTTCGGTGGTCATGACCGCTTCTCCGGTGTGGTGGCGGGTCTGGTCGCGAACGCGCTCACGACCTGGAACTGGGGCGCCCGTTTCTCGCGCGAGGTGATCGCGCAGCTGTCGAGCTCGAGGCCGGTCCGTTCGATGAGACGCCTGAGCGCGGCGGGCGAGAACCCCGGGTGAACGTGGCCGTACCCACGCGTGACCTCGAGGTGGTCGTGCGCCGCCAGCGTCACCAGCGCCAGCCGGCCGCCCGGCCGCAGCACGCGCGCGCTCTCGCCCAGCACACGCGCCGGCGATTCGACGTGGGTCAGCACGTTGAGCAGCAACACGTCGTCGAAGCTGCGATCGGCGAACGGCAGCGCGGCGAGATCCGCGACCTCGGCGCGCGCGTTGCGGTGGCCGGCGAGCCGTACCCGCGCCGCATCGACCAGCTTCTCGCTCACGTCGACACAGGTGATGCTGCGCGCGCGCGGCGCCAGCAGCTCGGCGGTCGCGCCGTCGCCCGCGCCCGCGTCCAGTACGTCGCCGAGCTCGAGCAACCCCAGCAGCCCACGCGCGAGCGCCTCCCAGGTCCGGCCCGGCGAGTAGTGCCGCTCCATTTCGCCCGCCACGCTGTCGGGCCAGCGCCGATTGTCCGACCGCGCGCGCACCACCGCGGCGACGCGGCGGCGATCGGCGGCCAGCTGACCGTCCTCGAGATCGGCGGACACCACCGTCCACAGCTTGCGCGCCGACTCCGGCATCTCGCCGTTGGCCATTCGGTAAAAGGTCGAGCCGCCCGCGCGCCGATCGCGCAGCAGCCCCGCTTCGCGCAGTTTGCCGAGGTGGGTCGACACCCGCGACTGCCCGAGCTCCGTCACCGCGACGATCTCGTTGACGGTCAGCTCCTGCTCCGCCAGCAGCGCCAGCAACCTGACGCGCGACGGCTCCGCGAGCAATCCGAGCAGGTCCGAAGTGGCGCCGAGGGTGGACACGATTTACATCCGCTATATCCGCTTATCCTGATTGAGGGATATACGCGCTGGCTCCGGCCTCGTCAAGCGCACTCCCGCAAACGGCTCATTTCATCGAAGAAAATAGGCTCATCGGCACGATTAATCTGAACAAAAATCTGGGCTTTCCGGTGACCGATCGGGTAACGATCCGGTCGATGAAGGGGCCGGCTTCGTGGTTTTTGCCGAGCGCCAACGGCTTCGGTTTCATCGTCCTCGCCGCGGCGATCTGGGGCGCGCTGCCCGCCGCCGCCCACGCCGCTTGGGGCGTCCCGTACCTCGCGCCGCCGCGCCCGGCGCAGCCGCCGGATCAGTCGTGGCTGCAAGACCCTCCCGAACGCTCGAGCGGACGCTCGCGGGGCACGATCGCGGTCGTCGCGTTCCGGGGTGACGACGTCTACGAGCCGGTGCGCGCCGCGGTGGTTCAGACGCTGCGGCGGCGCGGCTTCAACGTCACCGCGCGGCTGCGCCCAGTCGACAGCGCACGCGAGCTGCGTGAGATGTCCTACGAGATGCACCTCACGGCCTACGTCGAGGGCGAGGTGAAGGGTGAGGGCCCGAAGCAGACCGCGCGCATCCGCTTGCGTAGCGGCGTCACCGGCCAGCCCATCTCGTCGGCGACGTTCTCGGGCCCGACGAAGAAGATCGCCGGCGAGGTCGACCGCACGTTCTGGACCCGGGTCGGCCCCGCGATGACCCGCGCTTGCACGCACGCCACCCGCCCGCGCCAACGCGAGCGCGAGCCGATGCGCATCGACGCGAGCTTGTCACCGGATTCGTAGCGCAGCGGTCGCCGCTACGGCGAGCCTGGAAACAGCGGTACGCCGAACAGGCGCTCGTGGGTGGCGACCTCGTGGCAGCCCATGCACGAGGCGACGCGGCCCGCGGAGGTGACTTGGCCTGCCGTCGATATCGTCGCGTAGACCCAGCCTTCGTCGGTGTCGGGCGTGGTCGCGTCGAGGCGGAACATGATGAAGAGGCCGGCGGGGGCGGACGCGCGGTAGACGCCGCCGTCGCCCTGGGCGTAGGGGTAGAAGTGATCGCCCGCGTCGGGCACGTACGGCAGCGAGCCGGGCTTGAAGCCGGCGTCGTCGGCGACCAGCTCCGCTTTCCACGACTGCTTCACCACCGCCTGATCGGTGTGCGGCCCGTTCGGATACATGTCGTGGTGCTTCGCGAACACCGAGTACAGCTTCTGCCCGTGCGTGGTCGTATCGTGCGAGTCGCTCTCGCGGGCGATGCCCGGCAGCGGCTGCCCGCACAGGAACGGCGCCCAGCGAAGATCGTCGTCGACGCGTCCCCAGGCGAGGTACTCGCTCGCGATCGCGAGCGCCTGGGTCGCGAACGCCTGAACGATCGGCGCGTCCTCGCCGCCCGCGTCGGCGTTCGTGCCCGCGGCTCCGGTGGTGCCTGCGGGGCCGGCGTTTCCCGCCACACCTCCGGTGCCCGTTACTCCCGCGACGCCGGTGGTGCCCGCGGCGCCTGTCGTGCCGCCGCCGCCCGTCTGGTTCTTGCTCGACCCGCAGCCGAGCAGCGGCGCGCAAACCAACACCATCATCAAAGCTAAGGGTTTATCCATAGTAGGCGTAGCTTACGCCCGCGCGAGCCGGCCGAACAGCGTCGCGCTGGTCGCGCGCTCGATGACCACATCCGCCAGCACGCCGGGCGCGAGGCCGGGGGCCGCGGGGACGATCACGGAGCGAAAGCTGTCGGTCCGGCCCACCAGCTCGTGCGCCGCCCGCTTGGACGGCCGTTCGATCAGGACGCGCTCGCGGCGGCCCACCTGCGCCGCCATGATCTCGCCCGTGATCCGCTGCTGGGCCGCGAGCACCTCGGCGAGCCGCCGCTGCTTGGTCTCCGCCGGGACGGTGTCGGGCAGCTTGCGCGCCGCGGCCGTGCCTGCGCGCTCGGAGTACGCGAACGTGAACGCGCCATCGAAGCGCAGCGCCTGCTGCGCGTGCAACGTCTCGGCGTGCTCGTCTTCGGTCTCGTCGCAGAACCCGACCATGAGATCGGTGGTGATCGCGATACCCGGCACCGCGCGCAATTTGTCGAACAGCGCGCGGTAGGTCGCGAAGTTGTACCCGCGCCGCATGCGCTCGAGCACCGCATCGGACGCGCTCTGCAGCGGCAGGTGCACGTGTTTGCAGAGCTTGGGCGTCTCTGAAATCGCGGCGATCACGTCGTCCGAGAAGTCGAGCGGGTAGGGCGACGTGAACCGCACGCGCTCGATACCGTCGACCGCCGCGACCGCGCGCAAGAGCTCGGCGAACCCGACGTCTTCGTAGACGTACGAATTCACCGTTTGGCCGAGCAGCTGCACCTCCTTGTATCCAGCCGCCGCCATCGCCCGCACCTGGCGCAGGATCTCGCGCGGGGCCGCGCCGCGTTCGCGCCCGCGCGTGTACGGCACCACGCAGAACGTGCAGAACTTGTCGCAGCCGCGCTGAATCGTGACGTGGCCGACCACGCCGGTCACCGCCATCGGGACCCTGGGAGGGTCCCGCTCCCCCCGCGATGGGCTCTGGCCGGCGGAGCCGTCCTCCCCCCACGCGCCACGCGCGATCGAAAGTGGGTCGACGCCGTCGTAGGTCTCGTCGCGGTCGAGGCGCACGTCGGTGATCGCGCGGCCGGCGCGCGCGTCCGCGACGTGGTCGAGCAGCCGGCGGTAGCCGTCGGGACCGATCACCAGATCGACCTCGGGCGCGCGCTCGCGGATGCCGTCCTTGAGGTGCTCGGCCATGCAGCCGGTGATGCCGAGGACGACGTCGGGTCGCGCGCGTCCGTGCGCGAGCATGCTCGCGCGCGCGAACACGCGCTCCTCCGCCTTCTCGCGCACCGCGCAGGTGTTGATCAGGATCAGATCCGCGCGCCCCGGATCGTCGGTGCGCGCGTAGCCGCCCCGGTGCAAGAGCCCGAGCATGAGGTCGGTGTCGGCGACGTTCATCTGGCAGCCGTAGGTCTCGACGTACGCGAGCCGCGCCGCGCCCGTAACCGCGGCGGTCGTGTCCGACGCCGCCGCGGATGACGGCCCGTCTGCAGCGGCCTCGCTCGCGGCACCGGGCCGGCGAAGTTGAACCAGGTCTGTCAAGCCCGCGATTTATAGCGCGGATGCGGCGCTTGCGGTCGCCGGACCGCCGGACGATCATGACCGGCCATGCGGAGATCGACGCTCGCGTTTCTGCTGCTCGCGCTCGGCGCGGCGCGGCCAGCCCAGGCCGCCGCGCCCTGGATTTACCGCGGCATCACACTGCCGCGTGGCGACCTGGCGCTCGACTTCGGCCTCGGGATGGGCCACCGACCGAACGACTCCGGCCCCGGGTCGATCACGGGGTTCGGCCTCAACCTCGAGCTCGCGGGCGGCCTCTCCCACAACTTCGAGCTCGGCGTCCGCATGGGCTTCCGGCTCGACGATGCCGGGCAGTACACGCAGGCCGACAACTACGGCCGCCCGTTCGACACCGAGACCTACGGCGTCAACACCGACCGCGTCGCCAACCCCGAGGTCCACCTGCGCTGGGCGCTCGCTCGCGGCGCCGCCGCCGACCTCGGCATCGAGCTGCGGTTCTACCTGCCGATCGAGGACGGATCGCGCTTCGGGTTCATGGTCGGGCTGCCCATCCGGCTGCGCGCCGGATCGATCCGCCTCGACACCGGTCTCTACGTGCCGATCATCTTCACCGACCCGACGACCACCATTGTCAGCGTCCCGTTGCACCTCTGGATCCAGGCCACCAGTCGTTTGTGGGTGGGTCCGCTTTTCGGGCTGCGCGTCACCAACCGCGGCGGCAGCGACACCGAGTACCCGTTCGGCATCGGCCTCGGCACCATGCTCACGGGCTCGATCGATCTGCGCACGTGGTTCATGTTCCCCGACATAAGCCGCGACGCCGCCGCCCGCTACTGGGGCGCGGGCCTCGCGTTGCAGGTCCGGTTCGAGTAGCGCGGGCGCGACGCCGCGTCGGTGGCCGCGGCGAAGGCCTGCAATTGCCGGAATGCATTTGTCGGAAGCAAATGAATGATTCGGAGGCGTTGCGCCCTCTCGCAATCGTGTGCACGCGCGTCGTGATTCGCGAGCTACACTGCTTGCGCCTTGGATTTGCCCATCGGCACCGTGCTCGGTGAAAGTTATCGCGTCACCCGTCTGATCGGCGTCGGGGGGATGGGCTCGATCTACGAGGCGGCGCACACCCGCGTGAAGAAGCGCGTGGCGATCAAGCTGATGTCCAAGGAGCTCGCCGCCTACCCGGAGCTGCTGGCGCGGTTTCGCCGCGAGGTGAAGGTCACCACCGAGCTTCACCACCCGCACATCGTCGACGTGGTCGACTTCGGCGAGGCCCCGACCGGCGAGCCGTACCTGGTGATGGAGTATCTCGACGGCGAGGATCTCGACCACTGTCTCGAGCGGGTGGGACGGCTGCCGCTCGCGACGGTGGTGAACATCATCAAGCAGCTCGCCTCGGCGCTGTCGGTCGCGCACGGCGAGGGCGTCGTCCACCGTGACCTCAAGCCGGGCAACGTGTTCCTGCTCAAGGCGCAAGACGGCGGCGTATTCGTCAAGCTGGTCGACTTCGGCATCTCCAAGGTGCTGAAGGCGGGGGTGACCCAGCTGACGATGGCGCGCGACGTGTTCGGGACGCCCGAGTTCATGGCGCCCGAGCAGGCCGCGGGCCGGATCGATCTCATCGATCACAGGAGTGATCAGTGGGCGCTCGCGTCTCTCGCGTGGCTTGCGCTGTCGGGGCAGCACGCCTTCTCCAAGAAGGAGGTGAGCGAGACGCTGAACCAGGTCGTCGCCGGCGATCCCACCCCGCTGCCGCCGGAGCACGCGCACCGCATCCCACGCGAGGTGGACAAGGTCATCCGGCGCGCGCTGTCCAAGCTGCGCGAGGATCGCTTCCCGACCGTCAGCGCGTTCGCGCGTGCGTTCGAGGCCGCGGCCGCTGACACCAAGCGACCGTCACGGCCGTCGGGGCCGAGGCCGTTCCTGGATGCGCCGCGCCGGCGCAGTCGGACCGGGACGTGGCTTTCGATCGGCGGCATCGGCGTCGCGCTCGCCGCGGCGGCGTGGACGTTCCGCGCCGACCTGCCGTTCTCGAAGTTGTGGCCCCGAGGCTCGGGCTCCGCCGCGCGCTCGTCGAGCAACCCCACGGTGACGCCGGTGGAATCGGCGCGCAGCGACGAGCGCCCGCGCCGGCACCCGCGACGCTGAGCGCTGGCGGCTACCGCTCGGCTTCCTTGCTGCCGACGACGGTCAGGTTGATGCCGACCTGCACCGACAGCGGCTTCCCGTCGACCGTGATGTTGGTCTTGCCGTTGTAGTACCAGCCGAACGAGCCGGTCGAGAACTCGCGCTTGTCGGCGATGAGCTCGTTGGTGCCGATGACGATCTTCACCGATTCGGCTTTTTCTAGGAACTGCGTCTTCGAGATCGGGCAGGGAGACTTGGCCATGGCGCGCACGCTAGCACCAAGCCGCCCCGAGACGCATACTGCCGTCGCCATGGCCAACGCCCCCGCACCCATGTTTCTGAACGACGACGGCACCGCTTCGATGGCGACCGCCTTCCTGACCTCACATCACGGCCTCCGGCGCGACCTGCGCCGGTTCAAGGTCGCGCTCGCGGCCACGGACGTCGCGTCCCGGGCGGACGCGCTTCGCGACGAATGGAAGAGCTACCACGCGACGCTGCATGGACATCACACGGTCGAGGACACCGCGATGTTCCCCAGCATGCGCGCGCAACATCCGGCGCTCGCCGGTACCATCGACAAGCTCACCGAAGATCACCGCCACATCGATCCGTTGCTCGCCGGCGGCGACGAGGCGTTCGCGGCGTTGCCGAAGACGGACGCCGCCGCCGCGCTGGTCGCTGAGCTCTTGGCGCTGCTGGAGGCGCACCTCGCGGTCGAGGAGAAGGAGATCGTTCCGCTGCTGCGTGAGGCGCGCCAGTTTCCGGCGCCGTCGTCCGACGCGGAGGCCGAGATGTACGCGGGCGGCTTCGCGTGGAGCGCGCACGGCGTCGCGCCCGAGGTGCTGAAGCAGGTGTTCGCGATGTTGCCCGAGAGCGTCACCACTCGGCTGCCCTCCGCCCGCGCCGCGTTCGACGCGCGCTGCGAGCGCGTCTGGGGTACGTCCAAGGCCGGCGCCTCGAAGACCGCCGACCCGGACTGGATATAGCCGCGTCGAGCGAAGCGCCGCATAGCCCGTCCCACGCGCGAAGACGCGGGTGGGGACCCCGGGCCGCGATTAAACCACGCGATCGATGCGGTCCTCGAGCGCGGCTTTGGGCAGCGCACCGCGGATTTGGTCCACCTCGAGCGGGCCGCGGAAGATGATCATGGTCGGGATGGCCTGAACCGCGAAGCGCGCGGCCGTCGTCGGGTTTTCGTCCACGTTGAGCTTGGCGATCTTCAGCTTGCCGGCGCGTTCACCGGCGATCGTCTCCAGCACCGGCGCGACCGCGCGGCAGGGACCACACCAGGGTGCCCAGAAGTCGACCAGCACCGGGATTGGGCTGTCCTCGACCTCCTTTTTCCAGCTGGCATCCGTGATCGTCACCGGCTTGCGCGGGAAGACTTTCTGCTTGCACTGACCACAGCTGGGGTCATCGCGGAGACGGGTGCGTAAGATTCGGTTGGGCTTGCCGCAGGCGCTGCAGGCGTAGATGACAGAGTCTTCGCTCGATTCGGCATCCATGGTCGTCGGTCTAATCACGGCGGCGCAGGGGTCAATTCGAGGCGGGCGAAGCAGGCGGGAATCGCACGCGCCACTCCTCGAGGCCGAAGCAGGAGAACACGCCCTGGCCCGAGTCGTCCGAGCGCGGCACGCAGATGCACCAACCGGGGCGGGGGTTGCCAGCGCTGTCGCGCGACGCGGGCGCGGTGGCGGATCCGCACGGTTTGCAGACCGGCAGCAGGCAGAGGGTGCCCGACGTCGGCAGCCCCTTGCCGGAGGGGTCGGTTTTGTCGGGCGGGCACGCGGTCGACGCCGACGTGTCGTAGCAAGCCGCCTGGCCGATCATCGGCGCGCCGGCGGCGCCCTCGGGCGCGACCGGCGCCTGCTTGCCGCGCGAGCACGCGAAGCCAACCAACGACAGCAGACTGATCCTCAAACCGATCCCCGCCGCGCTCATGTCGCCTCGGGAACGAAGTAGAGCGCGGCCAGCGGGGGGAGCGTCAAGCGCAATGACGCCGGACGCGCGTGGCAGGGCACGTCGTCTGCGGTGACCGCGCCCCGGTTGCCCATCCCGCTGCCCCCGAACGGCGCCGCGTCGGTGTTCATGAGCTCGCGCCACACGCCGCCCACCGGTACGCCGATCCGGTAGCCGTGGCGCGGGACCGGCGTGCAGTTGAACACGCACAGCACGACGTCGTCGCGCGCGTCGCCCTTGCGCAGGAACGAAAACACGCTGTTGTCGTCGTCGTTGGCGTCGACCCACTCGAACCCGGCGAGCCCGACGTCGTGAAGGTGCAACGCCGCCCGGGTCACGTACAGGCGATTGAGCTCGGTGACCAGCGTCATCAGCTGGACGTGCAACGCGGATTCGCCCAGCAGGTGCCAGTCGACGCTGCGATCGTGCGCCCACTCGTCGAGCTGCCCGATCTCGCCGCCCTGGAACAACAGCTTCTTGCCCGGCTGCGCCCACATATACCCGTACAAGAGGCGCAGGTTCGCGAACCGCTGCCACTCGTCACCGTGCATCTTCCCGACCAGGGACCGCTTGCCGTGCACGACCTCGTCGTGCGACAGCGGCAGCAGGTAGTTCTCGCTCCAGAAGTAGACGCTGCGGAACGTGAGCCGGTGGTGGTGGTAGCGGCGGCCGATCGGATCGGTCGCGAAGTACGCCAGCGTGTCGTGCATCCAGCCCATGTCCCACTTGAGGCCGAACCCCAGCCCGCCGGTGTAGGTCGGGCGCGAGACGCCGGGCCACGACGTCGACTCCTCGGCGATCGACTGCGTGTCGGGGTGGTCGCGGTAGACCGTTTCGTTGAACGTGCGCAGGAACGTGATCGCGTCGAGGTTCTCGTTGCCGCCGTAGCGGTTCGGGATCCAGCCGCCGCCGCGCCGGGCGTAGTCGAGGTACAGCATCGACGCCACCGCGTCCACGCGCAGGCCGTCGATGTGATAGCGGTCGAGCCAGAAGTTGGCGTTCGAGATCAGGAAGCTGCGCACCTCGTTGCGGCCGTAGTTGAAGATCGCGCTGCCCCACTCGGCGTGCAGACCCTGGCGCGGGTCGGCGTGCTCGTAAAGGTGGGTGCCGTCGAAGTACATGAGGCCGTGCTCGTCGGTGGGGAAGTGCGCCGGCGTCCAATCGAGAATGACGCCAACGCCCTCGGCATGCAGGTGATCGACGAACCACATGAAGTCCTGCGGCGCGCCGTAACGGGAGGTGGGCGCGTAGAAACCGGTCACCTGATAGCCCCACGACGGATAGAACGGATGCTCCGCCACCGGCAAGAGCTCGACGTGCGTGAATCCGCAGCGCCGCGCGTGCGCGGCCATCTTGGGCGCGAGCTCGCGATACGTGAGCCAGCGATCTTTGTCCTCGGGCACGCGCATCCACGACCCGAGGTGCACCTCGTAGATCGACATCGGCGCCGCGAGCCCGTTGCGCGCGCGACGCCCCTGCATCCAGCTGGCGTCGTTCCAGTCGTACGCGAGGTCGCACACGATGGATGCGGTCGCGGGCGGCAGCTCACATCGGAACCCGTAGGGATCGGCCTTGTCGACGACGTAGCCGCCGAGGCGCGAGGTGATGCGGTACTTGTAGCGCGCGCCGTCGCGCAGCCCGGGCACGAACCCCTCCCAGATCCCGGCGCCCGCCCGCTCCGTGAGCGGGAACGGCCGCACGCCCCAGCCCTCGAAGTCGCCGACGACGTGCACCGCCGCGGCGTTGGGAGCCCAGACCGCGAAGCCGACGCCGTTACGGCCGTCGATGGTGGTGACGTGCGCCCCCAGCTGTTCGTAGATGCGCCCGTGCGTGCCTTCGGCGAATAAATGCCGATCGACGTCGCCAAATTGGCTCATAAGCGGCTCATAGTCGGCTCATGCGGGGGCAAGGAGCATCGTACCTGGCTTTGACTCGAACCGCGCCCTCGCCGTACCCTCACGCCCGCATGCATTCGATTCGAAGAGGCGGAGTCTTGCTGGGTGTCATCCTCGCGGCGTTGCTCGCGACCGCGGGTGACGCGCGCGCCGATCGCGCGTCGGAGATGAAGGCGCGAGAGGCGTTCGCGGCCGGGCGCTTTGACCAGGCGCTGGAGCTGTTCGCGAAGCTCTACGCCGAGACGCTGCACCCGGTCTACCTGCGCAACATCGGCCGCTGTCATCAGAAGATGCGCGAGCCGCAAAAGGCGATCGACGCGTTTCGCGACTACCTCGCCAAGGAAAAGAAGATGTCCGCCGACGAGCGGGCCGAGATAAGCGGCTACATCACCGAGATGGAGGCGCTGAAGGCCGAGCAGACAAAGCAAGCGCAGCCGGTACCGCCACCGGTCACCCCCGTGCAGCCACTGCCGCCCGCGAACCCGCCCGCGACCACACCGACCGCGCCCCCGCCCGGCATCCAGCCCGGTCCGGCGCCGACCACCACTCTGGTCGCGCAGTCCGCGCCGCCGCCGTCCGAAGGCAGCGTGCTGACGAAGTGGTGGTTCTGGACCGCGGTCGGCGTGGTGGTGGCGGGCGGCATCGTCGCCGCCGTGCTGCTGGGCAGCGGCACGGAGCGCCCCGAGTGCGGGGCGTTGGAGTGCAAGTGAGGTTCGCCGCCGCGCTGTTGCTTATCGGGTGCGTGCTCGGCGGCTGCAAGGAGCACGAGTCGCTGGTGATCTTCGCGCTCAAGACCAGCCAGACCGACCCCGACATCAAGACGGTCGAGCTCACCGTCGGCCCCGTTCCCGGCGGGAGCGACAAGGTCACGCGAACGTTCTCGGTGTCGGGGGGCCTCTCGGCGACGAACCCGACCAGCCTCGGTGTCTACGTTCCGTCGTCGATCGTGGGGCCGACGATTGCGCTCGCGGCGGTGGCGTCCAAGGCCGCCGGCTGCGGTGGGTACAGCAACCATCGCGAGAAGGCCGCGATCACCGCCGCCGGTGATACGGTCGTCGTCCCGATCACGCTCGGCGCCGATCCCAACGCCTGCCCGATCACCGGCACCGGTGGGACGACGGGAACCGCGGGCGCCACCGGCACCGCGGGCCGCGGCGGCACGACGGGCAGCGCGGGAAGCGGCGGCACGACGGGTGCCGCGGGGACGAGCGGCACCACCGGCGCTGCGGGCACCGGCACGGCGGGCACCACCGGGGCCGGCGGCGGCCAGGTGATTCCGTCGCTCACCAAGTGCACCGAATACGACCACAACGATCCGACCCAGCCCGCCTGCGACGACAAGATGGGCATCAGCAACTGGACGGTGTGGTCGATCGCGTTTTCGCCCAACGGGCGGCTGTTCGCGAGCAGCGCCGACGACGGCCGGGTCAAGATCTGGAGCTTCGACGGCAAGACGCTGACCAACGAAGGCCACGTGTTGTCCGCGCCCGGCGGCGCGTATTCGATCGCGTTCTCGCCCGACGGGACGACGCTGGCGGTGGGCCACAACGCCGGCGTCGATCTGTTCGCGGTCGGAACCTGGGGCATAAACGGCAGTCTGGACGGCATCACGACCCGGGTGCTGGACCTGGCGTACGCGGCCGACGGCTCGGTGATCTACGCGGTCGACGGATCCAAACAGCACCTTTTTCGGCATGCGGGGGCGGGCGGGCCGCCGCAGGTGATGACGCTGCTCCCCGCGTCCGGCTACGCGGTCGCGGTGTCGCCCGCCAGCGCCGCGACCGTCGCGGTGGCGTACACGAACGGGAGCGCGCAGCTGTTCAACGCCACCTCCACCGCGCTCACCCCGGGGATGAGCTTCGGGGTGACGACTGACCAGTCGACCGCGACCACGGTCCGGTTTTCGCCCAACGGGACGCTGCTGGCGGCGGGCGGCGCCGACGGGCTGCTGAACTTCTGGAGCATCCCGCTGACGTCGACGACCCCCACCGGTTCCGACATCGTGTTCATGAACAACACGAGCGCTCAGGACGTGAACATGGTCGCGTTCCACCCGACCGGGACGTACGTCGGGGTCGCGACCGGCGGCTTCGGCGTCGGGGGTGGGGGCAGCATCTGGGACGTCGTCTCGCGAGGTAACCGCGGTCGCTACATCGGCACCTACTACATGACCGCGGCGGCGTGGTCCCCCGACGGCAAGGCGTTCGCGCTCGGCGAGGTGACATGCGGCAAGGTTGCCGTCTGCATCGACTGAATTTTTAGATTCGACCACGTTACTTTCGAGGGGACATAACTTGATGCGAGCACGCAGGCAGATCTGGTTTGGTGGCACTGTAGCGTTGGCGTTCGGGATCGCGGCATGCGGTTCCAGCGTGTCAGTCGACGGGCACGATGCCGCGGCGGGCACGAGCGGCAGTGCGGGCACGACCGGTAGCGCCGGAACGACCGCCGCGGCAGGCACGACCGGCTCGGCAGGGACGATGGGCGGTGCGGGCACGACGGGCGGCGCGGGCACGACGGGCGCTGCGGGTACGACCGGCAGCGCCGGGACGACGGCCGCGGGAGGAACGAGCGGCGCGGCTGGAACGAGCGGCGGGGCTGGAATCAGCGGCAGCGCCGGAACGACGGGCAGCGCGGGTTCTGCGGCCGCAGGTCGCGGCGGCACGACGGGCTCGGCCGGCTCGGCGGGCACGACCGGCTCGGCGGGTTCCGCGGCCGCTGGTCGCGGCGGGACGACGGGCTCGGCGGGCACGACCGGGGCTGGCGGGGCGATCGCCACGCCGCCGACGCTGACCAAGTGCACCGAGTACGACCACAACGCGACCAACAACCTTCCCTGCAATACGACCAGCGGTTTCGGCGACTGGGCCATCCGCTCGATCGCCTTTTCCAAGGACGGGAAGTACTTGCTCAGCGCGGGTGAAGACGGCCGGGTGAAGGTGTGGAACTTCGACGGCAAGGCGATCACGCCGGAAGGTCACGTGTTGAGCGGCAACGGCCAGGCCTACATCGCGTTTTCGGCGGACGGGACGTTGCTCGCGTCCGGACACCGCAACGGCATCGACATCTACCGGGTCAGCGATTGGACCAAGCAGGCCAGCTTGCCCGGGACCATGGATTTCATTTACGGCGTCGGCTTCACGCCCGACGGCCAGGTCGTCAGCGTCGACGCCGCACACTACCTCTACCGTCACGTCATCGGCGGCGGCGCGCCGACGATGGTGCTGCTGCCCGCGACGCCGTACGCGCTAGCGGTGTCACCCGTGGGCGGCGCGGCGGGCGTCGGGGTCGCGATCGGGTATGGGAACGGCGACGCGGAGATCCGGATGTTGACCTCGACAGGATTTGGGGCCGTGATGCCGTTCTCGGTCACCAACGACACCGACTACTCGGTCGATAGCCTGAGGTTCTCGCCCGACGGCAAGCTGCTGGCGGGTGGCGGTTCCGACGGCCGTGTGAGCTTCTGGGAAATCCCGCTCACCTCGACCACGGCCATGGGGGCAGCGATCGTCCTCGACAGCGACCCGACAGACGGCACCCAGGAGCCCAACGACATCGCGTTCTCGCCCAGCGGCGCACATGTCGTGATCGCCGTCGGCGGGTTCTCGGCCGGCGGCAACCTGACCATCCGCGAGGTCGCGTCGCGTGGGCTGCGCGGCCGGTTCATCCCGACCTACTACTTCTGGTCGACGGCGTGGGCGCCGAACGGCACCGCGGTCGCGGGCGGCGAGATCGCGTGCGGCAAGGTCGCGGTTTGCGCCGACTGACAACGCCCGTGCTGGCGGCGACGCTCGCCGCGGCTTCGCTCTGCGCGGCGTGCAAGCAGACCGAGTCGCTCGTCATCTTCGAGCTGACCGTCGTCGATCCGGGCGGCGTGGGCGACCCCGGGACGCTCACAAGCGTCACGCTGGGCGTCGGAGGTCGGGTCTCGAAGCAATTCGATCTCAGCGGCGGGCTTTCGACGACCACCGCCAAGCGGCTCGGCGTCTACATCCCCGGCGACATCACCGGCGCCGCCGTGCCAGTGACCGCCGCGGCGTCGCTCGCGGGCTGCGAGGGCTACATGTTCCGCGGCATGGTCGACATCGCGAGCGCCGGCGTCACAGTCAAGGTTCCTGCCGGGATGACACCCGGCAGCACCTGCACCAGCGACGGAGGTGCCGGCACGACGGGCAGCGCGGGCACCATCGGCGCGGGCGGCACGAGCGGCGCCGCGGGCACGACCGGCACCGCGGGCACGACCGGCGCCGCGGGCACGACCGGCGTCGCGGGCACAACCGGGGCTGCGGGCACCGGCGTCGCGGGCACGACCGGCACCGCGGGGACGACCGGCACCGGCGGCGTCCCGATGACGGTGCCCACGCTGACCCAGTGCCTAGAGGTCGATCACAGCGGTCCGGGGGCGATCTGCACCGGCACGGCGGACACCGCCATCTGGGCGGTCGCGTTCTCGCCCGACGGAAAGTACATGCTCACGTCGGGCGTCGACGACCAACGCGTGCGGATCTGGAACTTCGACGGCCGCACGCCCACCCTCGACCCACGCATTCTGCGCACGCTCGGTGCCGGCTACCTCGCGTTCTCACCCGACGGCGGGACGCTCGCGGTCGCGTCCCAGACCGGTCGCGTGGTGGACATCTACGACGTCACGACCTGGACGCTGCGCGAGACCTTCAACACCGGCTTCACCGGCGCCATCTGGGGCCTCGACTTCGCCCCCGACAACCAGCAAGTGATCACCGCCGACTACGAGACCGGCGGCACGGGCAAACTGTTCCGCCACCGGCTCGGGGGTGGCGCGATGGTGTCGACCGCCGTGAACCTGGATCCCAACTCGCTCGCGGTCTCGCCCAAGCTCGCGGCGAACGGCAACGTCGTCGTCGCGATCGCGGACGGCAATGGCTTCATAGCCGTCGTGGAGCTGAGCGCGACCGGCTTCGGTCAGCCGAATGTCCTCCCGTTTTCGGGCGACATCAACAACCCGACCTATACGGTTCGGTTCTCGCCCGACGGCAAGCTGCTCGCGGCGGGGAACATCGGCACGGTGGCGTTCTGGAACATCCCGCTTTCGGGTGTAACCAGCACGGGAGCGCCCTTGATGATCACCGGCATGCCGGCGGTCTACGACGTCCAGTTCACGCCCGACGGGCAGTGGGTGGGCGTGGCCGCCATCAACGAGGCCAGCATTTGGAATCTGGGCACCCGGGCGCGCCGCGGGCGCTTCGCGCCCCCCCATGGGGGCCGTTCGGGCGCGTTTTCCCGCACCGGCGGGGTCCTGGCGGTCGGTGAGGTCGAGTGTGGAAAAGTGATGTTGTGTGCTGACTGAACATCCCTCGGCCCATTGATACGTGTATAGTCTGTAGGCTGTGATGCAGTCAGTCACACGGGTAGCGTTTTCGTCGCTCGCGTTGTCGGCGTCCGCGTACCTGGGACTCACGTTCGTCGCTGCCTCGGCGTTGGCGGCGAAGCCGTGGCCCCCGCGCGAGCCCAGCGTCGAGCCCAAGCCGGCGCACCAGCTGCGCAATCCAGCCACCTGGCCGGCCGAGCCGGACATCGCCGCGCCGATCGATCCCGCCAAGTTCACGACCGCGTGGTCACACATCTGTCGCGTCGAACCGGAATCCAAGATTGGCGCGCTCGGCGTCAAGGTTCTGGCCGCGGCGCAGGCGGCAGAGATCGACCCGTTTGGGTTCGCGGCGCTCATCGAGCAGCGCAGCGGCTGCGATCCCAAGTTCCACAAAGACAGCGGCTGGGGGCTGGTGGGGATCGACCCCGCGATGTACCGCGTGGAGGGCGCGCCCGCCCCGTTCGCCGACCGCGAGATGCTCACCAGCAAGACGCTGCGCGATCCGGTCAGCAACCTCGCCGTCGGTGCCGGGCTGGTGGCGATGTGGGAAGCCAAGCACAAGGAGATCGACGAAACCTTCAGCAACGTCGCGCACCGCACGGCGTACTCGCACTTTTATTGGGGCGACGAGGTCCGGTCGAGCGGCCAGGAAGATCTGGTGATGACCGTGCGCCGGCGAATGGTGTTCAAGTACAACCAAGTCAACGAGACGCCGCGCGCGTCGCCCTACGGAATTTCGGTGGTGTCGCCGCTCGAGGCGCCGCCACGGGTGGCGACCAGCGGTCCCGGCGACGACCGGGACGGCGGCGCGCGCCGACACCGCGGCCTGGACATCGTCGCGGTGGTGGGCGAGCCGGTGCGCGCGGTCGCGGATGGCACCGTGATCTTCGCGGGCGTCAACGGGCTCGGTCACCTCCGCAATGGACCGATCCCGGTCGCGAAGATCAAGCGCTACCGCTGGCGCCGGCTGGGCGTGGGCGGCATCTACCTGTGCATCGAGCACACGCCCGATCCCAAGCGCACCGTGTCCTGCTACATGCACCTCAACGATTACATCGTGGAGGAGCGCGACGAGGTAAAGGCGGGCCAGGTCATCGCTTACGTCGGACGCACGGGCGTCAAGGTGTCGCCGCCCCACCTGCATTTCGAGGTCCGCGTCGACGACCACTTCACCAACCCGGCGAAGACGCTCGGCGACTACGTGATCCCGCCGAGCAAGACGATGACCTACCTCTACAAGCTGAAGGCTAGGCGCGCGAAGCGCCTCCGCGCGGCGCTGCAGGCGAAGGCCTACGGCGACCGCGGGTAGGGCCAGGCGGCGGACGTCGCAGGAGCCGGAGGCGGCGGGGTTCGGAGGAGCGGCACGCGTAGAACCCTGTTAGGGTAGCCGGGCCCGTGATCAGAAAAAACGATGCGCTCGAGTACCACCGGGTTGGACGTCCGGGGAAGATCGAGGTCGTTCCGACCAAGCCGCTGGTCACGGCGCGCGATCTCTCGCTCGCGTATTCGCCCGGGGTCGCCGAGCCGTGCCTCGAGATCGCGGCGTCGCCCGACCTGGCGTGGGAGTACACCGCGCGCGGAAACCTGGTCGCGGTGGTGACCAACGGCACCGCGGTGCTCGGTCTCGGCAACATCGGCCCGCTCGCCAGCAAGCCGGTGATGGAGGGCAAGGCGTGCCTGTTCAAGAAGTTCGCCGACATCGACGTCTATGATCTCGAGCTCGACGCGCGCGACTCGCAGCGGTTCATCGACACCGTCGCCGCGCTCGAGCCGACGTTCGGCGGCATCAACCTCGAAGATCTCAAGGCGCCCGAGTGCTTCGAGATCGAAGCGGGGCTGCGCGCGCGGATGGCCATCCCGGTTTTTCACGACGACCAGCACGGTACCGCGATCATCTCGGGCGCTGCGCTCCTGAACGCCGCGGAGATCACCGGCAAGAAGTTGCCTAAGCTCAAGATCGTCGTGTCGGGCGCGGGGGCGTCGGCGATCGCGTGCGCGACGTTCTACGCGGAGCTGGGCGTGCCGCTCGAGAACATCACCATGGTCGACTCCGTCGGCGTCATCTACGCGGGGCGCGAGGAGGGGATGAACCCGTACAAGGCGCGGTTCGCGCGCAAGGACGACGGCGCGCGCACGCGCGCGGACGCGATGCGCGGCGCCGACGTGCTGTTGGGGCTCTCCAAGGCGGGTCTGGTCACGGGCGAGATGCTGAAGACGATGGCGAAGAAGCCGATCATCTTCGCGCTCGCCAACCCGGATCCCGAGGTGAGCTATCCGGAGGCGAAGGCTGCGCGCCCCGACGCGATCGTCGCCACCGGCCGCAGCGACTTCCCCAACCAGGTGAACAACGTGCTCGGGTTCCCGTTCATCTTCCGCGGCGCGCTCGACGTACGCGCCCGCGAGATCAACGAGGCGATGAAGATCGCCGCCGCCCGCGCGCTCGCCGAGCTGGCGCACGAGCCGGTGCCCGACAGCGTCGCGGAGGCGTACGGCGTGCGCGCGTTCAAGTTCGGCGCCGACTACATCATCCCCAAGCCATTCGACACGCGGGTCTTGTGGTGGGTCGCGCCCGCGGTGGCCGAGGCGGCGATCAAGACCGGCGCGGCGCGGCTGACGCTGGATATCGCGGAGTATCGCGAGCGTCTGCAGCGCCGGATCGGCGGCACTCAGTACACGATCATGAGCCGGATTGTGCAGCGCGCGAAGCACGCGCCGAAGCGCATCGTGTTTCCGGACGGCGACAACATCAAGGTGCTGCGCGCCTGCCAGATCGTGGTCGACGAGGGCATCGCGCACCCGATCCTGCTCGGGCACGAACGCAAGATCCGCCAGCGCGCCGAGGAGCTGGACATCGATCTCGCGGGCGTCGAGCTCCTGAACCCGAGCGACGCGGTCAAGCACTCCGCCTACGCGCACGAGTACCTCGAGCTGCGCTGCCGCAAGGGAGTGACCGCGGCCAGCGCCGCGCGGCTCATGAACCGGCGCATCCACTTCGGGATGATGATGGTCCGCCGCGGTGACGCCGACGGGCTGGTCGCGGGCCTGACCGCGCCGTACCCCGACACGATTCGGCCCGCGCTGCAGATCCTCGGCATCCGCAGCGACGTCAAGCGCGCGACCGGCATGTACATGATGCTGCTCAAGAACGACGTGAAGTTCTTCGCGGACGCGACCCTCAACATCGATCCCGACGCCGAGACCCTGGCCGACACCGCGATCCAGGTCGCGGACGCGGCGAAGGCGTTCGAGGTCGTGCCACGGGTCGCGATGATCTCGTTCTCCAACTTCGGATCGGCGCCGCACCCCGAATCCATCAAGGTCGCGCGCGCGGTGGAGCTGGTGCGAGCGCGTCGGCCCGACATCGAGATCGACGGTGAGGTGCAGGCCGACATCGCGGTCGAGGCGGACAAGCTGCGCGAGCTGTTCCCGTTCTCGCGCCTCACCGACGCGGCCAACGTGCTCGTGTTCCCGTCGCTCGCTGCCGGCAACGCCGCCTACAAGGTGCTCGCCGCGCTCGGCGGCGCCACCGCCATTGGCCCCATCCTGCTCGGCGTGCCCAAGCCCGTCACCGTCCTCCCCCGCGACGCCAACGTCGACACCATCGTCAGCATGACCGCCTACACCGTCGCTCGCGGCGCTGGGTGAGCGGCGGCAAAGCCGCGCTCCGATCCGCTTTCGTGGAGGCGGCGTCCGTGTTACAGGGACGCCATGAAGCTATCGAACCTGTGGGTGATGACGGGATTGCTGGTGGTGCTCGAGACCGGTGCCTGTGAGAAGGCGCGGGTCGATGCCACGCCGAAGCCGGCCGCGGCGCCCGCGACGCCGCCACCGCCGCCCGCGCCGCCGCCGCGCAACCCGGACGATATCCCGCCGCCGGCTGACGTCGCGGCGCCGCCGGCCGATGCGAAGAAGACCGACAGCGGGCTCGCGTACAAGGTGCTGGGGGAGGGTAAGGGCAAGCAGAAGCCGGCCGCGGCCGACACCGTCGAGGTGCACTACACGGGTTGGACCACCGACGGACGCATGTTCGACAGCTCGGTCAAGCGCGGCCAGACGGCGAAGTTCCCGGTGGGCGGCGTGATCAAAGGCTGGACCGAGGGGTTGCAGCTGATGGTGGTCGGCGAGAAGCGGCGGTTCTGGATCCCGGCGGCGCTCGCGTACGGCGACAACGCCGGGGGCGGGCGGCCCGCCGGCATGCTGGTGTTCGACGTCGAGCTTCTGGGCGTGACCAGTCCACCCAAGCCGCCCGAAGACGTCGCCGCCCCGCCCAAGGGCGCAAAGAAGACGAAGTCGGGTCTCGCCTACAAGGTGCTGACAAAGGGCAAGGGCAAGGACCACCCGGCCGTCACGAGCACGGTCGAGGTGCACTACACGGGTTGGACGACCGACGGCAAGATGTTCGACAGCTCGGTCGCGCGCGGCGCGCCCGCCGTGTTCCCGCTCAATGGTGTGATCAAGGGTTGGACCGAAGGCTTGCAGTTGATGGTGCCGGGTGAAAAGACGCGGTTCTGGATCCCGGGCAACCTCGCCTACGACGAGAGCCCGCGCCCGGGCGCGCCCAAGGGCATGTTGGTCTTCGACGTCGAATTGATCTCGATCAAGTAATCGCGTCGCGGGTCGCATGCTGCCGGGGTTGAAGCGTCTCGGCACCTGGGAGCCGCGGCGGCTACTGCTGCCCCTCGCGGTCGCGGCCATCGCGATCTCGTACGCCTCCTTCACCACGGCGGGGACGTTCACCAAGTGGCCGACTTGGAACACCACCTACGACGAGATGGCCGAGGGTTTCCGCGCCGGCCACCTCTACATTCCGATGCAGCCGTCGGCCGAGCTGTTGGCCCAGCCCAATCCCTACGCATGGTCGAACGAACGGTACTGGTATTGGGACGCCAGCCTCTACAAGGGTCATTACTACTGGTATTGGGCGCCGTTCCCGGGGCTCGCGGTCGCCGCCTTCAAGATCCTGTTTCGCATCAACCAGCCGGTGGGTGACCAATACCCGCTGTTCGCCTTCTACTTGATCTACCTCGGCGCGGGCGCCGCGTTCATCCATCGCATGGCGCGGCGGCTATTCCCGGCGGTCTCCACGACTTTCGTGCTGTTCGCGATCCTGATCTTCGCCTACGCGAATCCGACGCCCCACGGCCTCGCCACCCCCGGTGGTTACCACGCCGCGATCGCGGGCGGCCAGGCGTTCTTGTTGCTGGGGCTGGTGTTCGCCTTCGACGCGGTTTGGACCTCCGAGCGCGGGTCACCCCCTCCTCGCCGCCGACTTTTGCTGGCAGCCGGCGCGTCCTGGGTGATCGCCATCTGCTGCCGCGTGAGCTTGACCCCGGCGATTCTGCTGATCGGTTGTTTCACGTTGATCGCGATTCCTCGCCACCGAGCGGAGCGTTGGAGGCGGTTGTTTCGCGATGGTGTTTTGCTGCTGGGTCCGATCGCGGCCGGGGTGCTGGCGCTGCTCGCCTACAACAAGGTTCGGTTCGACGAGTGGTTCGAGTTCGGCCTCGTGTATCAGCTGAATACCCTGTCGCTGCGGCCCAAACTCTCCTATTTGCCCCTGAACATTTACAGCTATCTGCTGCGGCCGATTGGCACGTCCTGCGAGTTTCCGTTCGTGTTCGCCATCCACCAGATCGGCGCGCGCGGTTTCCCCGGGATGACGAGACTGCCTGAGGGCTACTCGACGCCCGAACCGCTGGTCGGCCTGTTCCCTTCCGCCCCGTGGACTTTGCTATCGCTCCTCGGGGTCGGCCTGGCTATCAGGACGATCGCGCGCCGTTTCCGTTCGGACCGTAGCTTCGTTCCATCGGATCGGCGCGGAAGCGTCGAGCTTTGGTGTGTCGCCGTGTTCGCCGTGATGAGCACCGTCCCGTTGCTGCCGGTCGTGGCCGCTCCTGCCACCACCATGCGTTATGCCGCCGACATCAGCGCCGGGATGGTCCTGTTCGCGACCTGGGGCGTATGGACTGTCCATGCCCACACACGAGAGATGAGGCGGGGGTGGCGTTGGTCGGCCTTCGCCGCGGTCGTAGCGCTGGCGGCTTCGACGATCTTGTTCGGCGTGCTGCTGGGCTTCCAGGGCTACGACGACATGTTCAAGAACCACAACCCGGCTCTCTATGACCTGCTGGTGCGGCGCCTGTCGTTGTGCGGGTCGTGACACCCGCGACGTCGCGCGGCTCCGCTACTTGAGCAGCTTGTCGGTGTCGACAGGCTCGGGGCCCGGGCGCTTGCGCGTGGTCGAGCTCGCGAAGCTGATCGTCGATCCCTGCAGGGCCACGAACGCCTTCTTGGCGTCACCCGGCGGCACGTCGGCCAGCGTGACCTCGAACGACTGCGCGATCGCGGGTGGTGCCTTCGCCAGCACGAACCCGGTGCGCGTCTCGCCGACGCGCAGCAGGAACTGCGCCTGCTCGTGGGTGACCGACGTCGGGTTGATCACCTTGCCCGAGATCTTGCTGCCCTTGCCCGCCGGCGTGACCCCGAGGTCGATGACGTAGAACCCGCCCGCTATCGGTTGCCAGCCCTGGGCAGCGAGATCGATCTCCTGGAACACCGTGGACGTGAGCTCGCGATTCACGTCACGCACCGCCGCCTTGAACTGGTCGAACCGCGGTGAGAACGCGGCGACCTGTCCCTCGAGCGCCGCGCGCGCCGCCTCTTCTTTCTGCAACCGCTTATAGAGATACGCCGCCGCGCCGAGCGCGCCGACGGCGATCAGGAACACGAACACCCCCCAGATACGGCGCGCCATCGCCAGCAATTCTACCCGACGCGCTTAGTAGATCCGCAGCGCGGTGTTATCGTCGACGGATGGCCCACCGGGCGCGGCTCGCGGCGGTGGCCCTGGCGGTCGCCGTCGCTGGATGTGGCCCCAAGCTCACGTTCGACCCCGCCGAGATCGCGCGCCACAGGCTGCTCGCGGGCGCGCCACGTGGGTTCATGTTTGGGGCGGCGACGTCGGCGCACCAGATCGAAGGCAGCACCCGCAACGACTGGAGCGAGTGGGAAAAGGGCCACTACGCCGACGGCACGCCCCACGTCGCCGACGGCGCCAGCGCGGCGCGGGCCGCCGACTCGTGGAACTACTGGCGCTCCGACCTGGCCGCGTTACAGCTCTTGGGCGCCAACGCGTACCGGCTCGGCGTCGAATGGAGCCGGCTCGAGCCCATGCCCGGATCGTGGGACGAAGATGCCGCCGCCCGCTACCGGAAAATGTTCGCCGGCCTGCGTGCCGCCGGCATCACGCCGATCGTGAACCTCTATCACTTCACGCTGCCGCCGTGGGTGGCGGCGCGCGGCGGCTGGGATTGGGACGGCGCACCGGCGGCGCTGGCCGCGTTCGCGGGCCGCGCCGGCGCCGCGTTCGGCGATCTCGTCGACTGGTGGTGCACGATCAACGAGCCCAACGTATTGGTCGCCAAGGGCTACCTCGCCGGGCAGTGGCCGCCCGGCGTCCGCGATCCGCGCCGGGGCGCGCTGGCACTGGCGGCGCTCATGCGCGCGCACGGCCTCATGACCGCCGAGCTGCGCGCGCGCGATCGCGTCGACGCCGACGGCGACGGCCGCGCCACCCGCGTCGGATTCGCACACAACGTGCGCATATTCGACCCGCGCACCGCTCATCCGGTGGACGGCGTCGCCGCCGCAATCGCCGACGACTTCTACGACGAGGCGTTTCTGGACGCGATCACCCTCGGGCGCGTGCGCGTCGTGCTGCCAAAGGTGATAGAGATCGACGAGCCGTTCCCGGCGCTCGCGGGCAGCCTCGACTACCTCGGCCTCAACTACTACACGCGCGAGCTGGTGATCGGCCACCTCCGCAGTCCGACGCCGTACCAGGCCGCCGCCGTCCCCGACCGCCCACGCAACGATCTCGGCTGGGAGATCTACCCCGAGGGCCTCACCCGGCTCTTGCTGCGCTACGCCCGCCGGGGCTGGCCGCTGTTCGTGACCGAGGCGGGCGTGGCCGACAGCCGCGGCGTGTGGCGCGACGACTTCCTGCGCGCGCACGTCTACGCCACCGACCGCGCGCGCGCCGAGGGCGCGTTCGTCATCGGCTACCTGACCTGGTCGCTGATCGACAACTTCGAGTGGTCGCACGGCTACCACGGCCACTTCGGCCTCTACGCGATCGACTTCAACGACCCGCTGCTCGTCCGCCGCCCGACCTCGGCGGTCGCGGTTTTCCGCGACATCGCGAAGAACCTCCGCTAACAGGGATTTGGCGCCCCGTTCGAGGACGGCGGGTGAATTACGGCGTCGCGGTCTCGGTTGCAGGGGGGGTGGTCAGTCCCTCGGGGAAGTCGGGCGTCGGCAGCGGCGCGCCGTCCTCGAGCGCGCGCAGGAACGCGACCAGATCGTCCATCTCCCGGCTGTCGAGCAAGAGCGGCGTGATCGCGACGTCCTTGTCGCCCGAGTAGTTGCCGGTCCCGCCGCCGAAGTTGTAGTGGTTCACGACCTCCCACAGGTTCTGGTACACGCCGTCGTGCATGAAGGGTGCGGTCCGTGTGAGGTTGCGCAACGTCGGCGTCTTGAACTGCCCGACCAGCGCGCGCCGCCCAGCCTCGTCCAGCTCCCCGCTCGGCACGATCGGATCGAGGTGCGCGCGCGTGACGTTGTCGCTGAACGCGCCCGCGCGGTTGAACGGGTCGGCCGTGACCGCGTCGATCGCGGTGAGCCGTCCCTCGTCGATCTTGGGGACGTATTCGCCCTGCTGCGGGGTGCCGACGTTGTGAAACGCAAAGTCCGTCAACATCGCGCCGGCGTGGCACTCGACGCAGCCGGCGCGGCCAACGAACAGCTTGGCGCCGCGGATCGCCGCCGGCTCCATCGCCTGTGTGTCACGGGCGATGAACCGATCGAACGGCGACGCTTCGAAGGCGGGGCTGATGAGGCGCCTCTCGTAGGCGGCGATCGCCTTGCCGAAGTTCGAGTAGACCAGATTGACGGTGTTCTGATCCTCGGGGCTCATGCCGTCGAAGGCAGCGTCGCCGGGCTTGCCGGCGGGCGGGAAGCGGGTCGCGTCGGACAAGTCCCCGAGCGCGCCGAACACCGCGACGTAGCGGTCGCGATAGTGATCCGCGATCCGGTGAACCACCGCCAGCCGACTGCCGTTGTCCTCCGCCTCTCCCTCCGGCGGCGCGAGCGCCTGACTCCAGAGCGAGTCTTTGTGTCCGTCCCAGAACTGCCAGAGCGAGTAGGCCGCGTTGATTACCGACGACGCATTGCGCGTCGTGTAGCTCACGCCCAGGCTGGTGGCGCTGGGGACGGACCGGTGGTCGGTTCCGCCACGATCCGGATCGTGGCACGAGGCGCACGCGACCTTGTGGAGCTCGCCCGGCGCTCCCAGGCTGCCGTTGGTCGCTGGCGTGTTGTACGGGCCGAGTGGGCCCGAGAACCCGGTGTCGAAGTAGAACGACTTGCCGAGCTTCGCCGCCTCGACGTCATCCGCGAACGCGTTCGAGAGATCGGGGGGCACCGGGGTGAGACGAAACGCCTCGAGCCGCTGCAGCTCGTCTTCGGACAGCGGACTGTCGCCGCCGCAGCCCCACGCGCACAATCCGAGTGCGGCGAGCGCCGCGGCCAGTCCCGTGACTGGGCGGAACATCGGGCCCCAAGACTAGCCGTTTTCCGCTTGTCGTCGACCGGATCCGGACGAAGATAGTCCCGCCGGGGGGAACCCATTGGTAAGTCCTCGTCGTCACCGGGGGGTGGCCACGGCGCTGGCCCTCGCGGGGCTCGCTGCGACGACCTCCGTCCGTCCCACCCGCGCCGCCGAGCCAGAACTCGGCGACGACGGAACCGCCTCGGCTTCGGCCGCCGGCTCGGGCACGACCGTCGTCGACACCGCGGCCTTCGAGGCCCGGCTCGCCCAGACCGAAGCGTTGGTGCGGCAGAGCCAGCCGACCGTCAGCGTCGGCGGATACGTCGATCTCGGCGGCTTCGTTCCGCAGGGCAACGGTGCCGGCTACCTCCAGGATTTCGGACACCTCTGGTTTCCCGAGTACCGCAGCCGCTTCGGTTGGGTGTTCGTCGGCGATATCCTCGCGCCCACGGTCAATACGCGAGGCGAGGTCGCCGACCTCGGCGACGCGCCCGGCGTGGATCGCTTCGACAGCATCAACTCGCGCGGCGCGCCCGGATTCATCGCCAACGAGGTCAACCTCACGTTGCGGTCGGCGCTGACGCCGACCGCGCTGCTCACCGCCAGCGTGAACTTCAGCCCACGCACCGGGCACGACTTCAGTCTCGGCGACTCGTTCGACGTCGACCTCGCGCAGATCGAGTGGCTGCCCACCGAATCGCAGCGGACGTCGCTGTTCGTGGGCAAGGTCGACTCGGTGCTGGGCATCGAGTACCGCGAGCGCAAGTCCGATCGCCGCTTCGGCGTCACGCCGTCGCTGCTAGCCCGCTACACCACCGGCACCGCGCTCGGCATCAAGCTGCGCACGAAGCTCGGACACGGCGACTGGCTGGTGCTCGCCGCCGCGGTCACCAACGGCTCGTTCACCACCGAACAGTTCCACTTCTACGACGAGGTCGACAGCAACCGCGGCAAGACGGCCTCCGGCCGGGTGGCGGTCCGACTGCCCCACGGGTTCGAGGTCGGCCTATCGGGCAGCTGGGGTCCGCAAGATCGTGCGCCCGACGTCGCGCACCCGATGTGGTTCTTCGGGCCCGATCTGATGGCGCACGTCGGCCTGGTGGAGATCAAGGCGCAGTGGCTCAAGGGCGCCGCGGACGGTGAGGCGGCCGCGAACGTGTACGGGCTTCGGCTCGCGGGCGGGGGATACTTGGAGGTCGACGCCATGGTGACGCCGTCATTCGGATTCTTGGTCCGTGGCGAATACCGCGACGCCTTGGTATGGCTGGGGACCGAGCGCGCGTATCTCACGAAGACCTGGCGCGCGGTAGCTGGCCTGCACTATGTGCTGACGTCACGCGCCGTGCTCAAGGCCGAGCTGCTCCACAACGCGGAGTACGGGGGGATCCCCGACATCCGCAACGATGTGGTGACGAGCAGCCTGGTGATGGGGTTCTGATAGGAAGGACATGCCATGAAGCAGGTTCGACCACTGCTCGCGTTGGGCATTGCGTTCTTGGTGGCGTTCTTCGTGACGCTACCGCAGCTCTTCGGTTCCCTGCCGGCGCGCGCGGCCGGCGAAGGGGGCGCGTCCGGCGCTTCCACTGTGGCGGAGGTCGCGCGCCTGCAGGCCGAAGTCGATCGTCTCAAGCAAGAGGTGCGCGAGCAGCGCCAGCTGATCTTACAGCTCATGCAGGCCGAGCAGCAGCGGTACGACGCCGTGCTCAAGTACCTGCAGACCATCGGGGGTGACCGCGCGGCGATTCCCCCGCCGCCGACACCTTCATCGGCGATGCCGCGGGCGGGTGTCGGCGCCGCCACCGCCGGCGATGGCAAAGACGTCGCGGCCCCCGGGGGCGCCGGCGGGCGCGAGTCGGCGACCGTCACCGGCAAGGTTCGCACCAGCGGGCAGCCGCTCGGCGAGGCGTACGTCTACCTCGACGGTCCGCGCTCGAGCCCGACGCGCGGTCAGACGGTCGAGATCAAACAGAAGGACAAACAGTTCGCGCCGCGGGTCGCGGTGGTGCCGCTCGGGACGCGCGTCGTGTTTCCCAACCAGGACACCGTCATCCACAACGTGTTCTCGACCGCCGCTGGTAACGCGTTCGATCTCGGCTCGATCAAGGGCGGCGAGACCTCGTCGCCGGTCAGCTTGCTCAAGCCCGGGCCGATCGAGGTGTTCTGCAACATCCACGCGAAGATGAGATCCGACATCTTGGTCGTCCCCAACGGTCACTGGACGCGCGTCGCCGCCGACGGATCGTTTTCGCTGTCCGGAATCCCGGTTGGCACCCGCAAGCTCGTGCTTTGGAGCCCGGCGGCGAAGCCGATGTCGCAGCAGGTGGAGGTCACCGCCAAGGGCGGTAGCGTCACGTTCGCGGCCGAGCCGAGCGCGATGCGCCCGCACCTCAACAAGCGCGGGGCGGCGTACGGTTCGTACGATGAATGAACGCGCCTCACTCCGGCGCGGGCTGGGGGCGGCGCTCGTCGTCGCCGGCGCGTTGCTGGTCGGGACCGCGTTGCTCGCGCGCGGGCGCGCCGCCGACCGCGGGGACGAGCAAGTGCACGCCGCGGCCGCCGGCCTCCGCGCGCGCCTCGTGCAAGCGGTCCGCGCGGCGACCCGCGCGATCGAGCCCAAGGCGACCGCCGCGTCGCGGTTGCAGGGCATCGTCTCGGGGCTGGATCTGGACGCGGATCCGCACACGTTCGAAGACCTGCTCGAGAACGAGGACTGGTGGGCTCCGGTGCGCGCGGAGTTCCCGATCTCGGGCGTGGTGGCGGCGTCCGGATCGCTCGCGATGCGCGGGCTCGACACCGGCGATGTCGGCGGCACGCCGGTGGTTCGCCAGGCGCGCGAGCTGGGCGTGGCCTCGGCGGTGGTGTCGCTCGAGGGCCGCGGCCTCGTGCTCGCGGCCGCCCGCGTGCCGCCCGGAAAGCGAAGCGACTCGGGCGCCGTGGTGGTGCTGGGTACACCGGTTGACAGCGCGCTGTTGCAGACCATCTGCGACGCCGCGCAGGCTCCGGTCGCGCTGTCCGACGGAAAGCGGCTGCTCGCTACCGCGGGCCCCGCCGAGGCCCAGTCCGCGCTCGCCGCCGTCGTGGGCCGGGAAGAGTCCTCCACCGGCGATGCTTCGACCGGTACGCTCGCGCTCTCCCTCGATCGAGGGCTGTGGCTGCTGGCGTTGGTGCCCGGCGGCGCGCCCAGCCCGGGGATGCCCCGCCTCACCCTGATCTTGATCGGCTCCGGTGGGGCGCTGGTGCTGCTGGGGCTGGCGCTGTTGCTGGCAACGCGCCGCCATCGCGCCGGCACCGACACCGACATCGACACCGACCGGCAACGCCTCGCGACCAGACAGCCCGAGCCGGCGCAAGGTGCCCGACCGCCGTCGGTCACCGGGACGCCCGTCGCGGCGAGGCCTGCCCTGGTGGCGCGCACCGAGTCCGCGCCGGTGATCCCGATCGGGATCGGGTCGCCACCACGCGTCGTCTCGCGGGTGTCCGAGCGCAGCTCGCAGGTCGCGTTTGCCGGGCCCGCAGCCGGGTCGGCCGCCGCCGTCGCTCCGGACGCGGCGCCTGCCAGCCCAGCGTCGGGCGCGCCGGTAACGCTCGGGCGCTACCGATTGCTCGAGCGCATCGGTGAGGGCGGCATGGCGGAGATCTTCGTGGCCGCCGCGCACGGCGCCGAGGGGTTCGTGCGCCGCTTCGTGGTCAAGCGCATGCACGCGCACCTGGCCCGCAACCGCGACGCGGTCAACTTTTTCATCGACGAGGCGCGCCTGCAGTCGGGCCTCGTGCATTCGAACATCGTCCCGGTGTTCGACTTCGGCCGGGCCGGTGACGAGTATTTCCTCGCGCTCGAGTACATCCACGGCGCCGATCTCGAGCGACTCGTGCGCCGCCACGTCGACACGCTCGGGCGGCCGCTCGGCGCGCCGATCTCGTTCTATGTGATGCACGAGGTGCTCGACGCGCTCGCGTACGCGCACGGCCGCAGCGATCACGACGGGCGGGGCATGGGTATCGTTCACCGCGACGTCGCTCCCGGCAACATCCTGGTCTCGATGCGCGGCGAGGTGAAGCTGTCCGACTTCGGCATCGCCAAGGCGGAGGGCCGCCTCGGCCGCAGCGAGCTCGGGACGATCAAGGGCAACGTCAGCTTCATGTCCCCCGAACAAGCGCGGGGCGAGCTGGTGGATTTTCGTTCGGACCTGTTCTCCGTCGGTGTGGTTCTCTACTACTGCCTGACGGGGCAACTTCTTTACCGCGACGAGACCATGTTCAACCGACTGGTGCGCGCCGCGATCGGCCCGGCGATGTCCGAGTTCACCCAGCTCGACGAGCTGCCGCCACCCGCCGCTGCCGTGCTCAAGCGCGCGCTGTCACTCGATCCCGCGCAGCGCTACCAGAGCGCGCGCGAGTTCGCCCGCGACCTCTCCGGCCAAGTCACCGCCGGCCGCTCCGAGCTCGCCGACCTCATGGAGTCCCTCTTCCCCGACCTCCGGAAAGACGGACGTTAGGGTCAGTTGCCGGCGCCGCCGTCGCTTCCGGCGTCGGTGACGATCGACACCGCGTCGGTGCCGCCGTCGAGGCCGGTGATGCCGGCGTCGGGATTGCCGGGAATGACGAATACGGCGTCACCGACGATCGCGTAGCCCTTGCAGCAGCCTTTCTGGATCGGGGGTCCGAACTCGGTGCGCACGATCATCGACGGCCGATCGTGGAAGACGATGAGCACGTCGCACACGCCTTGGGCGGTTCCCGTGATTGTGAAGTGGGTGCAGTTGGTGCCGGGGCCGTCGCCGATGCAGTAGACGCCGGTCGGCGACGGACAGGCCGGCCCGTTCACCAGGATGTCGTCGATCGCGAGCTGCTGGCTGTCGAGGTTGCCGATGTACACGGTCGACGGTGGGCAATCGGACGCGCAGGTGCTCCCGCACCCACTCTGACCAACGACAATGGCCACGACCGCCGCGGCCGCGGCGGCGGCGGCGACGGCGGCGAGAACCGATTTGGATCTAAGCGAAGTCATGAGCGTCCTTCGTAGTCTCGCTGCCCGCCATTCGCAAGGCCGATCGAGCCAGGGTCTTGACGCTTGGGGTTGAACCGTGGCGATTCGCAGGCAGAACTGCTAGCTCTAGGACCCTAACTTCTTTCCTCCCCCCAGCCCCGGAGGCCCCCCGTGTATCGCTGGACTCGCTTCGTTGTCTCGGTCGGCTTTTGTTCGTCGTCAGGTCTGCTCGGTTGTTCGGTCTTGCTCCCGAGCAACAACATCGAGCCGCCGCAGCCCGCGCTGGCCGCGCATCTCGTACGCGTCAACTCGGTCGGGTACGTCGCGGACCGCGTGAAGCTGGTCACGGTCGTGCTCCCGACCGGGACGAGCTCGCTCGCGACCGCGACCGCCGAGCTGCGCGACGTCGCCAGCGGCACCGTCGCAGCGACCTTCGAGCTCACCGGACCGACGGCCGACGCTCCCACCGGCACCACCATCTACCTCGGCGACTTCAGCTCGTTCACGACGCCCGGTGAATACTACGTCTCGGTCCCCGCGCTGCCCGACGGCGACCTTCCGGCACAGTCAGCGCGGTTTCGGATCGCCGCCGATGTCTTCCGCGACACCCTCGAGCGCGCGGTGTTGGCGATGTACGGTCAGCGTTGTGGGCAAGCGGTGAGCATCACCCGCGACGATGTGCGCTGGTCACACGCCGCATGCCACCTCGAGGACGCGTACCTCGACTACCTCACCGGCGAAACCAAGAAGCAGGCGAGCGTGGGTGGGTGGCACGACGCGGGCGACTACGGCAAATACGTCACCAACGCCGCGTTCAGCGTGGGGACCATGCTCGCTGCCTGGGAGCACTTCCAGCCCCAGCTCGCGGCGCTGTCGCTTCCCGCGCTCCCCGAGCACGGCGGCGCGCTGCCGGATTACCTCGACGAGGTGAAGTTCGAGCTCGACTGGCTGCTCACCACCCAGCGCGACGACGGCGGCGTCGTCCACAAGCTCACCGCGCTCGACTTCGAGGGCGACGTGATGCCGGAGGCCGCCGTGGCTCGGCGCTACTTCACGCCGGTGGGAACCGCCGCCACCGCGGACTTCGTCGCGGTGATGGCCGAGGCCGCCCGCGTGTACGCCCCCCTCGACATGACGCTCGCGGCCTCATATCTGGCGGCCGCGCGGCGGGGTTACACATTCCTCGCCGCCAACGCGGGGCCGCCAGTGCCCGACACCAAGGACACGTTCAAGACCGGCGGCTACGGGCAGAGGACCGACGACCAGAACCGGCTGTGGGCGGCGGCGGAGCTCTGGCAGACTACCGGCGAAGCGCCGTTCCTCGCCGACCTCGAGGCCCGCATCGACGTCGAGGTGCCCGCGGGCAAGTCGGAGGTCGACGACAGCTTCGACTGGGGCAACCCCACGAACCTCGGACGATTCACCTATCTCCTGTCGGCGCGCGAGGGCCGGAACCCGACCCTGGTTGCCAGGCTCCGCGCCGCCGCGATCGCGGCCGCCGACCGACTGACCGACAACGCGCGCGCGTCCGGCTTCGGTCGGGGCCTCACCGGATACTGGTGGGGATCGAACGGGGCGGTGGCGCGCGCCGCGATGAACCTGTGGGTCGCGCATCGGCTGGTCCCCGACCCGAAGTACCTGGACGCGATCGCGATGCAGCTCGATCACCTGCTGGGCCGCAATTTCTACGATCGTTCGCAGGTGACCGGCGTCGGCTACAACCCGCCGCGGCAGCCCCACCACCGTCCCTCGATGGCGGGCGGGCGCAACAAGCCGCCATGGCCGGGATTGCTGGTTGGCGGCAGCGACTCGAGCGCGACCACCTGGCGAGACGATTTCAGCGCTTATTCGCTGAACGAGGTCGCGATCAACTGGAACGCCGCGTTCATCTACGCGACCGCTGCGCTCACGCCCGCGCCCTAGCCCGCGCCCTAACGACACCGACAAGATGATATTTTCAGGAGTAATGACTATGCGTTCTCTTGTTCTCCCTTCGCTCACGGCCACGCTCGCGATCGGGCTCGGCTGCGGTGGGGGCTCCGGCATGACCGGCACAGGCGGGACCACAGGCACCGGCGGCACCTCCGCACCGCCGCCGCCTGGGTTGGCCACCGGCGGTCCGTTTCCGTTCCCGCAAGCCAAGACCTCCGGCTCGTGCACGATCACGTCGGTGGCGAACGCCGCGACCGCGACCCAGAACGCATACAACAGCTGGAAGAGCAGCTTCGTGACCAGTAATGGCGCGGGCGGGTTTCTGCGCGTTCAGAGCCCGCAGCACCAGGGCGGCACGGTCTCCGAAGGTATCGGTTACGGCATGATCGCCGCCGTCTACATGGCGGACCGCCCGACGTTCGACGGGCTGTGGAGCTTCGCCAAGGCCCACTTCGACGCCAAGGGTCTGATGAACTGGAAGATCACTTCCGCCGGCGCGACCGCCAGCGACGGCAACGGCTCCGCCACCGACGGGGACGAAGACATGGCGTGGGCGCTGCTGATGGCCTCGGATCAATGGTCGTCGACCGCGTACCTCGAGGACGCGCGCGCGGTGATCGACGCGATGTACGGCTCCGAGATCGCCGGCGACGGAACCCTCAAGCCCGGCGACAACTGGGGCGGCACCACGTACTACCCCGACTATTTTTCGCCCGCCTACTACCGCGTGTTCGCGCGCGCGACCGACAACAACACCTGGTCGGGCGTGATCATCGAACGAAACTACGCGCTGCTCGCTGCCGCCTCTGGCCCGAACGGGCTCGTGCCGAACGGAACCGACACGGCGACGTTCACGATGGGGATGATTTCGACGTCGATGAACTTCGGCTACAACGCGTGCCGCATGCCCTGGCGCATCGCCATGGACTACTGCTTCAACGGCGAGCCCCGTGCCAAGGCCTACCTCGACAAGGCCGGCGCCTTCTTCAATGGCCTCGGCGCCGCCACCAACATCGGCGATGGCTATACCAACGCCGGCCAGCAGACCAGCGGCAACCACAACATGGCGATCATCGGCCCCGCCGGGACGGCGGGTATGGCCGGCTTCCCCACGTTGCTCGACGGCGCGTTCACCTTCGGCGTCAGCGGCGCCGGCGACAGCGCCTACTTCACCAACACGCTCCGCGTCGTCAGCATGCTGATGATGTCGGGGAACCTGCTGGATTACTCGCACCAGTAGCTGGACTACTCGCACCAGTAGTCAGAACGCGCGCCCGTACGTCGGCGGCGCCTAACGCCCTTGCCGTGCATTAGACCTTAGGACCGCATCGCATTTAATCCGACGCCCCGCGCGTCAGGCCCCGCGGCAGCCGGCCGTATCCGCGCGTCCGACGAGCGCCAAGCAAGCGGCGGTCCAGGGAATTCGAGCCGAGACCTTCGCGCCGCGCGCTAGCCTGAGTTCGACGCCGACACCGGGATCAACGGGCGTTCGCACAGGTTTCGCGCGGAATCGAAGGACGTCGCTCGACCATCGCTGACCTCCGCGCGATGGCGCTCGTCGGACGCGCGGATACGGCTGGCCGCCGCGGGCCATGGTGGGTGCGGGTCGCGTCCTCGAAGGGCGGCGCGGCGCGCGCGCTACGGCGCCATGTCCCAGAAGTTGCCGGACAAGGCGAGCATGGACAGCACGCCCCACGAGGCGTTGTAGTAGGTGAACACGCCGCTCGAGTTCATCGCGCCGCTGGTGGTCTGGTTGACGAGACCCGCCCACACCCGCCGGACGAAGTCGACCTGCGCGCCGCCCGCCATCGCCGCGGTCCCGCCCGGCCCGTAGAACGCCATGCCGGCCGAGTAGTCACCGAGCGTCCCGGATGGGTTGGCGCCCGAGGTCGTGTAGCCGTCCTTCAGCATGTTGACCGCGTCGGGCGCCTGCGCGGTGTAGAAGCCGACGATCTTGTCGAGGTAGGCCTTGGCGCGCGGCTCGCCCGTCTCGCAGTAGTCCATCGCGATCCGAAACGGCGTGCGGCACGCGTCGTACCCGAAGTAGAGCCCGTTCTGATCGCCGCCCGGTCCGGCCACGCCGCTGCCGCTCGAGTTGGTCCAGTTCGGGACCAGGCCGGCGCTGCCCGACGCCGCGGCCAGTATGGTGTAGCTCTGGTCGACCACGCCCATCCACGCGCTGTCGCCGGTCACGCGCGCGAAAGCGCGGTAGTACGAGGGCGCGAAGTACGACGGGTTGGTTTGCCCGGCGCCGCCGAAGCCGTCGCCCGGCTTGAGCACATTGCCCTCGAGCGCGTACGACTTGAGGTTGCGGATTAGCGTCGTCGCGTCGGTGGTGTAGCTGGCGGTGTTCCACTGCTTGCCCGCCATGATCAGCGCCCACGCCATGTCCTCGTCGCCGTCGGTCGCGCTGCCCGAGCCAATCGTGTTGCCACCCGAGCCGATGTTCCAGTTCATGAGCCCGTGGCTGTCGAAGTGCGCCTTGCCGTACGCCCACAGCGCGTCGAGCATCGGCTGGTCGTTCATGTAGACGCCGATCAGCATCCCGTAGCCGATCCCTTCCGAGACCGTGTCGTTGTTGTTCTCGGGACGAACGATCCGGGTGCCGTCGAAGAACCGCGCCTTCCAGTTCATATACGCGGTGGCGAGCACGTCCGTGTTGTAGACCGCGAGCGTGCACGTCGATGACGCGTGCCCCTGGGGGTAGGGGAACGCGGCGCCCGCCGTGTTGTGGGGATAACTGGAAGGATCTTTCATCACCGGCATTCCCCCGGGGGTCGGGGTGGCCGTTTGGGGATCCGCGCAAGCGGCCAGGCAGAGCGCGAGCGCGGCCAGGCAGGCAGCCGTGGGCTGCTGGGGGGATCGGGGGGGCATTCGTAACCTCCTGGACTAATTAAGAAAAACTTGGGGACCCGGGCCTTGACGCACGAAAGGTCGGAGAAGATACTACCTCACCGGTCGGCCTCTTTTTGAGCACACCCCCCGGGAAGTTACGCCGACGACTAACCCGAAAAGCAGCATACGAGGATTAGCCCATGAAGAAATTTTCCCTGCACATGTTCCTCTCCGCGGTCGGCCTCGCCGCCGCGCTCAACATCGGCTGTAGCTCCGGCACGAAGGACCCCGGCGCCGGCATCCCCCTGATGCCCAGCACGGACGGCTTCTTCGACGGCAGCAACGAGGCCGGGATCCTGGGTGCCTGGTACTCGTACGGCGACTGGTACGGCGGCATGCCGGCGACGGGCGGCATGGGTGACTGCAAGGTCAAAGGGGGGTTCGATCAGGCGGTGTGCAGCGTGATCGAGACGCCGATCCCCGGCGAGAAGTTCACCAACACGGGCAAGATGTGCACCAAGGGCACCGCCGCGAAGGTGGTCAACGACTCGACCGGCATGTTCGCCTACTCGGCGATCTGGGGCGCGGGCATCGGTTTCGACATGGCCAACGCCGGCACCGATGACGGCGGCACGGGCGAAAAGGGGACCTGGGACGCCACCGCCCACAACGTGGTCGGTTTCTCGTTCCACATCGACATGCCGCCGGTCGGCGGCCAGATGCGGGTCGAGTTCCCCACCTACGCGATCAAGGGAACGACCGACATCAACTCGGCGTACTGGGGCGGCGCGACCATGGGCCTCTCGCCGTTCAAAACCGCGGGCGACTACTCGTTCATGTTCGACGACGTGCCCGCCGGCAGCGGCGTCGGCGGTCCGATGTACCTCATGGCCGCGGCGACCCCCTTCGACAGGACGAAGATCGTGTCGATGCAGTTCCACGTCGTGACCAACACGTCGTCGCCGGTCCCGTTCGACTACTGCATCAGCAACCTCAAGGCGCTGACCAAGTAAGGCGCGGACACCCGAAAACGAAAAGGGGGCCGGTTCGCGCCGAGAGCGCGGGCCGCGCCCGAAAACGAAAAGGCCATCCGAGGGCACGCCCCGGATGGCCTTTTGTTGTCCGCGCTCAGCTTTCGCAGTCGATGGTGACGGTCGCGCCCGCCGCCGCGTAGGGGACGAGGTCGCCCGTGATCGACTTGCCGTTCACGGTCAGCTTGGGAGCCCCGCCTTTGCCGCTGTTCCTGACGTTGATCTTGTACTCGGCGCCGCGGCACTTGCGGGTGACGGTGAAGGTCGGGACCTCGCCGCCCATGCACGGGTGAACCCGCAGGCCGTCGAAGTCGGGGCGGATGCCGAGCAGGTACTGCGAGATGGCGACGAAGTTCCAGGCCGCGGTGCCTGTCAGCCACGAGTTCTTGGCCTCGCCGTGCCGGACGGCGTCCTTGCCCGCGATCATCTGCGCGTACACATAGGGCTCGAGGCGGTGAACCTCGCTCTGGTCCTCGAGGTACGCGGGCGCGATCTTCTTCCAGTATTCGAACGCGCGGTCGCCGCGGCCGATCACGGTCTCGGCGATGATGATCCACGGGTTGTTGTGGCAGAAGATGCCGGCGTTCTCTTTGTACCCGGGCGGGTACGACGTGATCTCGCCCATCTCGACGTGGTACTCGGTGTAGGGCGGGTTGTTGAGCACGATGCCGTATTTGGTATCGAGCCGCTCCTTGACCGAGTCGAGTGCCTTTTTGGCCTGACCGCCTTCGACGCCAATGCCGGCCATGACGCAGAAGCCTTGGGGCTCGATCAGGATCTTGCCTTCCTTGTTCTCCTTGCTTCCGATTTTCTTGCCGAAGAAATCGTATGCGCGCAGGAACCACTCGCCGTCCCAGCCGTGGGTCAGCACGGTGTCGGTCATCTTGCCGGCCTCGGTGCGCGCCTTGGCGGCCTCGTCCTTCTCGCCACGCTTGTCGGCGAGGAACGCGTAGTCGGGCGCGACGCCGACGAACATGCCCGCGATGAACACCGACTCCGCGGTGCGGCCGGTTCGGTTGCCGGTGGTTTGGAACGACTCGTCGGGCGTCTCCGAGAAGCAGTTCAGGTTGAGGCAGTCGTTCCAGTCGGCGCGGCCGATGAGCGGCAGCCCGTGTGGACCCAGGTTGTTGAGCACGTGGTGGAACGAGCGCTTGAGGTGCTCGAACAGCGAGGCCGCGGATTTGGGGTCGTTGTCGAACGGGACCTGCTCGTCGAGGATGCCGTAGTCGCCGGTCTCGCGGATGTACGCCGCGACGCCGAAGATCAGCCACAGCGGGTCGTCGTTGAAGCCGCTGCCGACGTCGTTGTTGCCGCGTTTGGTGAGCGGCTGATACTGGTGGTACGCGCTGCCGTCGGGGAACTGCGTCGACGCGATGTCGATGATGCGCTCGCGCGCGCGCTCGGGAACCAGATGCACGAAGCCGAGCAGATCCTGGTTCGAGTCGCGAAAGCCCATGCCCCGCCCGATCCCGGTCTCGAAGTACGAGGCGCTGCGGGACATGTTGAACGTGACCATGCACTGGTACGGGTTCCAGATGTTCACCATCCGGTTCAGCTTCTCGTCGGGCGACGAGATCGAATACTTCGACAGCATCCCCGACCAGTAGTCGTTGAGGTTCTTGATCGCCGCGGTCACCTGTTCGGTGGTCGAGAACTGCGCGATCAGCGCCTTGGCCTTGGTCTTGTTGATGACGCCCGGCTTCTCCCACTTGTCGTCACGCGAGTTCTCGATGTAGCCGAGCGTGAACACGAACGTCTTCTCTTCGCCCGGCCCGAGCGACACGTCGAGGCCGTGCGACGCGATCGGCGACCAGCCCGACGCCACCGAGTTGCCCGACTTGCCGGCGGCCGGCACCTGGGCGCCGCCCCACTCGTTGTAGAGGCCGAGGAACGTCTCGCGGTCGGTGTCGAAGCCCGCGACCTTGGTGTTCACGTTATAAAACGCGTAGTGATCGCGGCGCTCGCGATACTCGGTCTTGTGATAGAGCGTGCTGCCGCCGCCCTCGACCTCCACCTCGCCGATCGACAGATTGCGCTGGTAGTTGGTCATGTCGTCGTAGGCGTTCCACAGGCACCACTCGATGAACGAGAACACCTTCAGGCTCTTGGCGGCCTTGCCGGTGTTCTTGAGCGTCAGCTGGTGAACCTCGGCGGTGTGGCCGAGCGGCACGAACATCAGCACCGACGCGCTGACGCCGTTCTTCTCGCCGGTGATGCGCGAGTACCCGAGCCCGTGACGGCACTCGTACTTGTCGAGCTCCGTGTTGGTGGGCGCGAAGCTCGGGTTCCAGACCGTACCGCCGTCGTTGATGTAGAAGTACCGGCCGCCGACGTCGGTCGGGACGTTGTTGTAACGGTAGCGCATGAGCCGCCGAAGCCGCGCGTCACGGTAGAAGCAGTACCCGCCCGCGCGATGTGACAAGAGGGCGAAGAAGTTCTCCGACCCGAGGTAGTTGATCCACGGGTACGGCGTCTTCGGCGTGGTGATGACGTATTCGCGGTTGTCGTCGTCGAAGTGCCCAAAGCGCATGGTCGTCCCTTACTTCCGGAGGTTCTACTTGCAGATGAACTTGAGGTCGTCGACGTAGATGTCGTAGTTCGCCGATGGCACGTTGACCTGGAACTGGATGCCGAAGATCTTTGCAGGCGTGATGTGCGGCTTGCGTGGGTTGCCCCAACCGGGCATCTGCTTCATCGCCGTGAACGGGTAGATGTACATCTTCCACTCGTTGGTCAACGTGAGGTCGCCGCCGAAGTCGTTGAAGCATTCCACGCACACGCCGCCGTCGGGGTCGGTGTTCGCGTCCGGCACTTTGAGCCGGACCTTGGGCGTCGAATTCTCGCCCTTGCGCGCCCAGAACGAGATGCCCGCGTACTTCGACGCGTCGTAGGCCGCTTTCGGGTCGACGAAGTTCATCCCCATGCCGCCGAACAACGGCGCGCCGGTGCCGATCTTGCCGTGGAAGCGCGCCGCGAACTGCCCCGCGTGACCACCTTCGCTCATCGCGAACGTGCCGCCGTCCTCCCCCGCGGTCGGCTCGATGGTCGTGCCCTTCTTGTCACGGAACGTGTACCAGTAGCCGCCGCGATCGCCGACCGGCATGTTCTGGTTGTTGCCGTCCTCGCCGTCGTCGAGCATGCCGTCGGGCCCGCAGTCGCGGAATCCCGGCGGCAGCGCCACAGGCGCGGAGGACGCCGCCGGCGCCGCCGCGGTCGGTGCCGCCGCGACGGGGGCGGGTGGTGCCTCGGTGGCGGGCGCCGCGGCGCCTGCGCCCGCGCCGATCGACGCCGCGGAGCCGGGCGGCGCGCTCGCCGATTGCGGCGGCGGGATGATGCAGCCCATCGCCGCGACCCCGGCGAACGAGAGAGCCAGAAGGAATCGCTTCGCATCCGTGTTCATGGCAGTTCCTCGCGTGAGCATGAAGGTTGGGGGCTAGAACCAGATAATCGCGGCGATCTGGAACGCGTTTTTGTCCACGCCCATTTTCGCGGCGCCGGTCTGGCTGTTGTAGGGGTACATGCCGCCGCCGCCCGGATCGCCGGGCATGAACGCGTCGCCGTAGAAGTAGCGCGAATACTGGATCATGATTTGTTCGTGGGTGATGAAGTCGGTGCGGAAGTAGAGCCGCGGCGAGAACACCGAGAAGTTGCGGCGGCTGTCGTCCAGGTTGGGCTGAACCGCGTCGAACCGGCCGCCGAGGCCGAACCACGGGATCGGCAAGTAGGTGACCTCGGCGCCGAACTTGAGCTTGCTGATGTCGAACTGGTTGTTGGCGGCGTCGATCTTGTTGTACATGCCGAATAGGGTGGTGATGAGGTCCGACGCCTGGCCCCAGAACGCCTGCGGATACCAGAACAGCTGCGCCCAGCTGAAGCTGTACTGCGCTTCGACAGTGTGGATGGTCCCGGTGACCGGGTCGGTGTTGCCGGGATCGCCGAAATAATTGTCGTGCAGCTGCCAGCCGCCGAACGAGTGCAGCACCTCGATCGCGTCCTGTAGGTAGATCGCGTTCTCGGCCTTGAGGTGCGAGTAGCCGATGTAGCCGTCACCGAGCACGCCGCCGAGCAGCTTGGCGTCGAGGCCCATGGTCCGGATGTAGGGCTTCGGCTCCCCGGCCGGTCGGGCGCTGCCGCCGAACGTCATGCCCTGGTTGGCGGTCGAGCGCTCGTTGTCGTTGGCGAACGTCATGATGTAGTGCGCGCCGAGCAACAGCGCCTTCTTGAGCACGGCGCCAAGGTGACCGGAGTAAACGAACGTCGATTCCATCGCCTTCGGACCCGGGTACGGCTCCCACGCCGGCAGCGCCTGGCGCGGGTCGCAGCCGTTCATGAGACACGAGTTCCCGAGCGGCGGCCCGTAGAACGGGATGGTCTCTAGCTTCGAGCCGAACGTCCCTTCGGCCTGAACCGTCCAGTCGCCGTTGACGTCGTAGGCGACGTTCGCCGCCGCGCCCGCGACGTGGGTGCGGCCGAAAATGTAGGTCTCGTACTTGCCCGCGTCATAGCGGCCGGCGGCGCCGTAGCGGTTGGTGAACCCGCCGACCGTCGCGGTGAGGTGGAGGTTTTCGTTGCCGCCCAGCTCAGGCCACTGCAGCGTGATGTACGCCTGGTTGATGCCCAGGTTCGACTCGAGCCGCCGGTAGCCGGGATCGGTCAGGTTGTACGACGCGATCTGGACCGTGGCTTTCACACGGTCGTTGCCGTAATGGAAGTTGAGCTCGGTCCAGGGCGCGACGAAGCTGTTGGTGTAGCGCCAGTCGATGTAGTTGGCGTCGGGGATGAGCGGCGGCGAGCGCAACTGGGTCCCAGTGTCG
>Ga0137374_10000029_pt1 | contig 106994 bp, 96 predicted proteins | sample SagtaG_20_FD_104811 | JGI IMG/M metagenome (GOLD analysis project Ga0137374, IMG submission 104811) | Vadose zone soil microbial communities from Sagehorn Ranch, Mendocino, California, USA - Sage1_R_100_16 metaG | ecosystem: Environmental > Terrestrial > Soil > Vadose zone | place: USA... | reverse complement strand
GGTGCCGGTCGTGCCGCCGCGCCCACCGCCGCCGGTCGTGCCCGCGACGCCGGTCGCGCCCGCGGTGCCGGTCGTGCCGCCGCGGCCCCCGCCGCCCGTCGTGCCCGCGCTACCGCTCGTGCCCGCGGTGCCGGTCGTGCCGGCGGTGCCGGGCCCGCCGGTGTCGACGCAGGTGCTGCCCTTGCAGTGCTGGCCCGCGGTGCACGCGTGCCCGCAGCTGCCGCAATTCGCGTCGCTGCTGGTGGTGTCGACGCAGGCGGTGCCGCACATCATCTGGCTGCCCGTGCAACCTTCCGAGGTACACGCATTGTTGCTGCATACCTGGCCCGCCGAACAGGTCATCGTGCAGGTTCCGCAGTGGTTCGCGTCCGACTGGACGCAGAGGCCATTGCAGAGAATGAGCCCGGTCTGGCAGACGCACTGGCTTGCCTGGCAGCTCTGGCCGATCCCGCACAGATTGCCGCACATGCCGCAGTTGTTGTTGTCGGTCGCGGTGTTCACGCACGATTGCCCGCAAGCGGTGCCGGTCGTGCAGGTGATGCCCGCGGTGCCGGCGCCGCCGTTGGTTCCAGCAGTGCCCGTGGGTGTGCTGGGGCTGGGCGTACAGGCGGCGAGTAGTAGGGAAACGATTCCAATTCCGAACAGCGATACGCGTGATGTCTTCATGGTCAACCTTGGTTCCGGGGGGGTTATTTGCCGACGAATGTCGTTACGGTGTTGCCAGCGAGCGTGGCGGTGAAGCTACCGCCGCTGACCGGCACCGCGGTCGTCGCGACGAGGTTTTGGGTGGCCGACGTCACCGTCGGCGTCATCGAGGCCGGCGCGGTTCCGCCCGTGATGGCGATCGGCACCGTCGCCGCCGCGCTGCCCTTGTTGATCGCCACCACGACCACGGTCCCATCCGTGCCCTTGTAGGCCGACAGCAAGACGCTCGCATTGGAGTTTCCGACCACGTCCACCGCGACGTAGCCCGGGCGCACGAACTTGCTGTAGTTGCCGAGGGTGAAGTAGCGCTTGGCGACCGTCGAGGTTCCCTGGACGATGGCTAGCCCTTCGTTGTCGTTCTGGTAGTAGCTCTCGTACCACCACCAGAGCCAGGCCGAAGCCTCGCCGACCGTCAGCGCCGAGTGAATCCAGCCCGCGACCGCGACACCGTTGTTGATGTCAGTCGACGGCCCCTCTTGCGGCCAGTACTTCACGCCCGACATTTCGGTCTGCCAGATCTCTTTGTCTCGCTTGCCACCGTTGACGTCGGCCGGCCACGCGAACGCAATCTGCGAGTCGTACTCGTGCACCCCGAAGATGTCGAAGGCGGCCCAGGCTTCCTGATCCTTCCAGAGCCAGTGACCGTAGTCGTAGCCGTTCCCGTCGCGGCACGTCTGAGCGCAGCTGGCGTCGCTGCCGATGACGTTCCCGTAGCATCCACACTTCAGCGGATCCGAGCTGTTCGGATGGCTCGAAACCGTCGAGCCCGTGGCCGAGATGTTGCTCCAGGCGTGGATCCATTCTGATGCTTCGGGCGCGATGACCTTGATCCCCTGAGCCTTGAGCTTCGGTCCAGCCACCTTGACGAAGGCCACCATCTGCTTGGCGGTGTACGTCGTCGTGTCGTAGTCGTCGGTGCACGGCGGTCCGGCCGCTTTGCACGACGCGAAGTCGGACTCGTTCGCGATCGACATGGCGTACAGACCCTGGTTCTTGGCGAAGGTGGTGATCGTGTTCGACCATGAATCGAGGCAGTTCGAGAGCAAGTACCCACCCTGCTGCGTGTTGTTGTTGCTCTTGCAGCTCGCGGGCGGGCTCCAGGTCGACCCGATGACCTTGAGAGCCGAATTCGCCTGCTTCGCTTGCGAGACGAACTGCCCGGTCAGGCTGCCGTCGGAATTCATGCCGATGCGAAGGATGGACAAGCCGATCGAGTCGGCTGCAGTGGTACCGAAGAGCTTGTCGGTCGGGAAGCTCTTCCCGCTCGGCATCAGCGCCGTGTTGATGCCAAACCCCTGAATGGTCTGGTGCGTGGCATCCAGCTTGACGGCCACGCCACTCGGCGTGCTTCCGCCCGAGCCGGTGGTCCCAGCCGTGCCGGTGGTGCCGCCGCTGCCGGTGGTGCCGCCGCTGCCGGTCGCGCCGCCGCGGCCCGCGGTGCCGGTTGCGCCGCTCGAGCCGGTCGTCCCTGACGAGCCGGTGGTTCCGGATGAGCCGGTGGTTCCGGATGAGCCGGTGGTTCCGGATGAGCCGGTGGTTCCGGACGATCCGGTCGTGCCGCTCGAGCCCGTCGTCCCAGCCGCACCCGTGGTGCCCGCGACGCCGGTCGTGCCGGCGACGCCCGTGGTCCCGGTCCCTGCCGCGCCGGTCGTGCCGGCCGCGCCCGAGGTCCCGGCCGCGCCCGAGGTCCCGCTGCTTCCGGTGGTTCCGGCCGTTCCGGAGTTGCCACTACCGCCGCCGCAGGCGGCCAACGAAAGGCTGGTTAATAGAGAGAGCAGAGGGGCGGCGTGACGACGGTAGTTGTTGATCATGGGGCTTCTTTCGTGACGATGATCGATGGCGAGGGCTGGGCGACTTCCTAATTCTTCCAGACGTTTATCCCGAGGTGCCCCGCTTGGACACGGAAGTATTCCCGGGTGTAGGTCCCCCGATCACATTCCGGGGGTTTCTCCCCCGCTTTTTGCGAGAATCGACGCCATTTCCGAGAGGTGACCCGGCCGCGCACCGCACTCGCCGCCGCGCTCAGCGGGGCGCGTCGCCAAGCGCGCTCAAGGCGACGTCGACGGCTGGATTCACGGGCCCGGTCGCGCGCCACACCGCCCGCACCGGGAAGCGACCTTGCCCCGGAGCGAAGACACGCGCGACCACCCCGCGCCGGCGCAGCGACGCCTCGTCGATCGAAGGGACCAGCGAGCAGCCGACGCCCGCGGCCACCAACCCTAAGATGGCTTCCGTGGTGCTCGCCGAGACGACCCGGGCGGGCGCGGCGCCGCTTCGGGCGAGCGCACGCAGTTGAAGCTCGTGATGGATGGTGCCCGGGTTGTAGGTCACGAACGTCTCCGCCGTCAGCTGGCGCAAGCCCACCCGTGGCCGGCGCGCGAGCTCGCCGCCGGCGGGTAACACCAGGAACGAGCTCAGCGTCGCGACCGCGCGGCTCGCCAGCCCAGCGGGGAGCGGGTTCGGGAAGTAGGCGACCGCCAAGTCGACCTCGCCGCTGCGGACCACCTCCGGATCGGGCGCCGCCAGCTCGCGCACGTCGACGCGCAGCTCGGGCTCGCGGCGTTGCAACCGGCGGATCCAGCTCGGCAGCACCTGTTGCAGGATGAGCGCCTCGGCGGCCAGGTGCAGCTCGCGGGCGGGCGTCGCGGCTTTGAGCGCGCGCTCGACCGCCGGCAGCCGCTCGAAGAACGGCGCGGCGTGATCGTAGAGCTGTCGGCCGGCGGCGGTGAGCCGGAGCTCGGCCTTGCCTACCCGCTCGAACAGTCGCAGGCCGAGCTCCTTCTCGAGCTTGCGCACCTGCTGGAACACCGCGGGCTGGCTCAGCGGATACGGGAACGCCCGCGCCGCCGCCGCATACCCACCGGTGCGCGCCACCCAATAAAACCCTTCCAATCGCGCGACCTGCATCGATAAGCAGTACTTAACATGTTGCGGCCGACTAATTCCTATTAGAACGCCGGCCGAGCCGCGGCCCGAACCGGAAAACGTGGCAAGACTTCGTCGTTGTAATGGGCGCGCGACGATATTTCCTTCACTCGCCAATTTTGACGACGCCCCGACGCGTTTAGCGATGATCAACGACCAGCTGGGTGGGAATCTGGCAACACCACCCATCGCCAGGGAGAAGTCATGCTCGACGCACCAGGCAGTAGTTCCAGCGACCCGCAGGTCGAACACAAGACCGACGACGCGCTCAGCGCATCACGTCGAGGGTTTCTACAGATCGGCGCCCTGGTCGCGACCGGAATAGCGGGGGCCTGTGCGCCCGGCGCCGGCGGCGCTGGCGCAACGGGCGGAACGACCGGAGCGGGCGGCACGACGGGAGGCGCTGGTACGACCGGAGCCGCGGGCACGACGGGAGGCGCCGGCACGACCGGAGCCGCGGGCACGACCGGGGGCGCCGGCACGACCGGACTCGGCGGCACCACGGGCCTTGCCGGCACGACCGGAGCCGCGGGCACGACCGGAGCCGCGGGCACGACCGGCGCCGGGGGGACCGGTACCGCGGGCACATCCCCGGGCGGTACGTCGGGAGCCGCGGGCACGACTGGTCGAGCGGGCACCGGTGGCCAGGATGCGGGCGTCAGCGGCATGGGCTGGAAGGAAAACAACTGCCTGCCGCTTCCGGCGCTGCCCTCGGTGCCGGGGCCCTCGCTCGCGAAGCTCCCCGATCCGTTCAAGCTCAAAAGCGGGATGCGGCTCTCGTCGAAGGCCGACTGGGAGTGCCTGCGCGCCGAGCTCAGCGCGGCGCTTCAGGCCGCCGTGTACGGGCCGAAGATGCCGCCGCCCGACGAGCTGACGGCGACGCTCAGTGGGAGCATGGTCACCGTCAACATGAAGGTCGGCAGCAAGACCGGATCTTTCACGTTCACGATCAGCGGCGGCGGAAGCGCGGGCGCCGGTAAGGCCTGCGTCATCAAGTGCGACGGGTCGGGCGTCCCCTTCCCGAGCAGCGTCGCGAGCATCAGCCTCACGACCAGCACGTTTGCGGCGCAGAACAAGATGATTCCGACCACCGGGCTCGTGACCACCCTCTACGGGTCCGCCGCGGCCAAGGCCGGCTCGAACATCTGTTGGGCCTGGGGCGCGAGCCGGATCATCGATGCGATCGAGCAGCTGCCGGCGACGGGGATCGACCCGAAGAAGATCGCCGTGACCGGCTGCTCGTATGCGGGCAAGGGGGCGCTCGCCATGGGCGCTTTCGACGAGCGCGTCGCGCTGACGGTCATGCAGGAGGGCGGCTCGGGCGGCTCGGCGCTCTGGCGCGTGTCGACGGCGGAAGCGAAGATGGGGCAGAGCATCCAGGAAGCCACCGAGATCGTCGGCGAGCAAAATTGGGAAGGCGCGGACTTCAAGGCGCTGTTCTCCGGCCAGTCCAAGACCAATGCGCCGGTCGACAAGCTCATCGTCGATCAGCACTTCGCGGTGGCGATCTGCGCGCCGCGCGCGATCCTCCTCATCGAGAACGACATCGACTGGCTGGGCCCGGTCGCCGCCTACGGTGGCGGCGTGGCCGGACGCACGGTGTACGAGGCGCTCGGAATCAAGGACCGGTGCGGGGTGTCGGTGGCGGCGAACCACGGGCATTGCTCGTTTCCGTCCAGCCAGCAGGCGGCCCTGACCGCGTTCATCAACCGATTCCTGCTGGGGATGTCGGCGAACACCGCCAACGTCGATCAGTTGAGCGCGACGAACAGCAAGCTCAAGACCTTCAACACGGCGGACTGGATCGATTGGACCACGCCAACTCTCAGCGGCAACTTGAGCTGGGATCCGTTCGCCTAGCCGGGGCGATCGTTTCGATCGCTGCGCTGGCGGGGCTCGCGGCGCCGACGGCGTGCTCGACCTCCGGGGGCTGGGCGGGCGCTGCCGCGACGGGCGGCGCCGGCGGGGGAGCCGGGAACTCGGGAGCTCGGCCACCGGGTGAGCTGCTTCCGGCGCGGGTTCGCCGGCTGGCCAACGCCGAATACGATGGGTCGGTCCAGGCGCTGCTTTCCACACGGCGCACGCCGGCTTCGGAGCCCGACTTTCCACCCGACCTGCGGCGCGACGGCTTTACCGTGAACGCCGCCCAGCGCGTCGACGCGGTCGTCATCGAGCGCCTGGCCGACGCCGCGGACACGCTCGCGACCGAGGCGCAAGCGGACGGGACGCTGGCGCGGCTCGCGCCCTGCGCCTCGCTGGCCGACGGTGCGAGCTGTGCCCGAGCTTTCATCACCACGTTCGGCGCGAAGGTGTACCGCCGGGCGTTGATAGAGGAGGAGGTGAAGGCGCTCTCCGCGCTCTACGCGGTCGGCGCGGACGGCGCGTCTTACGCGGACGGCATCGCGCACGTCACGCGCGGCCTGCTGCAGTCGGCGGGGTTTCTCTATCTGACGGAGCTCGGCAGCGGCGTGGCGCGAGCGGACGGCACCGTCGCGATGACGCCGCACGAGATCGCCGCCTCGCTCGCGTACCTCGTGACCTCGGCGCCGCCAGATTCCGAGCTCGCTGCAAAAGCGGTGAGCGGCGCGCTGGCCGATCCCGCCCAGCGCGCGGCCCAGGCGCGGCGACTGTTTTCGACCGACCCGCGCGCGAGGGACACCGTGGTGCGTCTCGTGCGCGAGTGGCTCGGCATCGATCGCATCGACGCGAGCGCGAAAGATTCGCTGGTGTACCCGTCCTTCGAAGCCACAAAAGCGCGCATCGTCGCCGAGAGCCGGGACTTCGTGCGTGCGGTCGCGTTCGAATCGACGGGCACCGTCGGGGAGCTGCTGGGCGCGCGTTGGACGGTGAGCTCGGGGCCAGTCGCGCTGTATCGGAACATCGGGAACGGACCGACGGTCGCCTCGGGATCGACGTCGCTGACGGATCGCACCGGCATTCTCAATCAGGCGGCCTTTCTCGCGAGCTATGCGCTCGCGCACGAGAGCCATCCCGTGTTCCGCGGTGTCGCCGTCGCGCAGCGGGTGACGTGCATGGGGCTCGACTCGCCGGCGTCGTTCAACATCCAAGTCATCCCACCCGCGCCCGACCCGACGATGACGACGCGTGAGCGCTACGACGTTCACGTCCGAGACTCGATCTGCGCCGGGTGCCACGACACGATCGATCCGTTCGGATTCGCGTTCGAGCACTACGACGGCATGGGGGCGTATCGCGATCTCGACCGTGGCAAACCCGTCGACAGCGCCGTCGACGTCGCCATCGACCGTGACTTCGACGGTCACTACACCGACAGCAATCAGCTCGCCGCGGCGCTCGCGCAAAGCGCGACCGTGCGCGAATGCTTCGCCCGCTTCATGTTCCGCGCGCTGGCGGGCAACGGCGACGGCGCGGCGACGCCGGGCGAAGAGGACTTCGTCGCCGCCTGGCGCGCGACGCCGGCTGCCGCCGGAGGCAACATCGTGGAGACGCTGATCGGCGCCGTCACGAGGCCGAGCTTCGCCGTGCGGGGCGCGCCATGAAAGCGGCCGGTCGGCGGACATTCCTGCGCGGCCTCGGAGCCGGGGCCGCGAGCCTGCCGTTCGTCCGCTTGCTGGAAAGCTCGCGCGCCGCTGAGGCTGGGCTCGCGCCGCCGCTCCGATTCATCGGCATGTACCATCCTCATGGCATCGCGGCCGAGCTCTACACGATGCGCGATGGCGATACCGAGACGAGCTTCGATCTCGCGTATCCGGATAGCCCGCTACAGCCCTTCGATGATCCCGCGAGCTACGGACGAAGCTTCAAGGACAAGATCGTCGTCATCGAAGGCGTCGACATCCTGTCGGATACGAACGCGCACAACTCCGCGGGCACCATCCTCACCGGCAGCCGCATCGTCGGCGGTGACGGGGGCCTCCCCTGGAACAGCTCCCTCGATCAATTCTTGGCGGTCGAGCAGCGGCTGGGCGACGCCACGGTGATCCCCAGCATCGCGCTCGCCGTCGGCAGCAAGCAGCTGAGCGCGCGCGAAACGCTCTCGTTCGGCGCCGGCGGCGTCCCGATCTCGAAGATCATCGACCCTGGGGTCGGCTTCGACTTCTTGTTCAAGCGCGCCATCGTGGGAGCCGATCCGGCGGCCCAGGCTCGGGCCGCGCGCGCGCAACGACTGGGCCAGAGCTTGATCGATTTCGCGAGGGACGACGTCGAGCGGCTGCGAGCTCGCGTGGGCCCGTTCGAAGTCCAGAAGCTCGACCAACACCTCGACGCGCTTCGTGCGCTCGAAAAGAAGCGGCAGGCGGTATCGCTCCCCGCCGGCTGCATGCTTCCCGCCCGACCGAGCGGCTTTCCGCACCTCGAGCGCCATGCGGGCGGGGAGCCCTATTTCGACGCCATCACCGACCTCCACATCGATTTGCTCGCGCTCGCGATGAGCTGCGACATCACGCGCTTCGGAACCCTGGTGATGAACGATCTGTCGTACGCGGGGAATCCGCTCGGCCTGCCCGAGGACAACCACGGCGCGATGGCGCACACCTACTCGGCGGCCGCGGTCGGCGGCAGCGGTCAGCCGGTCGGCGCCGGAGATCCCGCGACCTGGAGGCTGCTCGCCAAATTCAATCGCTACGTGTACGGCAAGGTTGCTCGCCTGCTGGAGCGCCTCGACGCGTACGGCATCCTCGACACCACCTTGGTCTGCGCTTCGAGCGACATGGGTAACCCCGCCACGCACAGCACGCGCAACGTCCCCACCGTTCTCGCCGGCGGACTCGACGGCAAGATCCGAATGGGTCGCCGCATCCGGTGTGACCCGACGGTGCCGAACAACTGGCTCCTCGTCTCCATCGCGCAAGCCTTCGGCATCGACGTCGTCTCTTACGGCATCCAGGCCGAAGCCCAGTACTCGACCGGCACGTTGCCCGGGCTCTGAAGCTGCGCTCTACGGCCCGACCGGTGGTGCGGGACCAAGAAAATCACCGGCCTGCTCGGCGGGATTCGGCGGTAGCTTGTTTCCAACCTCGTGTATCCATCGATTCATATGCTCCGAGCCGGCGTCATCGCTGTGGCGCTCGTGCATGTTTCGGCGGCATCGGCGGCGCCCGCGGATCCGGGCGAGCGGGCGGAGGCGCTGCTGCTCGGAGGCGCGATCAATCGCTTCGTCGCCAGGCAGCTGCCGGCGACGTTCTCCGTGCGGGGCGATCGCGACGCGGGGATCGGCGCCCAGGACGTGACGCTGGTCGATGCTCGCTACTGCGGCGCCGGCAAGGACGGCGGCCGCGGCCGGCTCGTGGGCGCGCTTCGTCCGGCGGGCGCGACCGGCGCCCTCCCGACGCTGGATGCGCGCGATTGCCGGGCCACGCTCGACGAGGTCGGCAAGCGGCTCGCCGCCGCGCCCGACGCGGGCCCGGTCGCGGTGGTCGAGCTGGTCGCGGAGTGGGTGCCGTGGGAGCTGCGCCTGTCGATCGGCGGCGTCGCCGCCGCCGGGGCAGACGGCGCCCGCGGGCTCGCGCGGACGCTGGCGCGGGCGAAGGCCGCCGGTCCACTCGCGACCGTCGAGACCTCGGGCCTGCGGTTGGCGACGGAGCGCGGCGCGTCGCTGAACCTCGATCTCGCGCTCGCGTTCTTGAAGGGCGCCGATGGCGTGCTGTCGACGCTGACCATCGCCTGCGGCGGTTGCGCTCCGGCGCCCCGCGTGCCGGTCGTCAACCCGGCGGGCGGGGGGGCGGACGTCGCCGCTGACGCCGCTTCCGAAGTCGACGTCGACGTCATTCTGGGCGCCACGCTTCGCTTCGCCAACCGCGTCGTGGCGCTGTACAGCGAGGACGGTCCGCTGGTGCTCCAGCTCGATCGCCAGGCCGTGGAGATCCGCAAGCTGCAGATCGGGGGCGGGGAGGGGACGCTGACCGTGCACGGTCGCGCGACCTGGCGCGCGGTCTCCGAGAGCGCGCAGGTGCACATCGAGTCCGCGGGCACGGACCTACGGCTGACGGACGTGCGCGCCGACGCGGAGACGGAGGACTGCCGCGCCCTGTCCGGCGCCGCCTCGGTGCGATGCACCGTCCGCAACGCGGCCCGCGGGCCCGCGGCGTCCGCGATGACGGGCGCGATGACCGCCAGCTACCGCGGCAAGCCGTTGCGGACGTTCATCGCACCGCCGCCGTTTTCGTTCGAGGTGGGCGGGCGGCGCATGACGCTCCGGCTGACGCCGACGCGCGCCAGCTCGACCGGCGGCAGCCTCGTGGTTCGCGGAAAAGCAGAGCTCGAGTGACCGCCCGTTCCCGCCCCGCGGTGGGCGACCGGGCACCCGACTTCACGTTGCCGGGACCGGGCGGTCGCGCCGTCAGCCTGGCCGAGCTGCTGCGCGGTGGCGCCGTCGTGCTGTACTTCTATCCCAAGGATCAGACGCCCGGGTGCACGCTGGAGGCCTGCGCATTTCGCGACGACATCAAGGCGTTCCGCGCCGCGGAAAGTCAGGTGGTCGGCATCAGCCGCGACGACGAAGCGTCACACGAGCGGTTCGCTGCAAAGCACAAGCTGTCGTTCCTGTTGCTGAGCGATACGACGGGATCGACGCACGCGCGCTACGGCGTGCCCAAGAAGCTGGGCTTCATCCCCGATCGCGCGACCTTCGTCATCGATCGCAAGGGCATCGTGCGCCATGTCTTCTCGTCGATAATTCGGATGCGCGCGCACGTCGAGGAATCGTTGGCGGTCGTGCGCCGCCTGCGCGACACCGACGCGTCGCCCGGCTAGCTTCAGGAGATCATTTCGCGGGCGCGGCCGCGGACGGCGCGACCTCACCAAGTACCGATTACGGTACCGGTGGGCGACCACGACGGGTTGCGATCGTCGGCGTTCCCGCTCGTCAGCGTCCGGCGGCTGCCATCCTGCCAGGTGACGAGTGAGCTCGGAACCGGGCTCGAGCTGTTGCTGCCGCCCGCGACCGAGCCCCACACGATCACGTTGCTCGGGCCCCACGATGCATGCGTGGCGTCGGTTCCGGTCTGCGAAACGCGCTGCCCGCCGGTGCAGCTATAGTCCGTGGTTCCGGTCGCGGGCACCGTCCAGAGACTCCGCGCGGCATCATCACCGACGCAGGTCGACTGGAGAACGATGGTCGATCCGTCCGCTGACAGGGCAGGGTGGGATTGCTCACCCGTCGTGGGCTTGACGACCGTTCGCCGGGCCATTCCACCGGAGGTCGAATAGATGGCGTTGTAGTCGTCGTAGATCGTCGATTGCCCGTCGGCCAGGAACACGGGGGCGCCAAACGGTCCCCCGGCGCAGCAGGTCGTGCCGTCGGTGACTTGACGTTCGTCGGTGCCGTCCAATGTCGCCGTGAACACCGACACACCACTTCGATAGCCGAGGCGCGTCCCGTCGATCGCGAACGCCGGGTCGTGAGCCCCTTCGGGCCGTTGGGTGACGTGTGTAAGGACGCCGGTTGCGAGATCCATCATGTAGATCTGCATGATGCCGTCGTCTCGATCGGAGGCGAATGCGAGCTTCGTCCCATCGCGCGAAAAGCTCGGCTGCGCGTCTACCGACGATGCGGTCGTCAGCCGTCGTCGTCCGGTGCCGTCCGCACGGATGATGTAGATGTCGCGGTTGAACGTACCTCCGTCCGAGTCGAACGCGATCCATTCGCTCGGCTCCTTCCCCGGGGAGCCATCGACCGGGGGCTCGACGGGCGGTACGGGGCGGCCGAGCTCTCCAACGTTGCAGCCAACGCCCGCAACCAAGCCCAGTTGGGCCGCGCAGGCGATCGGCCGGTACCGGTGCAACCTCATCACGCGATGATATCCCTCCGGAACCAGAAGCACGAGCCGTTGCGGCACGACCGAGAGCTCACGGTGACCACCCTCGGAACCATTGCGCGGGCGCCGCAAGGTTGAGATCCTGTCGTAGGTGACGCTGATCGAGGCGTGGAGCGAGCTGGGCGTCGAGCCGGGCGCCGACGCCGAGACCGTGCGGCGCGCGTATCTGCGTCTCATCAAGACCCGCAAGCCGGAGGCAGATCCCGACGGATTTCAGCGCGCGCGGCTGGCGTACGAGATCGCCCGTGCCAGCGGCGAGATCGAGGGGTTCGCGGCCCGCAGCGTCCAGGCTGGCAATCCCGCCGCGGCGGACCCCACGCCGGATGCGGCGTCGGCGGTAGACGCCGAGCCCCGGCCGTCGGCCACCGACGCGGCGTTTCAGGGCTTCCTCACCGCCTGGAATGCCGTGCCGCCGTCGGCGGACCAGCGTCCGCGGTTGGAGATAGCGCGCGAGGCGGTCCTGGCGCTGCCGCAGGATCCGCGCGCGCGCTGGCTATTGGTGACGACGCTGTCTCGGCTCGGTACCGAGTCCGACCTCGCCGATGCGCTTCGCGAGGGCTGGCGCGCAGGGTGGCCCGAGTTTCTCGAGGCGCTGCTGGTCCGGCTGCCAGGCCGCGCGTCGCGCGACGAGATCGACGCCGCGTTCGCGGCCGAACCGGCGTCATTGCGGCTGGCCGCGGCGGCCGCCGCCGCGGTCTGGCAGGACGCTCGCAGCGCCGAGCTTGTGGCTGAGCTGTGCCGGGCCGCGGTCGCCGACGTCTCCGACGCGCACGGCGAGCGGGTTCGGGAGCTGCCGATGGGCCGCATGCTCGACGTCATCCTGGCGCTCCACGCCGCCGGCGCGCTGGACGCCGCAGCTCGCGCCCACGGCGAGGTGCGCCGCTGCCTGCACGACACGGGCCTCGAGCTCGCGATGGCGAACGGTCCGCTCGGGGGCGTGTGGACGCTCGCGGAGGAGATCGACGGGCTGCCAACCAACTTCCCCCAACCGCTCCGAGCGGCGTTCGCGCGCGCGACCCGTGCTGGAGATCTGGCGGGCGCGTACTACGACACGGTCGGATACCTCGAGCTTCACCGCGCCACGGTGGAAGAGTGGGCGCCTCGGCTGGCCGGGTCGGCGCCCAACGTCACCGGCGTCCTCCGCGCGGCCCTCGCGCGCCAACACGCGGCTCGCGCGGAGACCTCCAAGGCGACCTGGGGCCGCTTCTGGTGGGTGTTCCTCGTGTTCGGACTGCCGGCGCTCGGCCGCATGTGTACCGAGAGCAACCACGCGCCATTGACCCGCAACGACCTGGACTTTTCGAGCGCCCGCCCCACGGTGCCCCTGCCGTCGGTTCCGGGGATGGCGCCGTCGCCGGCCGTCGACATGCTGGACGGGGCGGCAGCAGACCTATGCGGTTCGACAGGTCCACGGCACGGCCAGCTCGTGTGCGCCGATGTCGAGGCGCTGGTTTCGGCGTTGTCGCAACACGACTGCGTCGGCATCTCGGGCCGCCTACGTAGGATCGTGCGCACCCTCGAATCTGGCGGTGCAACCGAGCTCGTGGCCCGCTTCGCGACCCGCGCCGAGCTCGCGCGCTGGCAGGTCTGCCCGACGGTGCGGTCGAGCGGGAGCGGGGATCCCGGCCCGTGATTGTCGGCATCGATCTCGGCACAACGTATTCGCTCGTGTCGGTCATGCGCGACGATGGGCCGGTCGTGCTTCCGAACGCGCTCGGTTCCCGGCTCACGCCCAGCGCGGTGAGCCTGCTGGAGAACGGCGAAGTGGTCGTCGGCGCCGCCGCGCGAGCGCGGGCGGTGACGCATCCCGAACGCACCGCGCTGGTCTGGAAACGCGACATGGGCACCGATCGCGAGTGGCGAGTCGGCGAGCGTTCCTTCTCGCCGCAGGAGCTGTCGGCGCTCGTCCTTCGGAGCCTGAAGGCCGACGCGGAAGCGGCGCTCGGGCAGTCGATCGACGAGGCCGTCATCACGGTCCCCGCGTACTTCGATGAAGCCCAGCGACGCGCGACCCGGGACGCGGGCGCCATTGCCGGTCTACGGGTGGACCGCATCATCAACGAGCCGACCGCCGCCGCGCTCGCCTACGGGTTGCACGAGCGTCACCGGGAGTTGCGCGCGGTGGTGCTCGATCTCGGCGGTGGCACGTTCGACGTCACGGTTCTCGAGATCATCGAGGGTGTGATCGAGATTCAGTCTTCCGCGGGTGACGTGCGCCTCGGGGGCGAAGACTTCGTCGAGGCGCTGGCGCTCGGGATCGCAGCCAAGTCCGGGCTGGCGGTCGAAGCGCTGCGTGGGCATCCGATGTCCTGGGCCCGTGTGCTGGCGGCGTGCGAGGACGCGAAGCGCGAGCTCAGCGCCGCGGACGAAGCGCGCATCCTGCTGCCCGGTCTGGCGGTGGACCGCGGCACGCGAGATCTGGAGGTGACCATCTCGCGGGCCGAGGCGGAGTCACTGTGGGAGCCGATCATCGATCGGCTTCGCGGACCCACGATGCGGGCGCTGCGCGACGCCCGCTTGCGCCCCGCGGACGTCAGCGAGGTGCTGCTCGTGGGCGGCGCCACTCGGATGCCGTGCGTGCTCCGGTACGCGGCACAGTTGTTCGACCGCGTTCCCGACCGCCGCTTGTCGCCCGACGAGGCGGTGGCGATGGGAGCCGCGATCCAGGCGGCGCTCAAGCAGGGTCATGCCGCGGTCGACGACGTGGTGATCACGGACGTGGCACCGTTCACGCTCGGCATCGCCGTAGCCACCCAGTTCGGCCGCCAGGTCGTGCGGGGCGTGTTCGCCCCCATTCTGGAACGCGGCACGGTCATTCCCGCGAGCCGAGTCCAGACCTTCCGCACGATGGCCGACGACCAGAGGGAGATCCTGGTCGAGGTCTTTCAGGGCGAACACGCCTCGTGCGAGAAGAACCGAAAGCTCGGGCAATACAGCCTGCGCAATCTTCCCTCCGGGCCTGCTGGCAGCCAGGGTGTCGACGTCCGCTTCAGCTACGACCTGAGCGGGTTGCTCGAGGTCGAGATGACCGTGCTCGCAACCGGACGCAAGGAGACGCTGGTCGTCGAGCAAACGCCCGGACGTCTCACTTCGCAACAGATCGCCGACACCCGGAAGGCGTTCGAGCGCATCAAGTTTCACCCACGAGAGGCGCTCCCCAACACCACCGCGCTCGCGCGCGCCGACGCGCTCTACGTCGATCTCGTGGGCGAGGTGCGCGAGACGCTCGCGCAGGCCATCGCCCAGTTTCGCGCGGCCCTCGATACCCAAGATCCGTCCAGTATCGAGCGCTGTCGCGCGCAGCTCATCGATGTCGTCGATCAGTTCGGCCGTTCGTGACGGCGTTAGGCCGAGGCCATCGGTGGCGCCGTCAGCGCCGGCCCAACTGGTGCTTTGTTCGAAGTCGTCCCAGGCCTTCAGCGCTCGTCGAGGAGTCGCGCTCCGTAGCGCGTCAGTTACCGCCTACTGCGATGACGACCCTTCCGTCGGGCGCCGGCAACGCCGACTCGCTCCGGTATGTCACCGGGTCGGCGCCGGCTTGTGCGGGAAACGTCAACGAGAACTGATACAGGCCGGCGGGGACGGGTGCCACGAGATCGCACGCGGTGATGGGACAGTCGGAGCCGAGCGGGGGCGGCCCATTGAACACGATCATCCCGTCCCACGGAAAGTCCAAGGTTGCACCGGGAGCGAGCGACAACGGCTGCTCGCAGATGGGATCATTCGAGTCACAGACCAACGGCCGCGCGGCGCCCGCGTGGCAACGCTCGCACGCGCAGATCGAATCCGGGCGTTCGAGGTGGGCGATCCGCCTGATGTTGGGAAGCCCGCCGCCGGCGATCTGGAATCCGTACGAGCAGGCGCCAGGACCGGACATACCTTGCTGGACAATCACCGGCTTGCTGCCGACGTTCATCAAGCGGATCGTCGTGACGTAGGGCGGACCCGGTGGGTTGGCGGCGTCGGCCGCTGCGACGTCGGTCGAGGCGGTGTCGCCCCCTGCAAGGTCCCGGCCCTCGGAGGTGTCCGGGGCGGTCTCGACGACCGATAGATCGGCGGCCGCAGCCGTATCCATCTCGGGCGCAGCATCGAGCCCCGGATGCGCTCCAGCGCGCGTGCCGTCGCAGCCAGGGCCGAGCACCAGCGCCGTGGTCAACAGCAGGACCGTCGAGGCCATCGCCTGCGAGGCGATATTCCTCTTCACGGCCGCCGGTTTCACATCGCCCACGAACGAGTGACTGTAACCGAGTCGAGCGCGGACCACGCCTCCGGCGGCGCGGTCATGGTCTAGCGACGGGCTGGAACGATTGCGCGTTGCTCTTGTAGATGCCGATATTGATGCCGGTGCGAACGACGGTATTGACCGCATCGTATTGGCCGAGCGCAGTCGTCGTCTTGACGACCGACGCTATCTTCGCGTGCGCGTCGGCGATGGCGGCTGCATCCGAAGTCGGGAGATAGCCTCCGACCGTCAGCAAGTGACGCTTCCCGCCTGAGCCGGCGATGAAGGTCTCGTTCACGGACGGATTCCGCACCCCGGCCGTCGCGAGACCTTGAAGCAGGTCGACCTTGGGCCCGGTGGCCGCGGGTGCGGTACCAGACGAGGCGACACGGCCGAGGATGGTCACGATGAGCGTGAGGCCGATCGCGGCAGCCACCAGCGTTCGATCGCGGCGCCGGTTGTTGCCCCGCTGCAGGACTTCAGACGACGGCATCCCCTGACGCACGACGATCGATCCCGCGAGCAAGTCGTGAAGGCCACGCTTGAGGGGATGGAACGGAACCAGCACGGCGCAGCCGAGGAACAGCGCCAGCTGCGCGCCCGCGATCGCGGCGGCGGTTGCTTCCGTGTTCAGAAACGGAAACCCGGTGCGGAGCGCCACCAGCAGCGCGCCACCATAGAAGACGAAGCTGATCAGCGCCCAACGGACGATCGAACGATCGATCGACATCGGCTTGCCGTCCATGCGAAGCACACGAAGCCCGAGCAGCCGCTTGGCGAGCGTCCGCCCACCCCCGAGCTGACTTTGCGGCAGCGCCGTATAGAGGAGGCTGAGCGGGAGGCCGATGAAAACGGCGCTATCGCCCAGCCGCAACAACGGCCCCTCGAATGCGAATGCGATCACCATGCCAACGACGCCCAGGAATAAGGCATCCACCAGATCGGCCGCGACCCGGATCCAGAAGCCGGCCACCGTCCCCATCCGCGAGGTCACCGGCACGTCGCCCTCCAGGAGACGCCCTCCGCACTCGCAACGCGCCGACGTGTCCGGGTTGACGAGCCCACACCGCTCGCAGGTCTTCATATCGCGAGGCTACACCGATTCCGAACTTGCGAGCGGCCGCGGCTACGTGCCGCCGAGTCGCGTGGCCTGGCGGCCGCCATCCCGCGCCGACGCACACCAACCCACTCCGCCGGGAGCGGAATGGGTGGCGCGAGATCGTCTCAAATTGGCGTCGAAATGCGCCGACGGTGATGAAGATGCAAACTGCCGGTAGGATCACATCGTCCTCACGGGGGCATGTTGTAGATGCCTTGACCAGCGTCGTGCGCGGATTTGGCTTCGGGCTGGGATGCTTGTCCTTCCTGATTGCGGCCTGCGAATCGGACGCGCCCGCGGGTCGGTCGATGGGCTCGGGGGGCGGAGGCGCCGCGGGCACACCGACGGGAGCCGGGAACGCGGGCAGCGGCGGCCAGCCGATGCCAAGCCCGAGCGGGGTCAGCCTGAACGGCTCGCCCATCTACACGCGCATGCAGCGGCTCACGAACGCGCAATGGGAGCGCGCGGTGACCGACGTCTTGCGGCTTGCTGCGCCCGCGAACCTGATGCAGGGGTTCTCGGACCCGGGCGCGGCTGTCCCGGCGGAGTTTTCGAACAACGAAAGACGCCTGTTCGTCGATCGGCAGGCCGAGCTCGAGCTCGAAGCCGGCGCGGAAACCGCGGCCGCGCTGGCGACCGAGTCCTCGGCCGCGCTCGACAGGCTCTACCCGGGGACCGATGTGGAGGGTTTCGTGCGGAGCTTGGGGCGGCGCGCGTTTCGCCGTCCGCTCACGCCGGACGAGGAAACGCGGTACCAGGCGGTTTTCGCGCTCGGTGAAAAGCTCTATGGCGCTGGGTTCGCAAACGGAGCCGCGCTGGTCATCCGCGCCGTGTTGCAGTCGCCGAAGTTCGTGTACCGATCCGAGCTCGGGCCTGCCAGTGCGCCGCTCGACGGCTACGAAGTCGCGTCCAAGCTGTCGTTTTGGCTGCTCGGAACGACACCGAGCGACGACCTGCTCGACGCGGCCGCGGCGGGGGAGCTCGACGCGGTCGACGGGCTCGACCGCGCGGCGCGCGCGATGCTGGAACGTCCCGCGGCGGTCGAGATCATGCGCGACTTTCACGGCCAGCTCTATGAGCTCGGCCGCTACCAAGACATCGACACCGTGGGCACGTCGTATCGATTTTTCGACGCCGTCTTCACCCGGGGCGAAGGGTTGCGCGCCATCCTGACATCGACGCTCCTCGATCCGTCCCGGATCGGCTTCTTCATGCAGCTCCCGTTCCTGTCGCTCTACGGGCGCGACGACGGACCCGACACGATCGGGCGCGGGGCCGCGCTCAACCGTCAGGTCCTGTGCTTCGAGCTGGGCGGGCACACGAAGCCGGTTCCGGCGCTCCCGCCGCTGGCGCCGGCAGAGACCAATCGCGACCGCATCGAAGCGCTGACGGCGGGCTGCGACGATTGCCACAGCAGCTACATCGATCCGCTGGGCTTCGCGTTCGAAGCGTTCGATGGCGCCGGTCAGCCGCGCGGACTGGACAACGGCGCCCCCGTCGACGCGACCGGAAGCTATCCGTTTGCCGACGGAACGCGGCGGTTTGCCGACGCGATGGAGCTGCTGCACATTATGGCCGATAGCGCGCAGGCGCATGCCTGCTACGCGAAGAAGTTGACCGGCTACGCGCTCCAGCGCGACATCGTCGAGGGTGACCGGCCGCTGCTCCAGGATCTCGCCCAGGCGAGCCGAGAGCGGTCCTTGAAGGAAGTGATCGTCCAGTTGGTGCGGAATCCGGCGTTTCGCTTTCGCGCGGAGGGCACGCCATGAGCGCCAGGAGATTCTCGATCGCGCGCCGACTCCCCAACCGCCGCGCGGTCCTGCGCGGCGCGGCGGGGGCGGCGGTCGCGCTGCCCTTCCTCGAGAGCCTCCCGGAACGATCGCCGTGGGCCGCGACCGACGCGCCGGTGTTCGGCTTCTTCATTTGCTCGGTGGGTGGTGTCGTCCGGGAGAAGTTCTTCCCGGCGACGCCGGGAACGCTCACGCAAGCGGGGCTCGCGGCGGCGGGGAAGGCCACGAGTGCGCTCGCGGCCCACGCGGACAACCTGCTGCTGTTGTCGGGCATCAACTGGCCCGCGGGTTCGAACCGGAGCGACGCACACGTGGAGGGGCTGTGCGCGGCGCTGACCGGCAAGGTGCCGCAGCAAGGCGAGCACGTGACGGACGCGATGGGCGCGGGGCCGTCCGCGGACTCCGTCATCGTGGCGAGGACGAACCCCGGCAAGGGGCCGCTCGCGCTCTACGCCGGCTTCTTGAAGAACGGCTACGAGGCGCAAAGGCTGTCGTTCGCATCGGCGGGCCAGCTCAATCCCGTGGTCGACAACGCGTACACCCTGTACCGCGAGCTCGTGGGGCTCGACACCCCCGGCGGCGACACCGCGGCGCGACGGCTGCTGGAGAGCCGCAAGAGCGTTCACGACCTGGTGCGGGAGGAGCTGAGCGCCCTCATGCAACACCCGCGATTGGGCGTCGCCGATCGACAACGTTTGCAGCTCCACTTCGATTCGCTTCGAGACGCCGAAACGACCATCTCCGCGATGTGCTCGACCACTGGGCTCGACACGACGGCGCTCGACGCGCTCGAGAGCTACAGGTCCAACCCGCGTCAAACCGACCAGATGGCGCAGCTTCACATGAGCCTGGTGGCCATGGCATTCGCTTGCAACTACCGGCGGGCCGCCTCGCTGCAGTGGGGCGATCCGTACGACATGACGGTCTACGACGTACCGTCGAACGCGCGCCGGTGGCGGTTCAGCTACATCAGCCACCGCGCGGAAAGTGACTCCGCGGTGGGCAACGACGAGCTGGCCGCGCTGGCGCACGCCGAGATCGACGTCGTTCGGATGCAGATGCTGGCGGCCGGGCTCGACCACTTCAAGGCGCGCGGCCTCGCCGATCGGTGTTTCGTGATGTGGACGAACAACTACGGGGACGGGCCGCTCCACGACTTCAGGAACATCCCCCACATCATCTGGGGCAGCGGCGGCGGCTACCTCCGGCAGGGTCAATTCCTCGACGCCGGCAATACTACGAACAACCGGCTGCTGAACACGTTGCTCAGCGCTGCGCTACAAGAGACGCACACCACGGTGGAGGATTTTGGCGACGGCCCGAGCGGCCAGCTCGGCGTCGTGAGAAGCGGCATCTGACGCGCACGCAGGTTCCGGCGTTCGCCCGCTGGTCGACCATCTGCTGACGACCTACGGTCCCGAGCCGTTCATGCGTCTTTACGGTGCTCTCGCTCACCACGCTTCGCCGGATGTGGTGGACGCGAAGGTGCAAGTGACGCCCGTCGTCACACGCGAATGTCGAAATGGTGGATGTCTTCGCGGCCGCGCTAGGGCATGAGGTCCATGACCCCACGCCCGGTCTTCATGTCGACGGGCAGCGAGACGTGTTCGTGCGTGATCAACCAGCCCTTATTCAATCGCTGGCAGGCATTGCTCGTGCGCACCCAGTAACCCACCTGACGCCCATCCTTCAGGGTCCCGCTGGTTCGGATGAGCATGTGCGCGGCCGCGACATCGCCGCCGGCGACGACGTTCACATCGCGGAGCTCCTGGCCGATGGCGCTCTTCCAGCGACCGAACCAATCCAAGAACCTGGCGCGGAGCGCCGGGGCTCCCGCGTAACGGAGAGGAGGAACGAGGTCGAAGTAGACGATGTCGGGAGCGTAGACCGACATCACCGCTTCGATGTCCTTCGTCCGAAATGCCTCCGACCGGCGATCGAACAGCTTTCTGATTTCGGCATCCGTTGCAGCCATGGCCTCCCCCGTTCCGGCAACGGCAGCTGCGCCGCCGCCCGCCAGCGTGCCGGCGGCCGCGATCAGCTGTCGTCGAGAAAGATGCAGCGTCATGTCCGCGCGGCCACGTGGCGGGCGAGGTTCTCGAGGGACGACCGAAGGCCCGCGTCGTGGTCCTGCTTGCGGATGCCGGCGGGGACGTTCTCGGCCGTGACGGTGACGCGCGTCCCCGCGGACATCTCCGCGAACGTCCAGGACATGGTCATCTCGCCCGCAAATGCGGCGTCCGTCGCCTCGAACTCGACCGACTCGACGATGCGTTTGTTGCGCTCCAGCGAGACAAACCGTCCGACGCTCACGTCGGTCCGCCCGCTGGTCTTACCGGCCGTGCTCGGCGCATCGTCGGCATACGTGAGCTCGATACGATAGCGACCGCCCTCGCGGAACTCGTACTCGAGGATTCGCCCCGTCATGTTCCCCGGCGGAAGCCACCTTGCGAGCTGGGCGGGATCGGCGAACGCGGCGTAGATCGCGTCGGGGCGGGCGGGGATCACGACGGTTGCGGTGTCGGTCCGCCCCTGAGCCTTGCCAGAGCCGCGCATGCAGTCACCCTAAGGCGTGTCGGGCCGAGGGCAAGCGGCGGCAGCGATCACCCAGAACGCCGGCGCTTCCGGGCGAGTCAACTCGTGAGCACCGGTCGAGCGTAGAATCGCGCCGTGGCCTGGCGATTGGGCGAGCGGTTGATCGAGGAACGAAGCGCGATTGGGACTGACCGCCGGTTCCCGTCGGTCTTCATTCTCGCCCTATTCGTGGCGACGCCGGCTGCGTGCAGTGACAGAGCCGCTCTGAATGGGAGCGGGGGATCGGCGGCTCGGGAGGCACGAGAGCGGGTGGGACCGGCGGGGCCACCGCGCCGAGGGCGCTCTCGCTGGCCGCCGTGGTGAGCTACCCGGCGCGAAGCCCACGGTTCGTCGTGGTCGCCGACCTCAACAAGGACGCAAAGCTCGACGTCGCCACGATCTCGGTCGACGGCTCCCTGGACGTCCTGCTCGGTAACGGAAACGGAACGCTGAAGGCGCCGGTCTCGACCCCCGTGGCCTCGGGCGGCGGCGCCGGCTTGCTGGTGGCAGACGTCAACAACGACGGCAACGCCGACCTGGTCATCTCGATCGTCAGGTCGGGATTCGGCACGATGCTCGGGCGCGGCGACGGTACGTTCGCGGCCTTCACGCTGGCCATCGGAGCCGGCACGGAAGGTGGGCTGGCCGCTGCGGACTTCAACAACGATGGCAAGCTGGACGTCGCGTTCTCCCTCTACAACCCCATCGTGGCCGTGACGTTCGGGAACGGCGACGGCACGTTCCAGCAGTTTCCTCCCAGCTATCAGACCACCGCAAACACCTACGGCCTCGTGCTCGCCGACCTCAACAGGGACGGGCGGCGCGACATCGTGACGTCAGGCGGCGGCGCTGTTGGCGTGCTGCTCGGAAACAGCGACGGGACCTTCCCGCTGGACGGGATGACCTTCCCTCTCGACTCCGGCGTCACCGTGAGCTCCGTCGCCGTCGGAGATCTCAACGGCGACGGTCTCGTCGACGTCGTCGCACCTGACTCCGGCGCGATAACCGTCAACATCTTCCTCGGGAAGGGCGACGGAACGTTGCTCGCGGCCACTCAAGCTGGTTCCGGGCAATCTCCAACCGACGTGAAGATCACGGACATGAACCTGGACGGGAAGCCGGACATCGTCGTGGCGAACGACATCTCCGGGAACCCGAGCTTCGTGACCGTGTTGTCCGGCAAAGGGGACGGAACCTTCGATCCGTTCAGATCGTTCGCCACCGGGGTCAGCTCACATTCGGTCGCGGTCGGCGATCTCAATGCCGACGGCCTGCCAGACCTGGTCGTCGCCAACCGGAGTCAGGGTGGCCTGAGCGTGCTTCTCAACACCAGCCACTGAATGAGCCGAAGCTAGCCGCTCGGGAGCAAACGGCAACCGCGATCACCCGGAACGCCGGCGCTTCCGGGCCGGCCGCAGCGACGACATCGCCGCGTGGGCGTCCGCGATCACGGCGCGCACGTCCCGGGCGCGCGCTTTCCGCAGCGCGATCAGGAGCCCAGGGAATCCGTCGAAGTGCCGGATCGAGAAAAAGCCGGGCAGCGCCATCTCGAGCAGTGCCTCCTTGGCATCCAGGCTCTCGACCCGAACGCCGAGGATCTCGCCAGCCGGCGGTTTCTCATCGCCGAACCGCCGGATGTCCGCCTTGGTGAACGGTCGCTCCCACGCGAAGCCGCGACCGCCAACGCCCCAAGTGCGATGGCCCCAACTGGTTCCGACGGTGACGCCCGGAAGGCGCGTCGCGAACGCGTGGATGTCGGCGAAGGTCATGCGGATGCGGCGTGGATCACGTGAATGTACTTAACCTCGGCGGCGGGTCTCCGGGGTCAAGGGCGGCGCGTCCAGTAGCCGGGTCGGCGTTTGTGGTGGGCGACGGCCACGACAACGACTTCCGAGTCGTCAAAGCGATAGAAGATGCTGAAGGGGAATCGCTCCAGAATGTAGCGGTGGTGGCGGCCGTCGACCCGAGTCCAGCGGTGCGGTGCTTCGACGATGGTGCTCAAAGCCGTGTCGATGACGGCGAGGAATTCGTCGCCCAGACCGGCCCTGGCTTGGTCGTAGTGGTCCGCCGCACGGTGCATCTCCGTGCTAGCGGCTGGGTGCATCCGCTGTCGTCTGTTCGGCTCGGGCTTGTCGCTCATGCTCTGCTAATAGCGAACCCGATCCGACGGCCAACCAGAGCGGCTATCCACCTGTTCGGCGAGCGCGGCGCTGGGCGATCTGAGCGCGGACGTCTGCGAGGTCCAGCAACTCGGCGGTACCGGCATCTATCTCGTCGCTGCGGCGGCCAATCTCCGCGAGCCAAGCGTTCTCGATGTCTTTGCCGGCAAAGTCGTTGGGCAAACTGGCGGCGAGGGCATGGACGAGCTGCTCGCGCTCCTCGACCGGAAGCTCGAGGGCCGCTTCGAGGATCTGCTTCGCGGCGCTGGACATGTCGTCAGTTTACCCCCTTTGCAGCAGCGGGCCCGGGCGTTCATAGATCGGCTGCGTTCGAGCCCCGTCGGAGGCGTCGGTCGGCTCTCGGCCGTGGCGGTGACGCGCGTACCCGTGGCCGCCTTCTCGCGGCGTTCGCCTCAGTAGTTGCTGCTCGAAAACGACCTCCCTCACCGCCGCGGCCGTCTCGAACCCGCTCGCCGTCGTCGATGCGATACTGACCCGGCATGTCGCACCGGGGGCTGGCCGTCGCAACTGTGCTGCTCCTCGCCTCGGCGCCCGCCGCCGCCCAGGACGCCGGCCAGCCCGACGACACGGCGAACCGCGCGCTGTGCAGCACGCGACCCAGCCGTGCACGAGCGGCTACAAGTCTTGGTGGTTGAACAGATCGGAAACCATGCGTGATGCCGGCCCACCACGCCGGCACACCCATTGCTCTTCCTCGTCGTGCCATGGGAACGGAGCCGTTGATGTCAACGTTCGGGGAAGAGCTTTCAACATTGCGCGCGAGGTCCTTGCGGCGTGTCCGCGAGACGTCGCTGGTGCGTGCCGTCCTGGCCGGTGACGCTCCCCGCGCCGCCTACGTGCGCTACCTGCAGGACGTCCAGCAGTATGCCCAGCACAGCCCGGTGGTTATTGCGCTGGCGGGCGCGCGCGCCGCCGCCGCCAATCCCGAGGCGGCTCGCTACCTGATCCGTCACGCCGGCGAAGAGTTGGGGCACGATGCATGGGCCCGCGCAGATCTCCATGCGCTCGGCGTCTCGCCGGAGGGAATCCGAACCGCGCGTCCCTCCCCGCCGTGCATGTCCATGATCGGCCTCGAGTACTTCTGGGCCGGGCACGGGAACCCCGTGGCGCTGCTGGGCTGGACATTCGCGCTCGAGGCGCTCGGGGACGATGTCGGGCGTCTCGCAGCGACCGCGCTCGCCAGGGCCAATCCGACCGGAGCCCCCTCCACGACCTTCCTCGCAGGTCACGGCGAAGCCGACCACGACCACGTTCGGGACATCTTCGCTCTGATCGAAGAGCACGTAACCGCGCCTGACGATCGGGCCGACCTGATGTTCGTGGCAACGCTCTCGGCGAACCTGTACGCAGAGATCCTGGAGTTGGCGTGGAAAGGGGAATGACCTGCGCCGAGGACCTCGATGTGGAGGTCCTCCTTGCCGACAGCGAGCCGTTGCGCCGACAGCTGTTCGGGTTTCGGCACCACATCTACGTCGGCGAGCTGGGTGGCGCGGGCCTTCGCCACGCGTCGCGCGAGCTGAGCGACCCGATCGATCTGGTCGCGCGCAACTACGTCGCGCGCGCCGACGACCTCGCCATCGGTTCGCTCCGCGTCGTCGATTGGCCCGATCTCCCCGATTCCGGGAGTCTCGCGAGGAAGTACGGCGTGGCCGCGGTCCTCGAATCAGCGGGTGCCAAGGCGTTGTGCCACGCCGGGCGGCTGGCCGTGGCTCCGTCGCGCCGAGGCTCTCCGTGCGTCGCTCGAATGATCGGCCGCGCGTTGGTCGACGCGGTGGGCCGCGGTGTCCGCTTCGCCATCTCCGACTGCAGCCCCGCCCTGTTCCCCTTCTATGCGCGCCTAGGCTACATCCGCACTGGCGCCGCCTTCGTCGACCCTGACTTCGGGCTCAAGTGGTCGATGATCTGGTGTCTGCGCGATCTCGCGCGCACGGGCTTCACCCGCTCGCCATTGCTCGCGGTCGCCGCCGATTTTCCCCGACGACGCCGCGGGCCGAGCCCTACTCTGCGAGACCTTCGTCGACTCTTCCCGGGATCGCTGACGACGGCACAGCGGCGCCGCCTGCTCGGCCAGTTTGCGCGGTGTGCGGACCGACAGTCCGTCGTCTGGACCTCGCGCGGCGCAGACATCGTGTGTGATCTTCGAAGTCTCCGCCGGCGGCATTCTCAGCGTGTTGCGCTTGATCCGCTTTCGCCAGGTGTCTGCGAAAGCGGATCAAGCCCGCTCATGCTTCAGGCGGAGTACGAGCGCGGCACGAAGGACAGCGACGTGCTCGAGACCGACGATTTGGACGAACGCACGCGGGTCCGATTGATCCAACTCGCGGGACCAGGGACGGACCTTCACAGGCGTCACCGGCTCTATGTCGAGCTGGTGTCCAGCGCTTTGCCGTTCCTGCCCCGGGTGCCGCTGTGGCATGAGATTTCGCAGCTGAACGAGGGGCTGCAGCACTTCCGCTTGGTCGTGCTCGACGTCGTCGACGTCGTCGTGAGCAAGCTCATGCGTCTTCATGCGAACGACATCGCAGACATCGAAGCCATGGTCGAACGCGAGCGCGTGCCGCACGCACGCTTGCTCGAAAGGTTCCTCTCTGCCGTCAAGTGTTTCTCTATGGACGCTCGCGCCGAAGACCTGCCGAGATACGTGAGGAACCTTCACCGCGTCGAACGCGACGTGTTCAACGTCACCGAGACTCCGATCGAGCTGCCGGCCTGGGTTCACGACGACGGCTGAGACGGCTGCTCATGCGGCTGGGGCTGGCGCAGATGGACACCCGCAGTCGGGAGGGGCATCAGCGGATGCTCGAACGCCATCCCCCACATCATCTGGGGCAGCGGCGGCGGCTACCTCCGGCAGGGTCAATTCCTCGACGCCGGCAATACTACGAACAACCGGCTGCTGAACACGTTGCTCAGCGCTGCGCTACAGGAGACGCACACCATGGTGGAGGATTTTGGCGACGGCCCGGGCGGCCAGCTCGGCGTCGTGAGAAGCGGCATCTGACGCGCAGCCGGCGTGCGGCGTTCGATGCCTCATGCTGCCAGGCCGCTTCCTCTCAGAGGTTTACAGGCAGAATGATTGTCGGTGTCCTGAGGCCGTCGCAGCCGACGCTGATCGTCGGGGGATGCGCCTCGGACAGGGCCGAGCCGTTCGGGGTGACCAGGAACGCATCCAGCGTATAGGTGCCGCGATCCGCCAGCGGAATCACGAACTCACCGCCGTTGGCATTGGCAGGACACGATTGCGCGAACGTCACGCCGTTCACATCCAGCTCGGTGTGGTCCGCGCCGGCCTGCGCACACGTGATGAGCGGATCGCCGAGCACGTTCTGGACGACGCTCCACGGGACGACGAGGTCGGGCAGACAGGTCCCGCCGCCGGTGCCCGCTGCTCCTCCGAGGCCGGTTGCCCCGGCGGTGCCGCCCATCCCGCTGATCGAAGCTCCGCCCGCACCGGATGTCCCCGCCGCTCCCGTCGCGCCCGCACCGCCTGTCGCCCGGCCCGCTACTCCATGACCGTCGCCCGTCGTGCCCCCCGCACCGCTCCCGCCCGCGCCACCGCACGCAGCGACCGCCAAAGGGAGAACGATGCGAATCAAAGCCGAACCCGGCGCGCGTCCCACTTTGGTTACCAGCCGAGGCGGGCCTTGAGCTCGGCGGTGAGCAGGGTGGCCATCTTGGCGTTGGTGGCCGGGCTCGGGTGGTAGTCGCAGCCGAGTCCGTCCGCCTGCTGCTGCACGGGAAATTCGAGGAACGACATCTTGGTGTCGGCTTCGCTGGCGCGGGTCGAAATCACCTTCTGCAGGTGACCCTTGATCGCGGTCAGGTTGGCGCCGTCGAGCATCGGGCCAATCGTGAGCAGGATGTGCGCGCTAGGGTACTTCTGCCGCAGCATGCGCACGAAGCCGAGGTACGCGGTCTCGTACGGCGTTCCCGGATCGCCATTGGTCGAAACATCGTTGGTGCCGAGATTGACGATCACGACGTGCGGTTGCCAGGTCGCGAAGTCCCACACGCTCGCCGACTGTGATGTCAGGGTGCGCGCATAAACGGCCGGCATGGCGTCCGCGGAGGCGCCCGACACGCCGTAGTTCCGGTACATCCCGATCCCGGACCACGCGATGGCGTGGAGGTCCGCATTGAGCGTGCGCGCCGTCAGCGCGGCGTAGGTGAGGTAGTGATTCTCCGTGTCGGGGGTGTAGGGACAATTCGGCCCCGCGCCGTCCATCCCGTAGCCGGCGGTGATCGAATCGCCGTAGATCTCGATGCGCCGGTCAGGCGCCGCGGGCGCCGCCAGCAGTTGCCCGCCGGTGACATCGAGGCCGAGGAAGCGATTGGCGCCCTGATTGCCCTCGGTCCGTTTCCACACCACGACGTCGTGGGTCCCTGCGGAGAGCCCGTTCGCGATCATGTACTGCGAGGTGCCGCTCACCACCTTCAGCACCTGCGACGCCACGTTGCCGTCGAGGACCACCGTGAACTGGTTGGGGCTTCCGTCGATTCGGAGGGTCGCCGACGTACCTTGAAAGCGAGCGATCATCGCGCTGCCTGACCAGCTGAACGACGGGCGGGCCGCGTCGGCCGTGTCGAAGCGGCCGAGCAAGCGGACGCCGGCCGGACCGCCCCCAGCGCCCGCCGCGCCACTCGTCCCCGAGGCTCCGCCGGCGCTCGTCGTGCCTCCAGTCCCCGATCGTCCGCCCCCGCCGGTCGTCGCACCCGCGCCTGTCGTGCCGCTGGTGCCTGTCGTTCCCCCGGCGCCGGTCGTGCCGGCGATGCCCATCGTGCCGCCGGCGCCGGTCGTGCCGCCGGCGCCGGTCGTGCCGCCCGCACCCGTCGTGCCAGCGCTGCTCGAGGTGCCGCCGCGGCCGGAAGCCCCGGCGGATCCGCTCGAGCCGCCCGGCGCCGTCACACCGCCCGAGCCACCGGCACCGCCGTCTTCGTTACCGCCCGACCCAGCGTCCCCGCCACATCCCACTTGCATCTGGATCGTGCCCAGCAGGGCGATGAGACCCACGCATGCCTTGCTCGCAGACGTCATCACTCGATTGTGCACGCAGATCGACACGACCGAGCGCCAAATTCGCCCCGGCACCTAGCTGAACATCGGGTCATTGCGTTCATGGCGTTCATGGCGTCGAGTCCGTGACGGTGTCGATCTCGAACACGGTGTCGCCGGTGCTCACGAAAGCGGCGGCATCCGCCGACGCCGCCGGGGAGGAGAACGACATGCCGATCTCCAGGATCTTCGACACGTCGAAGCCGACCGCCGTCGCGGTGGCGAGATTCAAGCTCACTGGCAGCCATGCGCCTGCAGTCAACATCGATGCGTCGATGGGTGGCGCCTGCACGCAAATGTAGGAAGACGGCCCGTCGCTGCAGGCGTACATCGTTGCGTCGCCAGTGGAGAACGAGCCCGACGCCAGTCTCACGCGCGCGGCGATGGTCTTGCCGGTCAGGTTGAAACCGGGGCGCAGGGCGATGTCGGTGGTCGCGTATTGGCCCGCCCCCGTGAACCTCACCGTGAGCGCGAGCGCTCCCGGGCTCGGATCCCCGTCGCTGCTGGTGAAGACGAGCGTGGGTCGAGATCCACCGTCCGATACCCGCGCGCCGAGATTACTGGCGTCGGGATTGTCCCAGGTGTTCAACACCCACCCCTCGGCGTCGTGGTCGAATGTGTAGCTGAATTCGGTGACGCCTCCGTCGGGAGGTGATCCGGGCGGGCCACCGGGACCAATGCCGCCCGGCGACGACGCAGGCGGGTCGCCGTAGCCGAGCAGCGCCGCCTTCACGACCGCGCCCGTCGGTGACGAGGTCCCCCACCAATCGTCGATGAGCGCGGGGAACGTGCACCCGCCGGGAAACCAGGCCCAGGCCGTCCAACTCGCGGCGTGCGCGTCGGCGTAGCGAATGAGCGAGGCGCTGTAGTCCGTCGCGCAGGTGGCGTCGTTGAGACCGCCGAACTCCGTGATGATGACCGGATCCGTCGCGGTCAGGAAACCCCAGGACTTGTCCCAGTTGTTGGGTCGCCGCCCGGGCGTGTTGTAGGGGTGGGTCGCGTAGACGATGTTGTAGCCGTCGATCCGATGCGACGGGACGCCCGAGAGGTCGTAGGCCCAGTTGAGGCCGCCGATGATCACCAGATTATCGGCGCCCTTCGCCCGCACGGTGTCGTAGAGCTGCTGCATGCCGACGGCCTCGAACCCGACGGCAGCGGCGCCTGCCGCGACCGTGCCGCCAGATTTCCAGACGTCCCAGCTGACGTCGTGGGGCTCGTTGTAGAGCTCGAACAACACCCGCCCATCGTTCTTGTAGCGCGCCGCGACCTCGGACCAGAACGCGACCGAGTTGGCGTCGGGCATCGGCTGTTGACAGCCACTGGACGGCGAGCAGCCACCGAGCACGCCGGCGTCGGACCAATGCAGGTCGAGGATCACGTCGAGGCCAGCCGTCTCCGCCCAGCCCACCGCGCTGTCGACGAGAGACGCGTAGCTCGGGTCGTGAAGGGGAGACGCCGCGAGCCAGAAGTCTTGATTGAGCGCGATGCGCACGACGTTGGCGTTCCAGGACGCCATCAGCCGGAAGTCAGCGAGCGAAAGGCTGTCGCCGGTGCTCGACCACTCGAGCGACGGCCGATCGACGCCGTGAAGCAGGTGTGCCCGTCCGTCGGCGCTACAGATGGTGTTGCCGTTGACGTAGTAGCCACCGGGCGCCGCGGGATGGGCGGCGGGACCCGCGCAGCCGGTGCGCGGGACGGGAGGCGAGGACGCGTCCGTGGCGGATGCATCGGGCATCGCCTGGCCGCCGCCGCCGGAAGAGCACGCCGCCACGCCGAGCGCGATCAGCGATGCGCGAGGCATCCACTTGCTCGTCACGGCGTGGCCTCGTTGCCGGCGGCGTCGAGGAGCTTGAAACCATGGACGCAGAAGTCGTAGTCACCCTCTGGGACGTCGAAACCCAAGGTCTGGATGTCGTCCGGGACCAAGGTGACCGGCGGACTGCTATCCGAGACGAAGCTGGAGAGCGGTATGAGGAGCGACCCAGGCTCTGTCACGACCAGCGGCACGCCGGGGTTCGAGGGGAGCTCGACGTGGAATCCGCCGATCCGGTTCAGCAGGATTCCTCCGCTCTGGGGCGAATCGATCGTGAGCTCGAACGTGGTGATGCCTGCCGCGCCCGGATGGAAGTTGGTCATGAAGGTTCCGTCCGGCTCGAACGTGTCGAAAAATCTGAGCGCCAGCACCGCAAATCCGCCCGCGGCGACCGTACCGGACATGCAGAGCTTGCCAGCCGTGGGTTCGGTCAGACGCGCGGTCGTGCGACCGGCGGGCGGGATGGTGGTGGCGGGGCAACTGGTGGGCTTGCTGAGGTCCACCAAGCAGTAATCGGTGACCGCGACAGCGCTCACGACGGCGGCGAATCCCGGCGGATGGCAGAAGAGGCCGTCGCGGTCTTCGCATGAAGGCGGCTTGGCGGGCGCTGCGGAACCGCCGCAGGCGGGCAGGCCGGCGAACGCGGCGAGCGATGCGACGACGGCTGCAGCCGTCGCGAAGTTCGATGCACGATGGGTCATGACTTATCTCCTGGTTGTCGTGTACGCGGACGAGCCCAGTCTCAGCAAGCGGTGGGCCACGAGCCGCGCCGTCGGAGCAAGCGGCATTCGCGCAACCGCAGCGCCCGGGCGTTGCGCCGGCGAAGCGCAGTTGAGCCGGAGCCGCGCAGGCGCTATCGGGCGGTCGCGGTCATGGCGTGACTTCGTTGCCGGCGGCGTCGAGGAGCTTGAAGTCATGGACGCAGAAGTCGTAGTCACCCGGGCCGACGTCAAACCCGGTGGTTTGGACATTCTCCGGGGCGACAGTGACTGAGGGATCGCTGTCCGACACGAAACCGGTGAGCGGCACCATCACCCGCCCAGGCTGAGTCACGAGCAGTGGGACACCGGGATTCGAAGGAAGCTGGAGATGGAAGCCGCCACGCGTGCTCGGCGAGATCCCTCCGCTCGGGGGCGAATCGATCGTGACCTCGTACGCGGTGATGCCCGCCTCGACCGGATGGAAGGTCGTCACGTAGGTTCCGTCCGGGTTGATCGTATCGAAAAAGCGGAGCCCCAGAATGGCCCATCCATCCGGCGCGACGGTCCCGGCCATGCAGAGCTTGCCGGCCGCCGGTTGGGTCAGTCGCGCCGTCGTGCTGCCGGCGGGCGGGATCGTGGTGGCGGGGCAGGTGGTGGCGTCGGCGACAAAGCAGTAATCGGTGACCGCGACCGATCTCTTGACGGCTGGGAACCCGGGCGGATTGCAGACGAGGCCGTCGCGGTCCTCGCAGGAAGGCTGCTTGGCGGGCGCTTCGGAACCGCCGCAGCCGGGCAGGCCGGCGAACGCGGCGAGCGATGCGATGACGGCTGCAGCCGCCGCGAAGGTCGATGGACGATGGGTCATGACTTATCTCCCGGTTGTTGTGTACGCGGACGAGGCCAGTCTCAGCAAGCGACGGGCCATCGGCCGCGCCGTCGCAGGGAGCGCCATTCGCGCATCGCAGGGACCGGGCGATGCGCCGGCGAAGCGCAGTTGAGTCGGAGCCGCGCAGGCGCTATCGGCCGGTCGCGGGCGACGTCATCAAAAGGTAGACCGCCACCGCGACGCTGGCCAAGCCCGTGATGGCGAGAATCGTCGAGACGTCCGCGGCGCGGCCCGCTTGATTGTTGAGATCGGGGCCGGACGGGTTGGCGCAGACGCCGTTCGGGCAGAGATCGTCGCTCTGCTGTCGCTTGTCGAACGCCCGCAGGCCGAAGACGCCGGCGACGGCGAGCTGCACCACCCCTGCCGCGCCCGCCGACCAGCCGAGCCGCCGGCGCGCCTTGGGCGAAAGCAGCGGCGGCGCCGGGGGCGTCGCGACGGATCTGCTGGCGAGCATCGGATCGGCGGCCAGAGTCGCCAGCGGGTCGACTTCGAGCGGCGGAATCTCGATGGTCGCGACCGCCAATTCGGGCGCGATCGCGGCCTTGGTCGAAAACGGTCGACGACCGGGCGCCGTGGCCCGCACCTCGTGATCGCCGCCGTCGACCGGCATCGCGATCGACCACGACGCCTGTCCGAGCTCGCGCCCGTCGCGCTCGATCCGCAGCCCCGGCGTACGGGCGCGCTCGGGAACGACGATGGTCAGCTTCGAGAGCCGTGGTTCGAGCGCGCCGGCGTGCGCCGCCGCGGCCTGCTCGCGATCCCGCCGGCCGTCACGACGGGCGAAGGCGATCGCCTCGCTGAACTCGCTCCACGAGCGCGCGATCGCTCCCTGCTGCTCGTGACAGAGCGCCAGGTTCAAGATCGTGCCGCCGCTCGGGTCGAGACGATGGCTCTCTTCGAGCTTGGGACACGCCTCGAGCACACGTCCCGCGACCATCAGCGCGCGCCCGTCCCTGAACAGCGCGGTGGCGAGCGCGCGATCGTCGGCGCTGGGCTCGGCGCGCAACCGCCCGGCACCCGCGAGCAGCACCGCCAGCACCACCGCGGGAATCCTCGCGCGCTCGATCACCCGCATCATCTTGTTCGTCCGGTACCGGCCCGTCAACGCGCCCCGACGCGCCCCGTCTGATCAGCACACTCGCGCCCGGTCATGGCGCAACCTCGTTGCCCGCGGCGTCGAGGAACTTGAAGTCGCGGATGCAGAAGTCGTAGTCGAGATCCGCGGCACCGACGGCGATTGCAATGCCATCGAGGAGGGTCGTGTCGAAGGTCGGGCTCTGGTCGTCAGACGTCTGTCTGAAGTTCGCGAAGGGCGCGACCACCGGACCCGGCTCCCTGATGATCAGCATCTCGTCGAAAAGCGGGGGCGTCATCAGCCTGAAGCCGTCGATCACGTTCCGCTGTCCGGGCGTGTTGTCGAGGCCCTTGGTGACGGCCGCCCCCACCAGGACGCCCGGGCCCGGCGGCGGTGAATCGATCGAAAACGTCACCTGGGTGATGCCAAGCGCGTCGGCGTTGAAGGTCTTCGTGACCTTGGTGCGGTCTGCGTTCAATGTCGAGAACCTGACAATGAGGACCGCAAACCCCCCCGTCGTGGCAAGCCGTCCGGCGAGACACAGTTTGCCCGGCTCCGGTTGGCTCAGGCGCGCGATGGTCGCTCCCGCCGGCGGGACGGTGGTGGCGGGGCAGCCGGCGTCGTTCTCGGCGCAGTAGTCGGAGACCGCGGCCGAGACTACCGCGAAGGGAAACCCATCGGGGCCGCAGATCAGCCCGTCGCGGTCCTCGCATGAAGGCTGCTCGGGCGGCGCGTCGGAGCCGCCGCATGCGGGCAACCCGGCGAGTGCAGCGAGCGACGTGATCGAGGCGACGAACGCCGCCGCGCGAGCGCCTCCACGCCCGGTCATGGCGTGACCTCGTTGCCGGCGGCGTCGAGGAACTTGAAGTCGTGGATGCAGAAGTCATAGTCGAGACCCGCGTCCCCGACGAAGATCCCGATGGTATCGAGAGCGGTCGTGTCGAACGTCGGGCTGTTGGCGGGTCTGAAGTCGGCGAAGGGCGCGAGCACCGGCCCCGTCTCCCTGATTCTCATCTCGTCTAGGAACGGAGGCGTCATCAGCCTGAAGCCGTTGACGTTTCTCTGCCCGGGCGTGATCTCGAGGCTGGTGGTGATGAGGGCGGCGACGCCTAGGCCCGGGCCCGGCGGCGGTGAATCGATCGAAAACGTCATCTGGGTAATGCCGCGCGCGTCGGCGTCGAATGTCTTCGTGACCCTGGTTTGGTCTTCGTTCAGCGCCGAGAACGTCAGCCGCAGGACCGCGAGTCCACCCCCCTCTGCAAGCGTCCCCGCGAGACACAGCTTGCCTGGCTGCGGTTGGCTCAGGTGCGCGGTGGTGGCTCCCTCGGGCGGAATGCTGTTGGTGGGGCAGCCGCGGCCTACGGCGTCGAGGCAGTAATCGGAGGCGGCGATTGCGGACACCACGAACGGAAACCCTCCTGGGGCGCAGATGCGCCCGTCGCGGCCCTCGCAAAACGAGCGGTCCCCCGGCGCCTGGGAGCCGCCGCACGCGGAAATGGCTGCCGGCAGCGCGACAACGGCGGCAACCGCGGCAACGGCGAAACCGGCGAAACTGGATGAACCTCTGGTCATGGCGGGTCTCCTGTCTTTGTGTTTACGCGAACGACGCCTCTCTCAGCAAGCCGCGGACCACAGCGTGGCGCCGCCGGAAGGCGCGTTTCCCTGCGGTTTGCGCGGCCGCTGGTTGCGCCGGCGAAGCGCAACTGAGCAGGATCGGCGCAGGCTCGCAGGATGCGTCAACTGGCCCGTGTTAGGGTGCTTTGTCGTCGAAATGATCGAGAACTCGAAGCTTCCCGAGATCATCGCCTCCCGCTACGTGCCGATTCGTCTCATCGCCACGGGGGGCATGGGAGCCGTCTACGAGGTCGAGCACGCACGCACCGGCGACCGCCTCGCGCTCAAGCTGTTGCTGTCGCGGGTCGGCACGTCGCCCGAGGCGCTCGAACGCTTCAAGCGCGAGGCGCGCGCTTCGGCCCGCATCAAGAGTGACAACGTCGTCCGCGTCACCGACGCCGACGTGGCTCCCGAGCTCGGCGACGCGCCGTTCTTGGTGATGGAGCTGCTCGAGGGAACCGACCTCGAACGGCTCGCCGAGAAGAACCGTCCGGCCGCGGCAAACGTGGTCGAGTGGCTGCGCCAGGCCGCGCGCGCGGTCGACAAGGCCCACCGCCTCGGCATCGTCCACCGCGATCTCAAGCCCGAAAACCTGTTCCTCTCCACCTCCGAGGGGCACGCGCCGGTCGTCAAGGTGCTCGATTTCGGCATCGCCAAGATGATCGAGGATGGGACGGGCGCGACGGGCTCGGGGCAGATCCTGGGAACGCCGAAGTACATGGCGCCCGAGCAGGCGTCGTCGAAGTCGCGCGTGACGGCCGCGGCCGACCGATGCGCGCTGGGGCTCATCGCCTACCGCTTGCTCGCGGGCGAGAGCTACTACCGCGGCGACATGATGAGCATCCTGGGCGATCTCCTGCACGGGGAGCTCGAACCGCCGTCGGCGCGCGGACACGCGCTGGGCGCGGCGTTCGACGCGTGGTTCCTCAAGGCGTGTCACCGGGATCCCGAGCAGCGGTTCGCGTCGGCGGGGGAGCAGATCGAGGCGCTGGCCGAGGCGCTCGGATTGCCCGTCCAGGCCGGCGAGGCGATGGGCGGGATGTTCACGAGCGCGGCGTCCCCGAACCCAGGCAGCCGCGTACGGCCACTTCTGCTGGCGGGGGGAGCGCTCGCGGTCGTGGCGATCGCGGTCGCGCTCGCGGTCAGGCGCCCGGTCGCGCGCAACGCCGGCACGCCCCCGGTCGCCGCGACGCCCAGGGCCCCGGCGCCCCCGGCGCCGGAGCCGCCGGGCGAGATCCCCCCTGCGCACGTCGCCGCGGAGACCATCGACGAGACGGCCACGGCCCGACCTCCGAAACACGAACCAGACAGTGCGCGCGCCGCCGCGCCCGCCCGGCGGCCGAGCGCAGGCGTTGCGAAATCGCGCCCCGCGGATCCGTTCGCGGATCAGAAGTAGCGCACGGCTTTCAAAGCGTCGGACTCAAAATGAATCCGACGCTTTTCAAGGCGTCGGATTCAAGCTGACCCACGTCTTCGCGTTAGGGCGAACGACCACGCTGGCTGTGGCGACGATCTGCGGCTTTCCCCAGACGCGGGCGGCGACGCGCGCGAGGAACGCGGGCGCGTTGACGGGGAGGTTCATCGCCACCGCCTCGCCGGTCACCGGGTAGGGCTGCAACGTCTTCGTCTGCGCGTCCGCATCCGGGAAGGCGACCTGCGCAATCAGCGACGCGGGCCGACCCGTGCAATCGTGTGGGATCACGGCCACCACCGCGCGCGTCGGATCGTACGTCGTATGCAAATCCTTCGTGGCCGCGAGCGCGACGCTGGCGGCCGAATCCATGGTCAGCGAGCCGAGGTCGACGGCGCCCGAAACCGGCGGGGTGGTGAGCGATACCAACGTGTCGAGGAAACCGTCCGCGTGGTATTCGACGAACACGGACAGCGGCGGCGGATACAGGCGAACGTCAACCTTCAGGGTTACGCCGCCGCCGTCAGACATCACCGTCGCGAACGGGCGTGCGCACATAGGATCAGCGATCGAGCAGACGCGTCCCCTCACCGACGGCACTGCGACGACGCCGCCATCGCTCTCCTGCACGGGCGTCGCCGTGATGCTGAGTGTGGGGGCCACGAAGGAAGGAAAGTTCCATTCCACCCGGCCGACGCACGCCCAGGGACCGCCGGTACACTCCGCGGCGCACTTGCTGTCTCGACACACCTCGACGAACTCCAGGTTGTCGCGGGCGTCGGTGGACGTCGTCAAGACGATGCAATGCTCCCGGCAGGGCGAGTCGCCCGGCGCACAACCCTGCACACAGCGCGAAAGCTTTGGGCAGTTGTCGATGTTCGCGCAATTGTTCGAGGCGTCGCAGCACGCTTGCTGCATGCATGGCGCACACTCGGGGGTTGCGCCCAGGGTCGGCAGCCCGCACACGAGCGGACCACCTGGGTTGAACCCGCGATCGTCGATGCCCACGATCTGCCGGCACGACACGCCTGCGGCCAGTAGCCCGAGGACGATTCCGAAACCTGCCGGTGCCCGCATGGTCAGTCCGTCAGCGCCGTCAATTCGTTGATGCAGAAGGCGAACGACTTCGCGACGAACTCATCCACCGCGACGCCGAATTGTATCGCCCGGAGCCCGTTGGGATCGAACGGCGGCGGATCCACCATGTAGTTTGGCCCGCCGACGTCGGCCCACCGGATCTCGTTGCGACCGGCGTGGACGGGAGAGGTCGCGGCGGTGGCGCCGCCCCACCAGGCCGCTTCGAGGTTTGCCGTCGCGGTGGGCAGGAAGATCCGCATCTCGGCGCCCCGCGCCGGCTCGCCGTCGATATGGAAGGCGAGGCCCGTCACGCCGTGGGCCGGCGCGTCGTAGTCTTGGCCTGCAGCGAGGTCGAAGCCGATCCGGGCCCCCCAGATATTGGACCAGTCCGGCTCCTCCTCCGATCCCGCGATCACCACCTTGGCGGCCACCCCGACCGCGCACATGCCGAGGCCGCCGGTCGGCGCGAAGCTCGGCGAGCCGAGATCGGGCGGGACAAACGTCGAACATTCCGCGGCCGCATGCCGCGGCAGGCAGCCATCCCTATCGGTGTAGGCATACCAGGCGCCCTGGATGCCCGTGGTTCCCGTCGTGCTTCGGTCGACCCATCCGTCCGCGTCGGGCGTGAGCAATTGCCCGCGGCCGCCGCCGCGCGCAGAATCGCAGCCGGCGATCGCGAGGGCGATCCCGACCGCGGCGGTCGCGCAGGCGCGCGGGTGAGAACACACGGCCGAAGAATCACAGAAGCGCACGGACACCACAACCCTTCTGCGCCGTGACGTCGGCCGTCACTTGTGACTCCGAGCGAGCGCAAGCACTGTGGGCGCTGAGGGGTCTCGTCTGTCGTGCCAGAGCAGCTCGAACCCCCTCGGCGTGGTCGTCGCCAGGCAGGCCACGTATCCGGCGCCGACCTCGAAGTTGATCACGCGATCGGCCGGGAGCTCCGATCGTTCGCTTGGTGGCGGCGGCGTCTGGCAGTCGCTGTCCGTCCCCGAGATGATGGGGGCGCTGAACAGCGACCCGCCCGCGAAGCCCGAGTAGGCGTGGATCGCGGAAGGGCCCGCGACGACCGTCTTGACCGACGTGCCGTAGGCCAACACGGCGTGGCGCCGGGGAGCCACCGCTTGGCCGATCTGCGCGCCGGCGCAACCGTACGTCAGTGATGAAGCGAACAGGAGAATCGAGATGGTTTTCATGGTGTCCTCTGCCTCGCCCTTACAGCAAGCGCGGGGCCACAGCGAAACGCCGCGTGAATCGCGGCTCGGCGACGAAGGTTGGGCAGCCGCCGCGCAACCGAGCAGAGACGGCGCAAGTGGCGGGATGGCGAGCGTATACTCCGCGCACCGTGCCGCCTGACGTGCTCCACCCCGCCCGAGCGACCTTCGAGCTGGTGGTTTTTTCCGGGGAGGAGATTCGAACCTTCCTCTTGCCACGTTCCGGGGAGGTCACCATCGGCCGCGACGAGGCCAGCACCGTCCACATCGATGATCCGTCGGTCTCGCGTCAACACGCGGTCCTGCGTGTCGGCGAAGGCCTCGAGATCGAAGATCTCGGCGGACCGAACGGGACGTTCATGCGCGCGAAGGCCCAGCTCGGGGCGGGCAACGCGACCTTGAACGTGCGACAGCTGCTCGGCAAGAAAGCCGAGCTGACCGTGGGTGACTGCTTGTTGTTCGGAACCGCCAGCGTGGTCGTGCGGCACGAGCGGAGGGTGGAGCTGCCGGACCTCGGTTCCGCGGAGCTGCCCGAGACGGACGCGTCGGGCATCGTCCTCCGCGATCCCGCCATGCGCGCGCTTTACACACAGGCCGCCCGGGCCGCGCAAAGCAACATCAGCATCTTGCTGCTGGGCGAGACCGGAGTCGGCAAGGAGGTTCTGGCGCGCGCCATCCACGCACACTCGCCGCGATCGAAGGGCCCCTTCATCGCCATCAACTGCGCGGCGATCGCCGAATCGTTGCTGGAGAGCGAGCTCTTCGGCAGCGAAAGGGGAGCGTTCACCGGCTCGACCTCCGCTCGCGCTGGGCTTTTCGAGGCTGCGGAGGGCGGCACCGTGTTCCTCGACGAGATCGGTGAGCTGCCGTTACCCGTCCAGGCCAAGCTGCTGCGGGTGCTGGAGGAACGCGCGGTGACGCGCCTCGGGTCAACCCGACCGCGGCCCATCGACGTGCGGTTCGTGGCGGCCACCAATCGCGATCCGGAGATCGACAGCAAGCAGGGACGATTTCGGCAAGACCTCTACTATCGCCTCAACGGAATTTCGTTTGTCATTCCTCCCCTGCGCGACCGGCCCCAGGAGATCGACCTCCTGGCGAAGCTGTTCCTGACCGCTGCATGTCGGGGAATCGAGCGGGCCGAGGCGCTCGAGATCTCCCCTGAAGCGCTCGAGCTCATGCGCCGGCACACATGGGCCGGCAACGTCCGCGAGCTCCGCAACGTCGTCGAGCGCGCGGCGGTGCTGTGTATCGGGGCGTTGGTGCTGCCCGAACATTTGCCTCCTTCGTTGCTCGCGGCCGTCCGGGCCGCCGCAACCCAACCGCCGCGCCCCCCTGTGCGGGAAGGACAGTCCGGCGATCTACAGGCCGAGATGAAGTCCCTCGAGCGCGCGCGGATCGTCGAGGCGCTCGAGCGATGTCATGGCAATCAGAGCGAGGCGGCTCGGCAGCTCGGCATGCCGCGCCGAACGCTGGTCTCGCGCCTAACCGAATTCGGCCTATCGCGTCCCCGGAAGCATGGCGACGAGATCTAGGTCGCTCAACTCTTCAGAAACTTCGCGATTGCGTTGAACAGCGCCGTAATGATGGACCAGAGGGACGCGCCGAAGATCATCCCCACGTTGGCCTGTCCCTGGACCGACTCCAGCGACAGGAAGATCGAACTGCCGAAACCCGTGGTGGTCACCGTCTGAAGGGTGAAGAACCGGACGTTCCCATCCGACGGAGAACGCTGCGGCCCCAGCCCGACGCAGTCCTCGCACAGGGCTCTCTTGTCGTCTTCCCTGCACTCGACGAGGTGCTGCTTGCGCGAGAACTCGCCACAACCTTGCTCGACGAGGACGCGGTACTGCGCTCCAAGCCACGCGCCGAGCCCGACGAGGATGAGCACGGCCGCAACAACGACGAAGAGCGAGTTCCTAACGGCCGTCGCCATCAGGCGGCGGTTCTACACCTTCTTGGCTGAGGCACGAAGCGCCGAAACGAGGAGCCAGGCGACGGCGATGATCGCCAGCGCCCCGAAGGTCGGGAACATCCATCCGTGCCGGACCGTGAACTCTGGAACCCGCGAGAAGATCCAGACCAGAACGATCATGACCGCGGTCGCAACTCCGGGCGCAGTCACTTCGTACTTCATCGCAGCACCATGCCTTGCTTCCTGCCGTGGCTGTTCGAGGCCTGGAGGCGCGACACCCGCGGACGCAATGTGCTTTTCCGCAGATTGAAGCATCTGGGAGGCCCCGGACATGGCCCGACCATACTGCCGCGGGCCGGGTAGGTGCAACATACCGGCGGACGCCTGTCCCCCTCGGTGTCCTTAGATGTGCGCTCGATCGAAACGGCTTCCTGGAAAATGACCGTGCATCCAGTCGACACCCCGCGTGTGCAATGCGTCAAACGGGTCCTCATTCCTCCTCAACATGGGGTTCAGGGGTGCCCGGCGTAACGGACATGAATCATTCTTGCTGCCGTTTCTCCCGCCAGAAATGGCGGGGACGAGGTCGTCTCCCCGTCACGGCGTCCGTCGACGAATACTTGGACTTCATTCGCGATGCCGACCGCAGTTGATACGACCGTCATCCTCGATGTGCTGACCGCTCGATCCGGTGCATGCCGGTCGGTGATTCTCCTCGAGCCGTAGCCGGTGAAAATCCGTGTGCTGAACGTGTCACCGGCAGCAGAGAACACCACCGGCCGCGGGCGCCGATTTCGTCGCCACCATCGCTTCGGTCATGATGCTGACCGGATCGCTACATGACCAGGGCGGATTGGCGGCGCAGACGGTGTGTTCGATTTGCCTATCGAGCGGGGGGGCGCAACCAGGGTCCTCGACGCGGCCGAAGTTTCCGCAACCGTGAAGGTTGTTGCTGCCCGTCGTCGCGCCGGGCGAGCAGCCGGTAGGCGGCGTTCCGCGCTGGCGGGTGGTGAAAAACATCGCGCCGCCGGGCGCGGTTACGGGCCCGATCCCTGCGTCCCCGCAGGAGACGCCTTGCAACGTCAGCTCGCTCGCGCCGCGACAGACGTGCCAGCCGTCGGCGCAGAGATCTTCGACCGTGCACTCGATGCCGGTCGGGTTGCTGCCGTCGTTTCCGGCGGCCCGCGCGCAGCCGGGAGTCATCGACCGCTCCGAGACCAACCCCGGGACCGACCAGCCCCCTGAGCAGCCGGCGATTGACGGGAAGCGCAGGTTGTCGGCGAACGCCTCGCGCGTGCCGTCCGCGCATCCGGCCGCTGTCGATGGGGCGTCGAGTGCGGCGCCGGCGTCATCGGGCCCGCCCGATTCGCCGCCCGAGGCACCGCCACGACCGCCGGTGCCGGGACACTCGCCGCCTGTTCCGAACCCACCGCCGCCGCCAGAGCCGGTGTTCCCGCCCTCGCCGGTGCCGCCCCGTCCCGCGTCGCCGGCGGTGGCGACGCCGCCGACACCGCCGGAGCCCGCCGAGCTGCCGCCTGAGCCGACCATCGTCGTGGTCGTGCCGCCGCCTCCAAGGCCACTGCGATCGACCGAGCAATCGAGCCCGCCGACGAGCGCGAGGCAGATCGGCGCAAGCGGCGAGCAAACGCGTCGATGAGACCTGTCCGATCTCATGGTGGGCCTGGCCTAGCACCTTTCGACCGGTGTGTCCGCGATTACCAACGTGGCGGATTTCTGAAAATGCCTTCGATAGGCCACTGCTGCGGCATCTCTCGATCGGTCCGCGACATCGGCGTCGCGATCTCGTCGCGCCTCCGCGCTCTTGACCGCGGCCCGCGGCGCCTAACGTCTTGGCTCGCGTCGTGCTTCTAGGGCGACCATCTTGATGGTAACTGTCTTTGTGGTGGCCGGAGGGTGAACCACGTGGCGCGCCGGGTCGGATCGTCGTTGCCGATGGCGCCGTTGGCGCGCCCGGCGCTCCGGCACTTGCCCCTCGCCGCGGACACGCGCGCGCAAGACCGAGCCTGGCGGCCGATCTACGCGGTCTGGGAGCTGACCCTCAAGTGCGATCTCGCTTGCGGCCATTGCGGTTCGCGGGCTGGCCGGGCCCGTCCCGACGAGCTGTCAACCGACGAGTGCCTCGGTCTCGTTCGCCAGCTGGCGGAGCTCGGCGTCAAGGAAGTCACCGTGATCGGCGGCGAGGCTTACCTGCGCGACGACTGGGTCGAGATCGTGCGCGCGGTCCGGCTCGCCGGCATGCGCTGCACGATGACCACCGGCGGTCGGGGACTGACGTTGGAGCGCGCTCGAGCCGCTGCAGCCGCTGGCCTGCAGGGCGCGGGCATTTCGCTCGACGGTGGTGAGGCGACGCACGATCGGTTGCGTGGCGTGGCGGGCGCCCATCGGGCCGCCCTACAGGCCGCGGCGAACCTGCGAGCGGTCGGCATCGCGGTGTCGGTCAACACGCAGATCAACAAGCTGTCGATGCCCGAGCTGGCCGATGTGCTCGAGACCGTCGTCGCGGTGGGCGCGCTCGCATGGCAGATCCAGCTGACCGTGGCAATGGGCCGCGCCGCGGACGCGCCCGACCTGTTGATACAGCCGGAGGACTTGCTGGCCTTGTTTCCGCTGCTCGCGCGGCTCAAGACCCGCTGCGACGAGGCGGGCGTGGTGCTTTCGCCGGGCAACAACATCGGCTACTTCGGACCGTACGACTCGACCCTGCGCGGGTCGGTCGGGCTCGGCCATTCCGCCTCGTGCGGCGCGGGCTGCACGACCCTCGGCATCGAGTCCAACGGCGCCATCAAGGGTTGCCCTTCGCTGCAGACCGTGCCCTGGACGGGCGGCAACATCCGCGACGCTTCGTTACAGGACATCTGGGAACGATCGGCCGCGCTCCGCTACATGCGTGATCGCACCGTCGACGATCTGTGGGGCTACTGCCGGACCTGCTACTACGCGGATGTCTGTCGCGCCGGCTGCACCTGGACCGGGTTCTCGCTGTTTGGCAAGCCCGGCAACAATCCGCTTTGCCACCACCGAGCGCTGGAGATGCGGCGCCTCGGGAAGCGCGAGAGACTGGTGCAGATCGATCGAGCACCAGGCGAGCCGTTCGACAACGGAAGCTTCCAGATCATCTTGGAGGAGATCAAGCCATGAGCCAGAGACATCTCGTTCGATGCCCCTCGTGCAACCGCCACGTCTTCTCCGACTCGTGCGCCTGCCCGTTCTGCGAGGCGATACTGACGGGGCATTCCTGCGCGTCGCTGGCCGCGCCGCACGCCCGACGCGATAGGCTGGGCCGGGCGGCCACGATGGCCGCTGCCGCGTCGTTGCTGGGCGCGAGCGCCTGCATGAGCAGCGCCGCATACGGCGTCAACATCCCCTGGGACGCCGGCGTGGACCGCGGCGCCGCCGACCGCGCCGGCGACGGCTCGACCGATCAGGCTGCCGTCGGATCGAGCAATGGGACTGACGACGCGGCCAGCGCTGCCGGCGCCGCTAGCGACACGGCAGGCGGCCGCCCGCCCCGGTCGGGCGGTTGATAGCGACCTCGGCGCCGGGCCTGGAATGCGACCCATCGACGCGGCGCGGGCTGAGGGGGCCGCTGGCGACCAAGCTGTGAAGCAGATAGATTTGCAGCTTCGGCGCCCGGAGGCCCGAGGGGCGGGAGAAGACGGGAAGACTGACGGAAGCCGCGACCAATCGGCCCAAACCGCTCGATGAGCCCATCCACCCGACCTCGACGGCTTGCCGCTCGATTCACCGTCGCGGGCGCGCTCGCGTTCCTGTGCGCCTGTGGGCCCGCGGCGGTGACGCCGGGCCAGAGCGGATCCGCAGGCTCGGGTGGCGGCGGCGGTGGCGCCGCCGGCGATAGTGGCGGCGGGCGCGGCGGCGGCGGGCCCGGCAGCGGGGGTGCAGCCGGCACGGCGGTGATGGCCGGCGCGGGCGGTACAAACGCGGGAGGCGGTGGCTCGACCGGTGCGTTCGGCGGCGGCAGCAGCGGTGGGGCCAGCAGCGGCGGCGCCGGTGGACAAGGCGGCGGTGGCGGCGGGCAAGGCGGCGGTGGCCGCGGCGGCGGGGCCGGTGGCGGCCGCGGCGGCAATGGCCCCGACGCGGGCGTCGCCGGAGCGGGTGGCGGTACGCCCGACGGCGGGGCCGCGGGAGGACGAGGGGGAGGACCGCCGCCCGACTTCAGCAGAGCGCGGTCGACGTTTTCGAGCTGCCGTTTTCATTTCGGCACCATCGATTCGAAGGCGCGCAGTGCGGGATCGGCGTTGATTGCGGAGCTCGACTACTTCACGCCCGGGTGGATGCTCGCCTCCTCCTTCGATCATTCGTCGGTCTGCAGCGAGGCGAACACGGGCGGCGCCTTGGCCGGCAAGGTGCCGGTGGTGGTCGCCTACGTCGCGGCCGGAAACGTCAAGCGCGACCACGGTCTTTGCGACTGCAACGTGAGCGGCTGTAGCGGCGGCGATCTCTGCAAGTACGGCGCGCAGTACATCCGCCAGGATTGGACGAAGATCCTGAACGCCTACCGCAGCTACTCGCAGGGGTACGCCAACTGCTATGGCACGACCAAGCCGATCATCTTCGAGATGGAGCCGGATTGGTATCAGTACACGATCAGCGACCAGACCCAGCCCTGGACCGCCGCGCAGGCCGGCCAGTACATGGGCGAGCTGGTCGCCGCTCTCCGCACGAATCTGCCCAACGCCCGCTTCTCGATCGACGTTTCCCCGTGGGTGGCGCCGAGCAACGGCAGCGACAACGGCCAGAGCTGGTACGCCAACTTCGACATGTCCTTGTTCACGTTCGTCAACACCTCGGGCGGCGGCACCGATGCCGGCGCGGCCGCGATCCGCTCCAGCAACAAGATGACCTGGGCGGGTCTGTTCCAGGTCACCAGCAAACCGATCCTCGCGGACACCGGTTACGGCGCGAACGGCACGTCCGCTGGGCACGACGCGGCCTGGGACTCCGTCGCCAACATCAATGCCCGCATCGCTGACGGCGTCACGGCCATCGCGCAGTACAATCCGAGCGGAAGCTGGGGCTCGACCATCGCGGGCATCCGCGGCCAGCTCTCCACCCCTCGCTATTGCCAGTAGACCCACGACCGAGCTCGGGCGCGACGAGGGCACGCGCGCGCCCGCGGGCTCGCGCCCGTCCGCGGGCTCGCGCCCGTCCGAGGGCCACGCTGCTCGCGGCACGGTTGATCATCGCGGTGCTCGCCGCGACCGCATGTCGATCGCGAGCGGGTGACGCGGCTCGGTCGCCGCCGACGACCGCAGAGACGTCGCCGGCGGCGCGCCGCCCTCGCCTGGTCGTGTCTCCGCCGACCGTCGACATGGGCGCCATCGGGTTCGACGAACAGACCGCCGCGGCCAGCATCATGCTGCGCAACGAGGGTCGCGCCCCTCTCGAGATCGGGCCCGTCGAGCGCAGCCGCTTCTGCGCGCCCGGACCGCTGCCGCCCCGCCTGGCGCCCGGAGCATCCGTGGCCTTGCTGCTGACCTGCCGCTCCGATCTCGAGGGTCGGTTGCGCGAGCGCGTGGTCGTGCGTAGCAACGATCCGGATGCGGCCGCCTTCCCGATCGACGTGGTCGGGACGGTGGTCCCGTCGCTCGCGTTCGACGTCCCGTCCATCGACATCACAACCGTCTTCGGCCAGGCGCGCGCGGCCGAGGCGCGTCTCGTCGGTCGGCGCGCCGCCGCCGCGCGCCTCACCCTCGCAAGCCCGCTCCCGCGCGACATTTCCGTCGAACGCCTGGAGGGCGCCCGCGGCGCGCCGCCAGGGGTGCGCCTGCACTGCCGCGCGCGCGCGGCCGGCAAGCAGGTCGGACAGCTGGCATTCGCCACCGCGCTCGACGTCCCGCGCGAGATCAGGCTGTCATGGGTCTGCCGCGTCGAGGGCACGCTGACCGTCGTTCCCGATAACGTCAGCTTCGATCTCGTCGACGGACACGCCCGCCCCCAGATCGTCGAAGTACGCAGCGTCCAGCCCGGTTTTGCCCTGCGTTCGCCGCGCATCGAAAGTGGCCCGTTCGCGGCCCGCCTCGATCCCGCCCAACCTGGGCGGATCGAGGTCACGTTCACCGGCCTCCCCGCCGGCGCCGACCGGGACGCCCGCGGCGTGACTGGAGCTCTCATCGTGCGCAGCAACGATCGCGGCGAGCCCCGCCGCCGGGTCCCGCTGCTCGGGTTCGGACGCGCGGCTCCAGCGCCGTAGATCTCGGGCGCCGGGCCGGCGCCCGGGCCGAGGCAGGGATTGGTCATGGTATCGTCGCCGCTCGTAACGGCGAAAGGCTGCAGTATGTCAATGGCCGACGGATCTTCGAGCTCTGTACGCCGAATCGTCACCGTCGTCGCGATGGCGCTTGGCGCGGGCGCGGGGTGCCGTGCGCCCGGGGCGCTCGGTGGATCGCGCTCCGACGGCGGGGTGTCCGACCTGTCGATCACGTCCGACGGGCCACTGGGAAATACCGACACGGCCGTACCCGATGGCCTGGCCGCGCTCGATGGTGCGGCGCCCGTCGACGGCCCGCGCCCGGTCGATCCCCAGATCTCTCGCGCCTGGACCTGGCAAGCTTGCGGAACGATCGCTTCCGAAGCCGCCGACTTGGCGGCCGGCTTCGATCCCGAAGGAAACATCGCCGTGCTCGGCGCGCGCGGCGTCCGGCTCCACGACCCTTCGGGAGCGCTGCGGGCAGCGTCGAGCGGGCCGGCGAGCTTCCTGGTCTCGGCGCCCGACGGCGCGCCGCTCGCCGGGACGATCGAGCCGGCGGGAATCGTCCTGAGACCGATCGGCTCGCCCGCGGCGCGTTTCACCTTCGCGCCCGCCCCGATCGCCACCTGCGGCAAGACGTTCACGTTCTCGGTGGCCGGCGACTACCTCTTTACCGCCGGCGAGGGAACCACCTGCATCTGGCGCACGTCGACGCAGGCCTTCGTCGGAAGTGTCCCCACGTCAGCCGCGGTCGCGGTGCGGGGCGACGGGGTGATAACCGTCGAGTTGGGCCCGACCACCGACGTGGTCACGCGCGATTTCACCGGACGCGAGCGGGCGCGCCTGAAGCTCGAGCGGACGGGGCCCGCTTTCCTTTCGCCGTCCGGCGATCGCGTGGCGATGGCTGGGACATTGTGGGACCTCGACCGGATGACCGCCGTGCCATGGACCGCGGATCCATCGAGGTTCTGGGGTCCATGGCCTGCATTTTCACCCGCCGGTGATTTGATCCTGGCGAGCGACGGTCTCTACCGAACCGTGGATGGCACGCGCCTGCAGACCATCGACACCACCAGCCGCCTCGCTTCGACCTACGGGAGCAAGGTCGTGCTCTCGCGCGACGGAAGACGCGCCGTCAGCATCGAGCTCGGGCGCGCGACCGTGATGGACGTGCCGTCGCTCGGAATCGCCGCAGTGCTCGGCCCGCCCCCACTTCCCGAGGCGCCCCGGCCTGCGCAGCCGATCAACCACCTCGCGCTCTCGAGGGACGGATCCCTGCTCGTCAGCAACGTCGCGGCGTTTGCGGCTTTCGGGCTCAAGCTCGCCCCGCGCTTCGGCGACTCGAGGGTCGTTTGGAGCGCCGCCGTGGAGATCAACCTGGAGGTCGACGTCAGCGCCGACGGCCAGACCGTCGCGATCGTCGGCGACGGGCGCACCCTCTACGGCGCCGTGGACGGGCGAATCCTCTGGCCGTCACCACCGCCGCCACCCGACGTCAGCACCGACATCTGCCTGCCCGAGCGGCTGCGCTTCTCCCCGAAGACGACATGGCTCGCCGGAAACAACTACACGAGGATGCTGGACGTGTTCGACGTCCGGAACCTGTCGAGCGGTGTGCCGCCGGTACCGCTCGCCCAACTGCCCGCGGGCTGTGACGCCGTCGCCTTCTCACGGGACGAACGGCTGATGGCGACGTCGGGCGCCGCTCTCTACCGAACGGCGCCGAAGGCGGACGGATGGCGCAAGCTGTGGTCGGCCTCCGTCCCGGCGCCAACCGACGACAACGACGTCACCGACGGATTGGCGAATGACGTCTCGTTCAGCCCTGACGAGACCCAGCTGCTGGTGTCGCGATGCAACCGGATCACCACCGGCTGCATCGTCAGTCTCGTCAGCGTCGACACGGGAACCGTCCTGCGCCGGTTGCCCGAGCTGCAGGCGCCGCATCCGTCGTTCTCGCCGGAGGGCAGCTGGATCGTCGATGGTGGGACCCTGCTCCATCTTCCGTCCGGCGATGTGCGCGCGCTCGATTCCGGCGTGGTTACGACGACGGCGCTGTTCACGCCCGACGGCGACATCATCGCCGGCTCGGCCGACGACGTCCTCACCCGCTACTGCCGCAGCCGCTGAGCGGCGCGGCATCGAATGGATGCTCCGCGTCTTGCCCGCGGGGAAGCGCGAATGGATGATGGCGCCCGCAATGCCCGGCGCGCGCAGTGTTCTGCCGATGTTTGTCGTCCTTGTCGGGACGTCAGCCGCCAGCTCGGCGTGGGCGCGCGCCATCGTCGTGGAACGCCCGGACGCGACGGATCAGGTGCTGGTCGAATCATTCAGTCGACTTTGCGGCGAGCTCGGCATGTACGGTCTCGAGGTTCGGGTTGTGGATCCGGCCGACCTGGCCACGCCTCCCGGGGCGACCGCCGCGCGAGAAGGGGGGCCGGGCGATGTCGTTGCCGGCATCGCCTTCGTTCGAAGTGCGGGACAAGCGAGCGCGCGGATCTGGATTGAATCGGCGGTCGACACGAGGGAGACCGTCTCGATCACCATCAGCGGCGACGCGAACGCGCCCACGCTGCTCGCGATTCGCGCGGCGGATCTGCTGCGCACGAACCTGCGCGACATCGACCGTCCCATCGCTGCGGTCGCGGCGGCGCCGAAAGATGCGCCGCCGCCGGCGTCGACACGGGTTCGACGGTGGAGCCTCCTCGCAGGCGGCAGCGCGCTCTACGAGGACGAGCTCGGCTTCGGCCTGGCGCCGACCGTTCAGATCGGCAGGCGGCTCACGGACCGGCTGGCCCTCACGCTGGATCTGGTGGGCCCGGTCGGCGGACAGAGCTACCGTTTGGCTGACGCGACCGCGCGGGTGGGCGCCGCGATGGCCAGCGTCGCCGTGGCGTTCCGGGCTTTTGAACGAAGCGCCGTCGCCGTCGAGTTCTTCCAGGGCCTGGGCGCGGCCCGTCTGACGGTCCATGGCGAGGCTCAGGCACCATGGTCCGCGCAAGATGCATCCGCCTGGGTGTCCGCTGCGTCCAGCGGGGCCCGCCTCGTCGTTCGCGTCGCAGCGCCCATTCACGTCAGCGTCTCGTTGGCGGCCGTCTTCTTCCTCCCGCGGCCGGTCATCGACCTGGGCAACGCAGGCCACGCCGTCGGCGCGCCGGTCCTGCTCTCCAGCGCTGGGCTCGGCCTCGATTTGTAGCTACCCTCCCAGGGCGGACGCCTTGCCGCGGAGCGGCGTCAGGCGGCGCAACGAACGGCTCGTTTTTTGAGGCGGGACGACCGCGAGCGGCAACTACACGGAAGAACATGCCCGATCCCGAACGTAAACCTCGCCTGGTCCCGCTCGGCTCGCCCTACGAGGTGGACACGGCCGACGCCGACCTGGTCAAGGCGGTGTCGGAAGGGAACAAGGATGCCCTGCGGGCGGTGTGGGATCGGTACGTCGCCTCGGTTCGAGCCACGCTCCGGAGCTGCCTTGGTAGCGACGCCGCCATCGAAGATCTCGCCCAGGAGGTCTTCCTCGGGTTCTACCGCTCGGCGGGCCGCATCCGCGAGCCCTCCGCGCTGCGCCCCTACCTGCTCGGCTCCGCTGCAAACGTGGCGTCGCTGGAGATCCGCTCGCGCTCGCGTCGTCGCCGCTGGTACGCCGTCTATCGGCTGTTTCGCCGAGTGTCGCGCGACGCGGTCGGGACCCCACACGTCGAGGAACGGGATGCGTTGCGGTCGTTGCACGAGGTGTTGGCGCGAATCCCGACGCGCGAGCGCAACGCGTTCGTCCTTCGCTACGTTCAGGACCTGACGCCGATCGAGGTCGCACAGGCGTTGGGCATTCCCGTCGGAACCGCGAAACGCGCGATCTCCCAAGGCCGCCGCCGGGTGTTGCTGCGGGCGCGGAACGAGCCGGCGTTGATGGATTACCTTCGACCGAGCCACGAACGGACGTGATGCGCAAATCCGACACAGATGGACGGGACGACAGCGGCGCGCATCGCTTGGCGGCCATGCTGCGCCAAGAAGCGACGGCATCCGTCGACGCGGAGCGGGATCGCGCCGGGTGGTTGGGGCTCTTGCGCGGAGCTCGCGAGGAGGATCGACGCAGCTTTGCCCCGGAGCGCCGCGGCCGCGCGTGGCTGGCCATCCCTGTGGTGGCGGCGATCGCGGCGGTCGCGTTCGGTGTGCGGCACTGGTCGACGTCGTCGCGTCTCAGCTTCACCATCGATGGCGGATCGCTCGACGGCCGGTTTGTGGTCGAGGCGGAACACGACAAGCGGCTCGATTTCTCGGACGGCTCGCGACTGGTTTTGCATGGCGCGAGTCGTCTGCGGGTGACGGACATCAACGCCGACGGAGCGGCGCTGGCGCTCGATCGAGGCGAGCTGGAGCTCTCCATTCACCATCGTTCTTCGACACATTGGCGGTTGGCGATGGGTCCTTATGCGATCGCCGTGACGGGGACGCGCTTCAGCGTGCGTTGGGACCCGGCGACTGGCGACATCGGCGTCGACATGTTGGACGGCTCGGTGACGGTGCAGGGACCGGGCGTCGGGGCGCCGGTCGGCCTGCGGGTCGGCCAGCGGTTTCGGGCAAACCGTTCGGGCGCGTACGCCATCGAAGGTAGCTCGGGCCCGCCCAGCCGCGTCGAAGCGATCGCGGGCGCAGCATCTCGCGGACTCGCAACCGCTCCAGCCGGGCACACCCGCGCGGCCCCGGCGAGCTCGGCGAGCCGAGCCTCCTCCACGCGCGAAGCGCTCGCCTGCGACTGGACCGATCTCGTCGCGAGGGGCCGATTCGACGACACCCTGCGCGAGGCGCGCGCGCTCGGCGTCGACGCGGTGCTCGATGAGTGCCCGACCGGGAGCCTGTTCGCGCTGGCCGATGCCGCTCGGTACCGCGGGCAGTTCACGCTCGCCACCCGCACCCTCGAGACGATCCGGGTCCGATCACCGGAGCAGGCGGGGCGGGCGGCGTTTTTCCTGGGACGCGTCGAGGAGGCGCGGGGCGACTTCCAATCGGCGGCGCACTGGTATTCGGAGGCGGCCTCGCGCAGCCGACAACCCGATTTCGCCGAAGAAGCGAAGCTGGCGGGGGCGCGGGTGTCCAAGCGGATGGGTTTGCCGCCGTCGCGATCGCATGTCGATCCTTAGCCGCCTGCGCTTCGCGGTTGCCACGGTTGCGTCCATCGCCACGAGCTGCAGCCTCCCGACCACGCACCTCGTCGCGACGAAATGGGGTGGGACGGACGGCGGCGTGACCGATGGGCTCGCCGTCGGCGATCGGGCGACGCGGGACGGGTGCGTCGCATCGCAGGTCGACTTGACGAAGCCGCCCGGCGAGGTCGTGCTGTTGCTCGATCGATCGAGCGTGATGAACACGCTCGATGATCCAGCGTGCGGTTCGTGCGGGACCTATTGGACGGCGCTGCTGCATGCGGTTGAGCTCTTGACCAGCGCCACGTCCAACAACTTTCGCTGGGCGTTGAAACTGTTCCCGTCACCGGCGGCCGCCGACGCGTGCCTCGTCACGTCGGATCCGGAGAGCCCGCTCAGCGACAACGCCCGCGCGACGATCGCGTCCGCGCTCGCGTCGACGTCGCCGGGAGGTGGCGCGCCCGCGACGACGGGGGTGCGTGACGTCGTCAGTTATTTGGGCGCCGCTCAGGGGTGGCCCAAGCTCATCGTCATCGCGCTCGGCGCGTCACCGACCTGTGCCGCGAACGATCCGACGCTAGACGACCTGTCGGCCGCCGTGAAAGCGGTCGACCAAGCGCCGTACTTCACCTTCATCCTCGGCTTCGGATCGAACCGAGCGCCGTTCGAGAAGCTCGCTGACGTGGGCGCGACGATGTCCTCCTACGGCCCAGATCAGGTCGCTTCTCTGCTGGGCGATCTCGAGGCCCTCGCCAGGTCGCTCAGGAGTTGCAGCTTTGTCTTGCCGGAGAACGCCTCCACAAGCCAAACGGTGAACGTACTTCTCGATGGCGCTCCGCTGGTCCGGGGAGGCGCCGATGGCTTCAGCCTGTCGCAGGACGGGAGCCAGGTAACGCTGCGGGGCGCGTCGTGCTTCTACCTCGATGGCCACGCGAACCTGACCCTCGAAGTCGGCTGCGGCGGCTAACGGACTTGCGGGCCGACGGCCCGGCCGGACCAGATCTAGGTTTTCTGATCCCGGCGGCGAACGAGCGGCAACTCAACCGAGACACGGCAGCGCGAGCCCCGTGTTCGCTCCTACAGGGAAAAAATGAAGATGAGGCACGTCTTTCACATCGCGTTCACCGTCGCTGCGGCAGGCGTCTTACTTTGCGTCGGTTGCCTTCCCCAGGCGACGCAGCCCGGAGGCAGCGCTGGCACGGGCGGGCCCGGGGGGGCAAGAACTGGCGGCGTCACGGGCGGAGGCACGGGCGGCGCCATGCTCGGCGGCGCCGGGACGATGGGAACGGCGACCGGCGGCACGGTTGGGCAGGGCGGCACGATCGCGACGGGTGGGTCGGCGGCGGGAACTGACGGAAGAGCCGGTGGCTCGCCGGGCGGCACCGGTGGCGGTGGCGGCGCGGCGGCCTCGGGCGGCGCTTCACCTCGCGACGCGGGAAGCGGAGGCGGCTCCGGCGGGGTTTCGTCTTCCGACGCGGGCGCCGCCGCAGGTGCCGGGGGCGCGGTCGTCGTCGCGGGCGACGACTTCGTCTCGGACGTCAAGATCGCCGTTCATCCTCAGACCACGACGATCCTGGTGGTGACTTGGACGCAGCTCAAGGCGGCAGACAGCACAGCTCTCGACTTCAGCTTCACCGGCGCTGGCACGATGACCTCGCATGGCAAGCCGGGCGCCACCGGTGCACATCAGGACGTCGTGCTCGGCGCCCCTGAGAAAACCGAGGTCACCCTGCACATCGTCAGCCGATCCGGTGGCGTCGACTACAAGACCAAGGACTACAAGGGGACGACGGGCGCGCTTCCGTCCGGGTTCCCACGGCCTCAGCTCGTATCGTACGACGCGACGCTGGCGAGCCCGGAGCGCTGGTTGCTCGGCTCGGTCGAGAACTCCACCGGGGGTTGCGGCGACCTTTCTTGCTACTACGACGGCCTGTTTTGGATCTTCATCATGGACCGTCAGGCCCGCATCGTCTGGTATTGGGCCGATCCTGCCGCCAACGCGTCGTCGGCGTACCCGCGCGTCGCGCGTGACGGTGAATATCTCGTGTTCGACAAGGCGGGCGTCGCCAGCCTGCGCAGCGGCGCCACAGGCGTGGTCAAGATGACGCTCGATCGAACGTACTACCAGACGAGCACGATAAATCGGGTGAACGACGCCATCGACGTGACGCCGGAGGGCGGCGTGCTCTACGACAACGACGGCGACCTGCACGAGTATTCGAAGCAGGGCACGGACCGACTGATCTGGAGCTGCCGCAAGCAGTTCCCCAATTTTTCCGGCATGCTCGATTGCTACTCGAACACCGTCAACTGGGTTCCCGCGGATGACACGGTCTTGCTGTCGTTCCCCTACGTTTCGACCGTGGTGGAGGTGAGCCGCAAGACCGGCATGCTGGTCGGTCAGTACGGCAATGCCCCGGGCAGCTACGCGTTCTCGCCCGCGCCGTGGAAGTTCCAATTCCAGCACTCGCCGACCATCACCGCGCAGGGGACGCTGCTCGTGTCCACGCACCTGCCCGATTACGCCGAGGAGGCGCCGCCCGGTCCCATGCACCACGCCTTCGAGGAGTTCGAGATCAATCGCACGACCAAGACGCTCACCCGGAAGTGGATGTACAGCGAAGGGGCAGAGTGGCCGGCGTTCAAAGGCTACAACCTTCGTCTCGCCAACGGCAACACGCTGGTCAACTACGGCTCGGGCGGCGTCATTCGCGAGGTTACCGCCGACAAGCGCAACGCCTTCCAGGTGAAGTTCGACGTGCCGACCGGTGACGACTACGACAACAAGCTGGTCGGGAACACCGTGCTCGTGTCGGATCTCTATTCCCTCAATGGAGGGGGGCCGAAGTGAGGGACGCGGCCGCCGGGCCACGGATTCTCCCGGCGCGTTTCGGGCGGCGACCTGCGGCGTCTCGACTCCTGTTGCTCGCGGTGACGGGCGCCGCCTGTTCGAGCGCTGGCGGCGCCAGCGGCGCCAGCGGCGCCGGCGGATTGGCGGGCGCGGCGGCGGCCAAGGGCGGGAGCGCCGGAACATTGAGCGCGGGCGGCGCGACCGGGGCCGCCGGGAGCAGCGGTAGCGCCGGCGCCGGTGGCGGGTTTGCCAACCTCGGGGTTTGTGGCCGTCGTGGCAAGGCGACGGCGGACGGGACGTCGTTCGACGGCTTCGAAGAGCGCTACCTCGTCGGCGAGCAGGGGTTCGGGAGCGACGTCTGCGTCGTGCGCTTCGAGCTCAAGCGGGTCGGGGAGGCGCCGGCGGGATGTTCGGTCTGCACGTGGACGCATCTCGTGGAGTACGGCGCCGCGAGCGTCACGACCGACACCGAAGGCGTTTGCGCGAAGAGCGATCTCGGGCTCGATGGGGCGGCGATCACAAACGTCGTCGGGTCGCGGATCGGGATAGGGTTCGCAAAGCAGCTCGGGGGCGCGCACGGCAGCGCGCGCATGACTTACAACTCGACGACAGCGAGTTGGGACGTCACCGGCAATGCCACCTGGACAGAGACCGACAAGGCGTTCAAGTTCGACTATCGCGAGGGGCTCTGCAACTACGGACCCTGACGACGTGACGACCGGCGCGCCATCGACAAACCTCCGTGCGGCTCGACTCGGGGCGGCGCTGACGCTCGCGCTCGCGGCGTCCGCGGGCGCGTGTGGGGACGAGGAGAGCCCCGTCCGTCCGTCGAACGTCACCGCCAGCGTGAGCGACGCGATCGCGACGGTGGTCCAGGTGCAGTGGACGACGGGTGCCGACGCGGTCGGTTACGTCGAGTTCGGACCGACACCGGCGCTCGGGCTTCGCACCCCCATGGATGCGGCCGCCGGCGTGACGCACGCCGCGACCCTGCTCGGGTTGACGGGAGAAACGGTCTACTACTACCGCGCCGTCAGCGTCGACGGATCGGCGACAGTCGCGGGCGACGTCCGGAGCATCCGGACGAAAACCGTTCCGCTCGAGGTGCCGCTCACCACGACGGGGGAGGGCCTGGGCGGGTTCATCGTCGTGCCGGTGCTGGGGACGACCGTCGCGGTGGTCGTGCTCAACGCCAAGGGCGAGATCGTTTGGTATCACACCGACGATCGCGATCTCGACTTTTACCGCGCGCGATTGTCCGTCGACGGCAAGAGCCTGCTCTATAACGCGGCCAAGATCTCGGGTACGCCCTCGGAAGCTTCGGCGCTCGTGCGCGTCGCGCTCGACGGCTCCGGCTCGACCGCGATTCCGATTCCCTATCTCGCGCACGACTTCGTCGAGCACCCCGACGGTACGCTCGCCGCGATCGCGATCGAATACCGTGACTTCGAGGGGAAGCCGCTCGCGGGGAACCGCATCGTGGAGGTCACGCCGGACGGCGGCCAGCGGACGGCATGGACGTCGTGGGACTGTTTCGATCCGGCGGTGGTGAGGGGGGACGCCATCACGCAGGACTGGACGTTCGCGAACGCGCTCGATTACGACCCGGTAGAGGACGTCTACTACCTCGGGATGCGGGACTTCAGCAGCATTGCCCGGATCAATCGCAAGACGCGGGCTTGCGAATGGGTGCTGGGGCTGGGGGCGGCGACGTTCACGTTTGCGCCAGGGTCGGTGCGCTTCCTTCACCAGCATCAGTTCCAGGTTCGCGGCAACCGCGTTGTCGTGATGGATAACGATGGCGCTCCCGGCAACGAGTCGCGGGTTCTCGAATACGAGCTCGATGTCACCAACCAGGTGGCCCGCCAGGTCTGGAGCTTCACGGCGACCCCCAGCGTCTACAGCTTCGTGTTTGGTGAGCCGGCGCGCTTCGACGACGGCCGCACGTTCATCAATTGGGGCGCCGCCGGGCAATTCGAGCTGCTCGACCCCGGCGGCAACTCGGTGTGGAAGCTCAATTCGACCGCCGGCATCGCGTTCGGGTTTCACGTTCTGGCTGAGTCGCTGTATTCGGGGTCGTCTTCCGAGCCCGGGGCATCCGGGACATGACCCTCTGCCGCGGACTCGAGCCGCCGCGCCTTGGGCGAAGGGGCTTCGGGATGGCCGCGGGGGCGATGGCGATGGTCTTGGGCGCGTGCGGCAGCGCGGCTCGCCCGGACGGTGAGCCGCGGGGAAACGTGTTGCTCGGCGACGAGAACAACTACACGACCACGGCTGCGCTTTCCATTCCCGAGGTGGAGACGGCTCCCGCGACGGATGTCGACGTCTGCTGGACGCAGGTCGTGACCGATCTCCAGTGCCACCCGCTCGCCGCGACGTCCGACCTCGATAACCTGGCGTTGCTTCGCATATCCCACCTGACGAAGGACCAGGTCGAGGCGCAGCTCGCGGTCGGCGACCTCACGCAGGCCCAGGTGGCCGGCTACGTCGAATACAACCTCGACCACACCCGAACCTGCGCCAAGCTGTCCCAGCTCTCGTTCTTCGGGACGCCGATCGACGTCCCCTCAGAGTACGTCGAGAGCGCATCGTACACGTACCTCGTGCTGCTGGCGAAAGGCACCACCCCTGGCGTCGGCGCCCGCACGATGGTGTTTCTCACGCCAACCGCCGCATCCACCAACACGACCGTCGATGTTCCGACCGGCTGTGGGCTGCTCGCTTTCGCCGCAGATCTGTCTTCGCTCGAGAAGGTCCCGATTGCGACCTCGGGACCCTGGGTGGTCGACTGGCGGGACGTCACGCGCGACGGGGTCGGGAACGCGGTCCCGTTTCAACGAATCGACCGCCTCACGATCGGCTTCTTCGCGGGGATGACGGTCTCCGAGGTGGAGGCGAGGATCGTCGACATCGAGAACATCGCGACCACACTTTGGGATGTGCCGCTTTCCGGCGATAGGACAGCCGACCTCGCGACGGCGCAGGAGCGCGCGAGCGGCGCGACCTTCTCTGGATTCGAGCAGGCCGACCCGGGTACCTGGATCCTCGCCATCACCTGCAGCCGCTGTCAAAGCCCGGCTCCCGTGGTCCTCACGGTCCTCGAACCTCGCTAACAGACGGTTGCACTACGTAGCCGCACACTCGCGCTTCGCGCGGGAGTGGCTAGCGTTGCGCGGCGTGAGATAGCCCGAGCAGGCGGGCCGCGTTGTGCTTGAGCACCAGCGGACGCACCTCGTCGCGGAACGGCAGCTCGGCGAACTCGGCGAGCCAACGTTCGGGCGTCAGGACGGGGTAGTCGGACCCGAACAACACCTTGTGACGAAGCGGTCCATTCGCGTACTGGATCAGGATCGGCGGAAATAGCTTCGGCGCCCAGCCCGACAGATCGATGTAGACCTGCTCCTTGTGCATGGCCACGCTCAGCGCTTCTTCCTGCCAGGGGAACGAGGGGTGAGCCAAAACGATCGGCATGTCCGGAAAATCGACCGCGACGTCGTCGACATGCATGGGATTGGAGAATTTCAAGCGGATGCCGCCGCCCCCGCGCATGCCCGAACCCATGCCGGAGTGTCCGGTGTGGAACATGGCCGGAAGCTTCGCCTCGGCGATCGCTTCATAGAGCCCGTAGGCGAGGTGATCGTTCGGGAAGAAGCCCTGCAGGTTGGGATGGAACTTGAAGCCACGCGCTCCCTTGGCGATGAGCCGTCGCGCCTCGGCAGCCGCGTTGTCACGGTGTGGATCGACCGAGACGAATGGGATGAGGACATCCGCGTTGGCGGCCGCGATCTCCAACACCTCGTCGTTGCGAACCGGTACCTCGCCCGTGTTGGTCTGGCTATCGACGCAGAAGACGACGGCGGCCATCGATCGCGCCCGATAGTAATCGGCGACCTCTTGCGCGTTCGGCCGCGGGAAGTCCGAGCGAAAGTGCTTCGCCGCCGCGTCGAGGATCTGCATCGTGCGCGGGTCGGGGTCGCCCCGGAGCGGAACCTGCGCGTGGGTGTGGACGTCGATGGCGCGGAGAGAATCGAGGTTCAAACTCACGTCAGATCGACTTTGGGCAGGCGTATGCCATAGGGTTGCCCGCGCAAGGCGAATCGCGACTCCCAAGCCGAAGCGATCGTTTCGGCATTCCAGCCACCTTCGCGCAGCTCGACGACGATCTCCGACGGGTGCGAATAGAGACAGAGGCGGTCGCCCCCGATGCCGATGGCTTGGCCGGTGATTCCCGCCGCCGCCTTGGACGCCAGAAACACGACCAGCCCGGCGCAATCTTCGGGCGTGCCGATGGCCAGCTCGCGGCGAACGGCGGCCGGCAATGGCTCGCCCGCCTCGACCCGCGCCACGAGCGGCTTGAAGGTCGGAATGGTCGCGGTCATCGCCGTCCACGCGGTCGGGACGATGGCGTTGACCGTGATCCGCGCGCGCAACAGCTCGAGCGCCCAGGTCCGCGCAAACGCGACGATCCCGGCCTTGGCTGCGGCATAATTCGTCTGGCCAAAGTTCCCGAATTGCCCAGCGGGCGACCCGACCACGATGATTCGGCCGCCCTCAGGCTGCTCCCGCATGCGGATGGCGGCGGCACGCGCGCAAAGGAACGTCCCGCGCAGGTGGGTCCGAATGACCACGTCGAAGTCCTCATCGCTCATCTTCCACAGCACCGCGTCGCGCAAGACGCCCGCGTTGGTCACCATGACGTCCAGGCGCCCGAACGCCTGAACGGCGGTCGCGACCAGGCCTGCCGCGGCGGTGCCGTCACCCACGTCGGCGACCACGACGGTGGTGCGCGTGCCAGCGAGCTCGGCGGTTTCGCGCGCGGCCGCTTCGTCGAGATCGTTGACCACGACGGACGCGCCCGCACGCGCGAGCGCCACCGCGTAGGCTCGCCCGAGCCCGCGCCCAGCGCCGGTGACAACCGCGACCTTGCCGCTCAGATCGAAGGCGTTCATGCGTAGTACCTCAGCAAAGATTCAGCCACCAGCGCCGGCTTCGGCGCGTCTTGGATCTCGATGGTGAAGGCCGCCGTCACCTGGGCGCCCCCCGTGATCGCGGCGACGTCGAGAATTTCGCCGACGCCTCGGAATTTCGAACCGACACGCAGCGGCGACGGAAACCGCAGCTTGTTGAGGCCGTAGTTGATGGCGGTGGCCGCGTCCCTGACCACGATCAGCTCCTGGGAGATGGGTCCGAGGAACGACAAGGTCAAGAACCCATGCGCGATCGTCCCTCCGAAAAAGGTGGTGCGGGCCCGTACGGGATCGACGTGTATGAAGTTGTGGTCGTCGGTCAGGTCGGCGAACTGGTTGACCTGCTCCTGTGTGATCGACCGCCACGCCGTCGGTCCGAGCTTTCGGCCGACGTGTCGCGCCAGATCCGCAACCGTCGTGACCAGGGCCTGTGTCGCGCTCTCTTCAGCCATCAGTTCCTCGACCCTCATTATCAGGTGACCTGATATCATTCGGATCGCAGGATGACAAGGCGGGATTCACGCCTCGCCGGTCAGACGCCTAGGTACGCCCGGCGCACGCGGTCGTCACGCAGCAGCTCGTCTCCGCGGCCCTCCATCACGATGCGGCCGTTCTCGAGCACGTAGGCCCGGGTCGCGAGCGCGAGCGACACGGCGACGTTCTGTTCGACCAGCAAGACGGTCAGCCCGCGCTGCTCGTTGAGCAGGCGGACGGTCCGAAACACCTCCTCGACGACGATGGGAGCGAGCCCGAGTGAGGGCTCGTCGAACATGATCAGATCGGGCCGTCCCATCAGGCAACGTGCGATGGCGAGCATCTGTTGTTCCCCGCCCGACATCGTCCCTGCCGCTTGGCGGCGCCGCTCGGCCAAACGAGGGAAGAGCGCGAACACCTCCTTCATCGTCTGCTTCGACGATGGCCGCGCGCGCGGAAGCAGGGCACCCACCTCGAGGTTCTCCTCGACAGTCAGACTGGGAAAGATCTGCCGACCCTCCGCGACCTGGCCGATGCCGAGGTTGCAGGTGAAATGGGAGTCTTTGCCGGTGATGTCATGATCGCCGAACCTGATCCGTCCCGCCCGCGGCGTCTCCATCCCGGCGATGGTCCGGATGAGCGAGGACTTTCCGGCGCCGTTTGCGCCCACCAGCGCCACCAGCGCCCCCGCGGGCACCTGCAGCGACACGTCGGCAAGCGCCTGGGCGTCGCCGTAGTAGAGATCCACCTTCTCGACGGTCAGCATCAGCCCGGGGCTCCCCCGCCGAGGTAACAATCGAGGACCGCGGGGTTACTCACCACCGACGACGGCGTTCCGCGCGCGACGACCTCACCGTGGTGCAGGACGACGATGTGCTCGGCCAGAGCCATGACGGCGCGCATGACGTGCTCGATGAGCAGCACGGTGATCCCCTCGTCGCGGCGGACGTCCTGCAATACCGTCACCATCTCGTCGATCTCGGTCGGACGCAGCCCGGCCATCATCTCGTCGAGCAGCAGCAGCGACGGGCGCGTGGCGAGCGCGCGCGCCACCTCCAGACGTCGCCGATCGGCGAGCGTGAGTTGGGATGCCGGGATGTCCATCTTGGAGCCGAGGCCGAGCCGCTCGAGGACCGCGTGTGCCCGCCGGCGCGCGTTGGCCACCGCGGGCTCGCGGAGCAGGGCCCCCACCACCACGTTGTCGAGGACCGACATGCCGTCGAACGGCTTGACCAGCTGGAAGGTGCGCCCGATCCCGGCCGCGCAGACTTGGTGGGCCGGCAGCCCGCTGATACGCGCACCGCCGAGGTGGATGTCGCCGCTGTCGGGCCGGTGGACGCCGGCGATCAGATTGAAGATGGTGGTCTTTCCGGCGCCGTTCGGGCCGATGAGCGCCACCACCGCGTGCGGGTCGACTTCGAAGCTGGCGTCCGCGACGGCGCGAAGCCCCCGAAACGACTTGCTCAGCTTGCTGACCGCGAGGAGAGGCATGCTTCAAGCCCGGGGCGCCTTCACGCGAAGCACACGCGCGAGCGGCGGCCAAATACCGCTCGGCAGGAAGACGACCACGATCAGCAGCAGCACGCCGTAGACCACCTGCTTTCCGCCCGGGAGGTCCCATCCCAAACCGGCCAGGATCTCGGTCGTCCCGTTGCCGAGCAAGACGAGAACGGCCGCGCCGATGATGGGCCCGAGCAGAGTTCCGAGCCCGCCTATGACCGGCCCGAGCAGGATCTCGATCGATCGGCTGAAGCCGAAGATCTGCTCGGGGAACAGGCTGTTGTAATAGAAGGCGAAGAACACGCCCGCCACCGCGGTCATGCTCGCGCTCACCAGCACCGCGACCATCTTCCAGCGGAAGGTATCGATTCCGAGCGCCTGGGCCGCGGCTTCGTCCTCGCGGATCGCGCGCCAGTAGTAGCCGGGACGCCGCCCGACCAGCCAAGCGCAAAGCGCCAGCGCCGACGCCGCCAACGCGAGCATCGCGAAGTAGTACATGGCGGGAGGCCCCCGAAAGCCCGCCAGGTCGACCTGGTTGCGCTGCGCCACGCTCAAGAACAGCCCACCCGGTCCCCCCAGCCAATCGATGTGATCGAACGCGATGCGGGTGAACTCGGCGAAAGCGACGGTGAGCAGCGACAGATGAACGCCGGAGATACCGAGCCGGAAGGCGAGCGAGCCGATGAGCGCGGCGAGGGCGGCGCAGCTCGCGATAGCGAGCCACACCCCGGCCCAGGGCCCGACGCCGAAATGGAAGAACAGCCCTGCCGCTGCGTAGGCGCCCACGCCCACGTAGAGCGAGTGGCCGAGTGACAGCTGACCCGCGAACCCCATCATCACGTTCCACGCCTGACCGACATAGGCGAGGTACAGGATCAACGTGGCCACCGACAGGACGTAGCTGCTCGCGACCAGCGGGAGCGCGAGCAACGCGGCAGCGGCCAGGGCGACCGCGAGCCAGGAGCGGCGGGCGAGACCCGGTCTCCAAACGCCGAGCGGTGCCGTCGGGTGGAGCGGCATTCCCGGCGCGCTCATGTTCGCGCAGTGCCCAGCAGCCCTCGAGGTTTAGCGAGCAGCACCACGATGAGGAGGCCAAAGCTCACCATGCTCTTCGCCGACGGTGCGATGAGGACGCCGGCGAGAGCCTCTGAAGCCCCGATGAGGAGGCCGCCGAGGAGGGCGCCGGCCATGGACCCGAGTCCCCCGACGATCACGATCACGAACGCGAGCAGGGTGTATGGGGTACCGAGCCCCGGCGTCACATCGATGAGCGAGACCATGGCGCATCCTGCGACGGCCACGCACGCCGTACCGAGCCCGAAGGTGACGGCGTAGAGGTGCGCGACCGGCAAGCCCGCGACCCGGGCGCCGAGAGGATTGTCCGCGCAAGCACGGATCGCTTTCCCGATCAGCGTCTTCCGGAAGAACGCCGCCAGTAGCGCCGTCGCCATCACCGCCGCGAGCGCGGCGTAGACCCGCGCCTTGTCGAGCAGGATGGGCCCCCAAGCGAAGGAATCGAGCGCGTAGCTCGGCTGAACGCTCCTGGCGTCGGGCCCGAACCCCAGCAGGAGCGCGTTGGCAATGATGGTCGCGAGCGAGATCATGAGCAGCATCTGCGTGTGCTCGGGCCGGCGGATGAACCGGTTGATGAACCCGCGCTGAAGCGCATAGCCGAGCGCGGCGAAAATGACGACCACCAGCGGCATGGCAACGAAGGGATCGAGCGACAGCCGCTCGAAGCCGACCGCCGCCGCATACATGGCCAGGATCATGAGCTCGCCATGAGCGAAGTTGACCAGCCGCATGACCCCGAAAATCGCTGACAGGCCGAGTGCCATGAGCCCGTAGATCGTTCCGGTGAGGACGCCGGAGACCACGACGTTGGCGAGGTGCGGGAATGAGGGCATGCGGCTCGTCGGTACTTGCCCGGCTGCCGCCGAGTCTAACCGGCCTTGGGCATGGGAAAGACGAGCTTCGCCTCGGCGTACTCCTTCGGAAGCACCAGCGTGGGTTTGCCCCGGAGATTCTGGAGCACGACCGACCGGTTGTCTTCGACCTGTCCCTTGGCGTTGAACTTGATGGCGCCCCCGAAGGTCACGCGTTCGGTCGCCGGGATGTTCGTCTCGCGGATCGCTGCGGCGAGTGCCTTGGGGTCCGTGCTCTTCGCACGTTTGAAGGCGTCTGCGGCGATCAGGACGGCGTCGAAGGTGTACGTGGCGTTCGCCCCGTGAAAGGCGAACTCGTCTTTGGGGAAACGCTTCTTGAACGCCGCCCCGAACGCCCGCGTGATCTCGTTCTTCGGGTTGAACCACACGGTGTTCGTGATGCAGTTCTCGGCATGTTTCCCGAGCGCCTTGCTGAACTGCTCTTCGTACATACCAGGCGAGCCGGGGCTGACGACGCCCATCGGGCTCCACCGCTGCTTGACCATCTCGCGTCGCAACACGATCGCGTCGTTCAGGCGGCAGACGAGCAGCAACAAGTCCGCGCTGGTGGCCTTCGCTTTCGAGACTTCGACCGTGAGATCTTTGGCGGCTGGATCGTACGGAATCGTGTCGAGCAACTTGAACGGCAACGACATTTTCGGCAGCAGGGCGGCGACCCCCTTCGCCATCGATTGGCCGAACGTGTCGTTGACGTGCATGAACACAGCCGACTTCGGCTCGACCTTCGCCTCGCGGAAGATGTCTCCCAACAGCACGAGACCGTTGCGTCCGATCTCCGGGGCGGTCGGGAAGTTCCGGAACACGAACTTGTAGCCCTGTTCGGTGATCTGCGGCGCGGCGGCGATGTTGACGATGTGAGGCACCCCGCGCTGCTCGGCCACCTGCGCGACGGCGGCGGTGTGCCCCGAGTCGAATGCTCCGACCAGGACATGTGCGCCCTGCTCGATGAGCCGCTCGGCGCGGCTGCGGGCGGTATCCACGTTCGACTCCGTGTCCGCGTTCAGGAGCTCGATCTCGACGCCGAGCCGCTGCCGTAACACGTCGGGCGCGATGTCGGCCCCTTTCTGGCACGACTGCCCGATGAGCGCCTGGAGGCCCGAGCGCGGTAGCAGCACCCCGACCTTGAGCTTGCTCTTGGCTGCGTCGGCGTTTCCGCGCCGCGGTAGCGCGGAGAGCGCCAGGGTTCCGATTGCGGCGATGCCGACTGTCCGGCGGGAGGGTGCCAAGGTGCTGCGGGGGTGGCTTACGGATCCCATAGCTGAACTCCAATCACGACCATGTTGCCCGTGGTGTGGGCCGGCGCCACCATCGGCGCGGCCATCGATGGCGAGGCGAAAACGGTGTCGTAATGGCGATAGGTGAGCATGACGTGCGCGAACCAATGCATGACCACGTAGGTGAGCTGCGCGTCGTAGACCCTCGTCGGATCGAGGCTGTCGCCCGCGGCGGTCGTCTGTCTCGCCTGCGCCTGTTGGAAGCGGAAAGACGGACGCAGCTTACCGATGCCTGGGAGCACGGGGGAGTTGTAGGCGATGGAACCGACCGCCGACCAGTTCCACGGCTGATACGTGCCGTGAAAATTGTAGTAAGCACCCTCGACTGAAATAGCTCCGCTGTCACCGAGACGCTTCTCCACGATGAGATCGACGTTGACCTCGCGATAGTTATCCAGGAGCGACGCTGGCGCCATCATTCCCGCCATGGCCGGCGGCATCATCATCACCGATCCGTTCTTCTGGAGCTGACCGCCGACACCAATCGATACCAGGTCCCGGTCGCCGTAGTACGTGGTGCGGTGGAACCAATGCGGTTCTTGCGATAGCAGGCTGACCTGCAGCCGCCCGCTGTAAAGCGGAGCCAACGTGGGATCCTGCAGTTGATATGCGCCGAGGTAGTACTTGACGTGGCCGCCGAGCGGGGCCCCCCAGAGCGTGGCCCCGACATCGCGTCCGGCAGGGCCCCCCTTGGGGACGGCGGGCGGCGTGCCGACATAGAACCCGGGATAGAACCACTGGTCCAATCCCCACGGGCCGCTCGGCGAGTAGCGGTCGGCCATGACCAGCATGCGGCCGACCGAAAGTTGGATCTCGGGCAGCGGCGCGAACGTGGCCATCGCATCGAGCAGCCCGAGCGGTACGGTGCTCGGGTTGCCGGCCGCGCCCCCGTAGTTGTCGGTGGTGATCGAGATGAGCCACTTCCACATCTTTTGGATCTGGCCGCTCGCGTAGAGATCCGCAGAGACCGTTTGCGCGACGTCGCCGAGACTGTTGGGGCTGCTCGGGTTCTGGAACCGAACGCCGACGCGCAGGCGTCCGCCATAGTCGATGTTGGGGATCGTGGGCGCGAATGCGGGAGCGACCGGCCCTTTCGGCGCGGTCCCGAGCGGGATCTCCTGCGGCGGGACGGCGGGCGGCGCTGGCGGCGCTGGCGGTGCAGGCGGCATTCGAGGTTCCGGCGGCGGCGTGGGGGCAGCCTCGGCAGCGCCGGGATTCGGACTCGGCGCGGCAGCTGCCTCCGGAGGCGAAGGCTCCGGAGCTGGTTGGCCGAAGGCCGCGTTCGGGAGGAGTGCGACGAAGACGGCGATGACACTGCCGACACCCAGTGCGTAGTTGGTCCTGCTGTTTTCCATCGGCTCCTCCAGGTTTGCCAGCGGATACCGCGCCGCCTGTTTCGTGCTCGGGACAGGAACGGTGTGCTAGTTTCAGGTAGCCTGATACTACAGGTTCGGCGGTGATGACAAGCCGAGATCGCCATCCCCCAGCCAGACGAAGGAGGAGTATCGCGATGATGACGAACAAGCGAAGGCGTGGACTTGCGTTTCCAGACGTACAAATCGACATCTGCCCCGACAGCGCCGGCCTCATTCTTTCGGTCGATCTGGTATCGATCTGGCTGGATGAGGGCACAGCGAAACAAGTCGTCGCTGAGCTCACGAGCGCGCTCGTCCGTACCCGTGCGAGCGGTCCGGCCGAAATCGCCGCCAAGACGGAGGACTCCAACTGAAGCCACCGATCACGGGAATCTCGTCGATGGCCACGCGCGGCGTGCTCGCGGAGATCGCGCGCGCCTACGAGGTCCGCGAGGGGTGTTTGGTCGCGATCGAGTCGGTCGGGGGGGTCGACGCCGCCAAGCGCGTGCAAGCCGGCGAGCCGTTCGACGTCGTGGTCCTGGCGCGCCGCGCGATCGACGAGTTGCTCGCGGCCGGCCATCTCGTCACGGGCAGCGACGTGGATCTGGTCAACTCGGGCGTATGTGTCGCCGTGGCGGCCGGGGCGCCCCGGCCGGACGTCAGCAGCGAGGACGCGCTTCGCCGGGCGGTGCTGGCGGCCAGGACGATCGGGATCTCCACCGGACCGAGCGGCGTCCAGCTCGACAAGCTGTTCAGGTGGTGGGGCATCGGCGCGGAGGTGCAAGACCGGATCGTCACGCCGCCGCCCGGCATTCCGGTGGGCCGGCTCGTGGCGCGCGGCGAGGTGGAGCTCGGCTTCCAGCAGCTGTCGGAGCTCGTGCACCTCGAAGATGTCGACGTGCTCGGGCCGCTGCCGGCGGCGGTCCAGATCGTCACGACGTTCTCGGGGGCGGTCGGCGCACACGCGGGCCAGCCCGACGCCGCGCGGGCGCTGCTCGCGTTCATGGCGTCGCCCGCGGCCGTCGACGCCAAGCTGCGCGAAGGAATGGAACCGGCGTGACCGAGCGGACGCGGACCCAAGTGGCGATCGTCGGAGCCGGACCCGCGGGGCTGCTGCTCGGCCAGTTGCTGGCCAAGGCCGACATCGACGCCGTGATCGTCGAGCGCCAGACCGGCGAGCACGTGCTCGGCCGAATCCGCGCCGGAGTCCTCGAACAGGTGTGCGTCGATCTGCTCGACGAGGCGGGGGTGGGCGCTCGCCTGCACCGCGAGGGCCTCGTGCACGGCGGCTTCGAGATGCTCTGGCGTGGCCAGCGCCACCACATCGACATGAACCGTCTCACCGGCGGCAAGAACGTGACCGTCTACGGCCAAACCGAGCTGACGCGCGACCTCATGGACGCCCGCTCGGCAGCTGGGCTGCCGACGGTCTACGAGGCCGCGAACGTCGCCGTGCACGATTTCGACAGCCACCACGCGCGCGTCAGTTATCAGAAGGACGGCGTCACGCGCGAGATCACCTGCGACTTCATCGCGGGTTGCGACGGTTTCCACGGCGTGTGCCGCGCCAGCGTGCCGCCGGACGCGATCACCGAATACGAGAAGGTCTACCCGTTCGGCTGGCTCGGGCTGCTGTCGGACACGCCGCCCGTGTCGCACGAGCTCATCTACGTCAACAGCCCGCGCGGTTTCGCGCTGTGCTCGATGCGCAGCCCCACCCGCAGCCGTTACTACCTGCAGGTCCCGCTCACCGAGAAGGTCGAGGCGTGGTCCGACGAAGCATTCTGGCAGGAGCTGCGCCGGCGCCTCGACGCGCGGGCCCGCGAGGCGCTGGTGACAGGGCCGTCGCTGGAGAAGAGCATCGCGCCTTTGCGCACCTTCGTCTGCGAGCCGCTGCGCTTCGGGCGGCTTTTCCTCGCCGGCGACGCCGGCCACATCGTCCCCCCAACCGGCGCCAAGGGCCTGAACCTCGCCGCGACCGACGTGAAATATCTGTCCGCGGCGCTGATCGAGCACTACCAGCAAAACAGCGACGCGGGCCTCGACGCGTACTCCGAGCGCTGTCTGCGCCGCATCTGGCGCGCCGAGCGGTTCTCGTGGTGGTTCACCTCGCTCATGCACCAGTTCCCCGACGACGGCCCCATCGGCGCCAAGCTGCAAGACGCGGAGCTCGACTATCTGTTTCACTCCGAGCACGCCGCCCGCACGGTCGCCGAGAACTACGTCGGTCTGCCGCTCGACTTCGGCGACTCGAGGTCCGCCGCATGATCATCGATATCCACGGCCACTACACCACCGCGCCCAAGGCGCTCGAGGCCTGGCGCAACCGCCAGATCGCCGGCATCACCGATCCGTCGGCCAGGCCGAACGTTTCGGAGCTGACCATCAGCGACGACGAGATCCGCGAGACGATCGAGACCAACCAGCTCGCGCAGATGAAGCGACGTGGATCCGACCTCACGATCTTCAGCCCGCGCGCGAGCTTCATGGCCCACCACATCGGTGACTTCCAGGTGTCGTCGACGTGGGCCGCGATCTGCAATGAGCTCGTCTTCCGCGTGAGCCAGCTTTTCCCCGACCACTTCATCCCGGCGGCGATGTTGCCCCAGAGCCCGGGCGTCGCGCCCGAGACCTGCATCCCGGAGCTCGAAAGGTGCGTCAGCGCGTACGGCGCGGTGGCCATCAACCTCAACCCCGATCCATCGGGCGGCCACTGGACGTCGCCACCGCTCACCGACCGGCACTGGTACCCCATCTACGAACGACTGGTCGAGCACGACGTCCCGGCGATGATCCACGTGAGCACGAGTTGCAACCCGTGCTTCCACACCACCGGCGCCCACTATATCAACGCCGACACGACGGCTTTCATGCAGCTCATCCAGGGCGATCTGTTCCGCGACTTCCCGACCCTGCGGTTCGTGATCCCGCACGGCGGCGGCGCCGCGCCCTATCATTGGGGCCGCTACCGCGGCCTCGCGCAGGAGCTCAAGAAGCCGCCGCTCGCCGACCACCTGCTCGGCAACGTCTTCTTCGACACCTGCGTCTATCACCAGCCCGGTATCGATCTGCTGACCAAGGTGATCCCGCTCCGGAACATCCTGTTCGCGAGCGAGATGATCGGCGCCGTTCGCGGCATCGACCCGGAGACCGGCCACCCCTACGACGACACCAAGCGCTACGTCGAAGCGTCGACGCAGCTGTCGCAGGTCGACCGGTGGCAAATCTACGAAGGCAACGCCCGGCGCGTCTACCCACGGCTGGACGCCGCGCTGGTCAAGCAAGGGAGGTAACCGTGTACGAAATCGGCGTCGTTTATCGCAACATTCAGCGCACGGAGTCGCGCATCGCGGACGACCTCGGCGCGTTTGGCAGCGCCACCGTGCACGAGGCCATGGGTCGGGTCGGCGTCATGAAACCCGCGATGCGGCCGATCTTCAGCGGCGCCCAGGTGTCCGGCACCGCGGTCACGGTGCTGTTGCAGCCGGGTGACAACTGGATGCTGCACGTCGCGGCCGAGCAGATCCGCCCCGGCGACGTGGTGGTGGCCGGCGTCACCGCCGAGTGCAGCGACGGGTTCTTTGGCGAGCTGCTGGCGACATCGTTCAAGGCGCGGGGGGCGCGCGCGCTCGTCATCGACGGCGGCTGTCGCGACGTTCGGGCGCTGGCCGAGATGCGGTTCCCGGTCTGGAGCCGCGCGGTGAGCGCGAGGGGCACGGTCAAGGCCACCCTCGGGTCCGTCAACATCCCGGTGGTCTGCGCGGGCGCGCTCGTGCACCCGGGCGATGTGATCGTCGCCGACGACGACGGCGTGGTGTGCGTGCCGCGCGCGAACGCCGCCGCTACTCTGGCGGGCGCCGTCAAGCGCGAGGCGAACGAGGCCGACAAGCGAGCCAAGTTGGCGTCTGGCGTGCTCGGCCTCGACATGTATGCCATGCGCGAGCCGCTCGCGGCCGCCGGTCTGCGGTACGTGGACGGATGAATATCGCGCTCATCGGCTACGGCGAAGTCGGGCGAATCCTCGCGGAGGATCTGCGCGCCGCGGGCCGCGCGGTGACCGCGTATGATCTCAAGCTCGACACCGCAGCCGGCGAGCCGATGCACGCGCACGCGCGCGTGCATGGCGTGGTGCTGGCGGGGTCGCACGGCGCGGCGGTGCAGCGTTCGGAGCTCGTCATCTCGGCCGTCACCGCCAGTCAGACGATCGCAGCCGCCGAGGCCTGCGCGGGCGCGCTGCCGGCGGGCAGTTTCTTCCTCGACCTCAACTCGGCCTCGCCGGGCGCCAAGATCGCGGCCGCCGAGCAGGTGGCTCGCGACGAAAGCCGCTATGTCGAGGGCGCGGTGATGACGTCGGTTGCGCCCCATCGACTCAAGGTGCCGCTTTTGGTTGGCGGCCCGGACGCGGCGGCGGTCCAGCCGTTGCTCGAGGACCTCGGGTTTTGCGCCAAGATCGCGAGCCCCAAGCTGGGTGTCGCGAGCGCGACGAAGATGTGCCGGAGCGTGATGATCAAAGGCCTCGAGGCGATGGTGATCGAGAGCTTCACCGCGGCTCGACGTCACGGCGTCGAGGACGCCGTGATCGCGTCGCTCGGCGAGACGTTCCCGGGTATCGACTGGGAGAAACAGGCTGCCTACTTCTTCCAGCGCGCGATCGAACACGGGCGCCGTCGCGGCGAGGAGATGCGCGAGGCAGCCGGCACCGTGAGCGAGGCTGGCCTCGAGCCGTTGAGCGCGGTCTGCACGGCCGAGCGCCAAACCTGGATCGCCGACCTCGCCGATCGGGGCCTGTTCGGCGAGCGAGGTACCACGGTCTTCGCCCGCAGCCCGGATTGGCGCATCGAAGCCGATCGCATTCTCGACCACCTCGTGGCGTCGAGGACGGACTGACGCCATGCCGGCGTTCGAAAAGAGCCCCGGCTGGCTGGACTGGCACCCGACGCCCAGCAAGCCGCGGTTCCGTCCCCCGCCCGGCGCGGTCGACGCCCACTGCCACGTATTCGGACCGGGCGCCGAGTTCCCCTACGCGCCCGAGCGCAAATACACGCCTTGCGACGCGAGCAAGGCCCAGCTCCGCGCGCTGCGCGACCACCTCGGCTTCGCGCGCAACGTGGTCGTGCAGGCCACCTGCCACGGCGCGGACAACCGGGCGATGGCCGACGCCTGTCGCACCAGCGGGGGCCGAGCTCGCGGTGTCGCCACGGTCCGCCGTGGGATCACCGACCGCGAGCTACGAGAGCTGCACGACGCCGGGGTGCGCGGCGTGCGCTTCAACTTCGTCAAGCGGCTGGTCGATTTCACGCCTCGCGACGAGCTCGGCGAGATTGCCCAGCGTGTCCAGGTGCTCGGCTGGCACGTCGTCGTCTACTTCGAGGCGCAGGATCTGCCCGAGCTGTGGGACTTCTTCACCACCCTGCCGGCGATCGTCGTGGTGGATCACATGGGCCGACCCGACGTGACGAAGTCGGTCGACGGCGCAGAATTCGGATTGTTCCTGACGCTCATGCACGACCACGCGAACGTGTGGGCGAAGGTGAGCTGCCCGGAGCGCCTCTCCGTCGCCGGTCCTCCCGCGGTGCGCGGCGAGCCAGACCCGTACCGCGACGCGGTGGTGTTTGCTCGCCGCGTCGTCGAGACGTTTCCAGACCGTGTCCTCTGGGGCACCGACTGGCCCCACCCCAACCTCAAGGACCACATGCCGGACGACGGGCTACTCGTCGACATCGTGCCGCGCATCGCCACCACGCCCGACCTGCAACGGCGGTTGCTGGTCACGAACCCGATGCGCCTCTACTGGCCCGAGGAGGTCGAGACCTGATGCCGCTCGACAAGACGTACCTCGACATCCCTGGCACGACGGTCTTCGATGCCGAGCAGTCGCGCAAGGGTTACTGGCTCAACCAGTTCTGCATGAGCCTGATGAAGGCGGACAACCGTTCGCGCTTCAAGGCGAACGAGCGCGCGTACCTCGACGAGTGGGCGATGACCGAAGAGCAGAAGCAGGCGGTGCTCGCGCGCGATCTCAACCGGGCCATCGCGGCCGGCGGCAACATCTACTTCTTGGCGAAGATCGGCGCCACCGACGGCAAGAGCTTTCAGCAGATGGCCGCGAGCATGACCGGCATGAGCGAGCAGGAATACCGCGACATGATGGTCAGCGGCGGGCGTGTCATGACCTCGGGAACTGCGGGAGGGTTGCCGAATTCTCCCGCCACGGACGCCGCCCAGCAAAGCCGAGCTTCGTCCCCGCGTGGCGGACGCGCGCGTGTCACAGCCTCGGTGTACACGAGCCACGTCCCTGCGATTGGCGTGGCGATCGATCAGGGCAAGACCGAGGAGCGATACTGGAAGCCGCTGTTCGAAGGTTACGAATTCTCTCGTCGCTGGCTTCACGCACACGCGCCGGACGTCGTCTTCCTGGTTTACAACGATCACGCGAACGCCTTCAGCCTCGACATGGTTCCGACCTTCGCGATCGGCACCGCGGCGGAGTTCCAGCCCGCTGACGAGGGTTGGGGCCCTCGCCCCGTGCCCAAGGTCATCGGCCACCCGGCGCTGGCGGCCCACATCGCCCAGAGTGTCATCCAGGACGACTTCGATCTCACCATCGTCAACAAGATGGACGTCGACCACGGCCTCACCGTGCCGCTCAGCCTGATGTGCGGTAAGCCGGAGGCCTGGCCCTGCCGGGTGATCCCATTTGCCGTCAACGTCGTGCTCTATCCGGTGCCTTCGGGCCGTCGCTGCTTCGAGCTCGGAAAAGCAATTCGCCGGGCGATCGAGAGCTACGACGAGCCGCTCGAGGTCCAGATCTGGGGGACCGGCGGGATGAGTCACCAACTGCAGGGCCCTCGCGCGGGTCTCATCAACAGGCAATGGGACAACCAGTTTCTCAATCTCCTCATCGACCATCCCGCCACGCTGTCCAAGATGCCGCACCTCGAGTACGTGCGAGAAGCGGGCAGCGAAGGCATCGAGCTCGTGATGTGGCTGATCGCGCGCGGCGCGATGGCCGACGCGTCCGGCGGCCCCAAGCCCAAGCTCGCGCGCCGCTTCTATCACGTGCCCGCGAGCAACACAGCGGTCGGCCACCTCGTGTTGGAAGAGGATCCCGCGTCTTGACCATCCACGTCGCCCTCGCCGGAGCCGGCGCCTTCGGGCTCAAGCACCTCGACGCGATCAAAGCCATCGACGGCGTCGAGGTGATCTCGCTCGTCGGTCGCGACCTCGCCAAGACCGAGGAGGTGGCGCGCAAGTACGGCATCCCGCACGCCACCAGCGATCTCGGCCAGGCGCTGAAGATCGCCGAGGTCGACGCCGTCATCCTCTGCACGCCGACGCCGATGCACGCGGCGCAAGCCATCGCCTGCCTGCAGGCGGGGAAACACGTGCAAGTGGAAATCCCGCTTTGCGATCGGCTCACGGACGGCCAGGCGGTGGTCGGCGCCGCCCGCGCGGCCGGCAGGGTCGCGATGTGCGGCCATACCCGCCGCTTCAACCCGAGCCACCAGTGGGTGCGGCAGCGGATCCTGCGTGGCGAGCTCACCATCCAACAGATGAACGTGCAGACGTACTTCTTCCGGCGCACGAACATGAACGCGCTCGGGCAGCCGCGCAGCTGGACCGACCACCTGCTCTGGCACCACGCCGCGCACACCGTCGACCTGTTCGCGTACCAGACCCAGAGCCCGATCGTGAAGGCGAACGCGATAGCGGGCCCGATCCACCCGCAGCTCGGCATCGCGATGGACATGGGCATCTTGCTGCGCGCGCAAAACGGCGCGATCTGCACCCTCAGCCTGTCGTTCAACAACGACGGGCCGCTCGGCACCTTCTTCCGCTACATCGGCGACACGGGGACCTACGTCGCGCGCTACGACGACCTCGTCGACGGCAAGGAGCAGAAGATCGACGTTTCCGCCGTCGCGCCCTCGATGAACGGCATCGAGCTCCAGGACCGCGAGTTCTTCACCGCCATTCGAGAACGCCGCGAGCCCAACGCCAGCGTCGCGCAGGTGCTGCCCTGTTACGACGTGCTGGACCGCCTGTCACAGCAGCTCGCGTGAACGATGGCGCCGTCGGGTATCCTCTTCGTCTCATGGTTGCACCCCGGTTGTTCGAAGATTTCGCGGTCGGCCTCGGCTTTCGCTCGGCGGGCTCCGTGACCGTCACCGCGGACCGAATCAAGTCGTTCGCCGCGGAGTTCGATCCGCAGCCGTTCCACCTCGACGATGCAGCCGCTCGCGCGAGCGCGTTCGGCGGCCTGGTTGCGAGCGGCTGGCACACCGCCGCCGTGGCCATGCGCCTCATCACCGAAAGTGATCTCGGGCTCGCCGGCCAAGGAGCTGGCGTCGCCGTCGAGTCCCTGCGATGGCTCAGTCCCGTCCGCCCCGGCGATATCCTGCGCCTCGAAGGCACCGTCACCGATGCCAGGCCGTCGCGCTCTCGCCCCGACTACGGAATCGTGAAGTTCCGGATTATCGTGTCCAGCCAGAACCAGGTGGTTCTCGACGGTGTCCACGTCGTGATGGTTCGTCGCCGAGCCGCGTCCGCCGGGGAGACAGCTGTGGCAGGATGGCTGGCATGAGCGATGGTTCCCGGGCGAATCCCGATGCCAATGCTGCCCCGCGAATTTCCTACGCGATCGCGCGCCTCCAGCAAGTCGTCCTCGCCGGCGTGATCCAGCGGGTAGCGCCCTCGGGTCTCACCGCCCTGCAGTTCACGACGCTGAGCGTGCTCGGCCGCCACGGTGCGCCGCTCTCCAACTCGCAGTTGGCGCGTCGCTCCTTCATGACGCCGCAATCGATGAACGAGGTCATCCACCGGTTGGAGCGCGATGGCCTGATCATGCGGAAGCAGCACCCGAATCACCGTCGCAAGTTTCCGGCCAGCTTGACGGCCAAAGGGCGCCGCGTCCTCGCGGCCTGCGAGCGTGGCGTCGGGGAATTCGAAGCCGTCATGCTGGATAGCTTCACGCCGTCCGAGCGCGCGGAGTTCCTGCGCATGCTCACCTCGGCAGTCCGTAACCTAGGCGGCGGCTTCGCCGATGTGAAGAAGGTCGCTACGAAGACACCGCCCGAGACGTGAGATCGCCGGCGCCGATCAAGGCCGTTCGATCGATGTCGCGTTTGGAGACCTTGCCAGTCGGGCCCTTCGGTAGCTCCTTCACCAGAAACACGTGCCGCGGGTACTTGTAGGCTGCCAGTCGCTCGCGCGCGAACGATTTGACCACGTCGGGGTCCAGATCGTCTCTTGACGGCACGATCAGCGCGGCGATCTCCTCACCGTGCTCTTCGCTAGCAACCCCGACGACCGCCGCTTCCAGCACCCCTGGACAGGCGGAGAGAACCTCCTCCACCTCCCGGGGGTACACGTTGTATCCGGAGCGGATGATGAGCTCCTTCTTGCGGTCGACGAGAAACAGGTGGCCGTCCCTGTCGAGGTAACCGATGTCTCCGGTCGAGAGCCACCCGTCGAGGTCGATCACGGCGCGCGTTCCGGCCTCGTCACCGAGGTAACCGCGCATGACGCTTGGGCTCTTTACCTGCACCTCGCCTCGTTCTCCGGCTGGCACCGTCGCACCGGTGGCGAGATCGACGATGCGCAGGGCGCTTCCCGGCAGAGCGGGCCCAGCGGACTGAGGCTTCGCGTGCCCGTGGACCGGCGCCATGCTGATGCCGCCACCAACCTCGCTCATGCCGTAACCTTCGCGAACCAAGCAACCGAAGGTCTCGGCCACGGAACGCGCCAGCTCGCCGACGACGGGGGCACCACCGGCGTGGGCGACCCGCAGCCGGGGCAACGTTGTCGTCTTGCGAGCCTCGCGCACCAGGGCCGTGAACATCGGTGGAGCGCCCGTCACAACCGTAGTCCCGGTCTCTGCCATCAGCGCAAGCGCGCGCGGAGGATCGAACCGTTCCATCAGGGCGAGCGCGCCGCCCGTGGCGAGAGTCGCGTTCATGATGCAGCTCATGCCCATCACGTGAGAAAACGGCGCCACAGCCAACTGCACGTCGGCCGGGGTGAGCGCCAAGCCCGCGGCCAACGCGCGCGCGTTCCAGGCGAGACCGCCATGGGTAATCTCCGCCGCCTTCGCCGTGCCGGTCGTTCCCGACGTGAAGACCAGGACCGCGACATCTTGTTGGGCGCGCACGGTGGCGGGAAGCCGGGTCGCGGTGGGGAACCCTTCGCCGGACGCGTCGACGACGACCGCGTCCGCTCCAACCACCGCCTCGTCCCCGCCTCCGGCGTCCCGTAGCGTGGCGGCCAGGACGGGAGTCGTGACCAGTGCCGCCGGCCTCGCGAGGGCGATGCGCTGCCGTACCTCGCGCGGCTTGAGCAGGACGCCGAGCGGCGCCGCCGTAGCTCCGAGGCGGAGGGTCGCGAAAAACGCGGCGACGAACGCCGGGGAGTTCGGCAGCCATAACGCCACGGATCGTCCGGGGCCCACGCCGCGCGCGCGTAGGCCCGCCGCCCAGGCGTCGATCAGTGCCGTCAGGTCTGCGTAGGAAAGTGTTCGTCCGTCATGGAACAATGCCGCGCAGGCCGCGTGGCGCTGATAGCTGTAGTCGAGGACGAGCGCGAAATTGCTATTGCCGTCGATCATCACGCCACGAGATGCGGTCAGCCTGCTTTTCCGACTCTGTGCACGTGGGCAACGTCCCAACAATAGGCCGATCGGCCCAGCGAGGGCCCCGGGCGCTCATCGGGCAAGCTGTTTGAGGAGCGCCATCCACCCCAACATCCGAGACACCTGTTGGGACTGCGCATAGCTTTCGAACCCGGCGGCGACAGCCGCCTCCTGCGGGGGCGTATCGCCGTCTGCGACCAAGCAGGCGAGACGACCTAAACGGAGCCGGTTTCGGTAGTCGGCAAACGTGACCCCGAAGCTGGTCTCGTAGAGGCGCCTCAACCGCCGGGGACTCATCGCGAGCCGACGCGCGACCTCGTCGGTCTTGAGCCGGGGGTCGTCCGCGAGCATCGCGATGCCCGCCATCACGATGCGATGCAGCGGTAACCGCTTGGTTGCGACGGTTCCCACGCGCCCATCTCCGGCCAGCGAACCGAGGACGCTACCCAACATGGAACACAGGATGGCGACCTCGGCCTGTTTGACCCGGTCGACAGGCGCGTGCGCGGTTCCGGCATGGTTGAACATCATCCCAACGATGTCTTCACCACGGCGAACTGGCGTACAGGCGACCCATCCCCGGATCGACGCATGGGTGTCGGTTGAACGAGGGTCAGCGATGACGCCTCCGTCGAGTACCGTGTAGGGGGCGCCGTGTTGGTCGGCGCTCGACGCTTCGCCATCGAAGCGGCAGAGCGCGCGCAGGACGTGGTGCTCCTCGAGGATCTCACCGCGCGAGCTCCGGCCCTCGTCCAGCAGGCAGACTGAAACCCTAACCAGGCCGATCCGGTCCCGAGCGACCTCCACGGCCCGCCTGACAACGAGGTCAGGATTCTCGATCGCGAGAAGATCCGCGAAGTCCGAGGGCAGGACCGCGAGATCGGGACGTACGACGGTGTTCGCGGGCTGACGAAACATCAGCGCGTCCCCGACCCGATTCGAGCTGTCCGCCCAGGCTGTCATTGGGGAAACTCGTTGATATCAGGCTACCTGACACTCGGGCAACAGGTTTTGGTGGCGAATTTTTCGATGTGGGCTTGTCTCACGTGCCACAGATGTAGTATCAGGTTACCTGATACTAGGTCTACCGGCACGGCACAAGAGGCAACGCGATGAAATCCATTCGACGGGTCAATTGGCTGCTCGGGGTCATGATGACGATGGCCGTCATCGCGGGATGCGCCGGCGGCGAATCAGGGTCTTCTGGAACGGCCGGTACGACCGGCGCCGCGGGGATCACCGGCGTCGCCGGCACGACGGGTGTCGCGGGCACGACGGGTGTCGCAGGCACCACCGGGATTGCGGGCACCACCGGCAACGCCGGAACGCTTGGACGCGGTGGTACGACGGGCAGCGCCGGTACGACAGGGAACGGGGGAACAACCGGCTCCGCCGGAACGACCGGCGCAGCCGGGACCACGGGCGTAGCCGGGACGACCGGTACATCGGGCACGACCGGCGCCGCGGGGACGAACGGGAGCGCGGGCACCACGAGCGCCAACGGCGGACGCGGCGGACGCGGCGGCGCCACGGGAGCCGCAGGCACCGGAAGCGGCACCGGCGGCACCATGTCGGGTGGCTGCCAAAAGGGTCAAACCAAGCCTGCGGAGGTGGTGATTATGGGCGAGTCCTTCTACGCCATCTCCCCTCAATACATCCAGAACCGGCTCCAGGATGACGCCAGAAAGGCCGGCTCTCTCGGTGCCAACGACAAATATCGCAACGTGGCCGTCAGCGGCCAGAACATGAACTACATCGCGACGACGGAATGGACGGCGGCCACCCAGGGCGGCGCATCCGTCAAAGTTGTCATCATGGATGGCGGCGGTATCGACTGCCTCGGGGGGGGGTGCTCCTCATGTTCGAGCAGCTTCAAGACCCTGCTCGGCAAGATGGCCACCGCGGGAGTGCAGGACGTCATCTACACCCGCTATCCGGAACCGGGAAACCCGCCAGGCTCGAACGCGTCGCTGAAGTCTTGCCTCGACAGCACGATGCCCATGATGCAGACCGTGTGTGAAGGAACGACATCCCCTAAGTGCCACTGGTTGGACCTGAGGCCGGTGTGGGTCAATGGCGATACCTCTGACGGTCTCCATCCGACCCAGTCGGGCGGAAACCACGTCGGCGACCTGATTTGGTCCGAGATGGTCAAGCTCTGCCTCGCCCAGTAATCTCCCATCACACGCATGAGGATCCGTCGTCTCGCTACGGTGATCACAATCGCGATTCCGGCACTTCTGGGCTGCGGAGGAAGTACTGCGACACCATTCGAGATTGAGGGAGGGTGGTTGTATTTGGGCCCATCCGACCAACCTCATGACCTCACGATCGACGACGGATCCATGGTCTACGCCGACGTAGACGGGAAGTGGTCATCGCACTGGACCATCAAGGCGTACGACAACGGACTTCACCACTTTCAAGTTGGCTTCGACTCGGGATCCGGTACGTACCTTCCGGTCGGTCAGAGCTTGAGCGGAACCTACGCCTTGACTGGTACGTTTCTGACGGTTCAGTTGGCCATGGGCTTGACCTCGTACCCGCAACTGTCGAGCCCCGGTACTTGTACCAGTGCCGCGGACGGCACGCCCATCCCTGACTGCAGACTGTACGTCAAGATGTAGTATCAGGTTGCTTGATGCTGCGCGACCGTCGGCTTGAATCGCGACGTTCGTCTTGAAGGGAGCCCCCATGCATCTGCAACGTCGTCCTGCTCTCGTGGGCGCCCTGGCCACCGTCGCGCTGGGTCTGTCGTGCAGCAATGCGGAGCCCTCGCGGACGGGCACCGGGGGCAGCCCCGGATCGGCCGGCGTGTCGGGTACGGCGGGCGCGACCGGAACTGCGGGCACGAACGGCGGCGCCGGCACCACGGCCAGCGCCGGTACGACCGGCAGCGCGGGAAGCACCGGTGACGCTGGCACCACCGGGAGCGCAGGCACGGTCGGTACCACCGGGACGGCGGGTGCCGCAGGCACGACCGGGGTCGCCGGTACCACGAGCGCCGCGGGAACGACCGGCACCGGTGGCCGCGGCGGCACGACCGGCGTCGCCGGCTCCATCGCCGGCGGACGTGGTGGGACAGGCGGCGCGATCGGGCGCGGCGGGGCGGGGGGGACGACCGGCGGCACGGCGGGCAGTGGTATCGGTGGGGCCGCCCCGAGCGCGGGATGTGGCATCACCGACTGGCTCAAGAGCGGGAGGGCCAGCATCGACAGCTCGGGCACGACCCGCGAATACGTCCTCAAGATCCCCGACGGGTACGACACCAACAAGCCCTACCGGTTGATCTTCGCCTGGCATTGGCGCGGTGGCAGCGCGAACGATGTCGTCACTGGAACCGTCGGAGGCGGGCCCTACTACGGTCTCGAGCAGCGGGCGGCGGGCAGCGCGATCTTCGTATCGCCAGAAGGCATCGACGCGGGCTTCGCGAACACCAATGGCCGCGACAGCGCATTCCTGCGTGCCATGCTGGCGCGGTTCAATTCGAAGCTATGCATCGACCAGGGGCGCATCTTCTCGACCGGATTCAGCTACGGCGGGATGATGTCCGATTCGATTGGCTGCGAAATGGCGGACGTCTTTCGCGCCATCGCTCCCATGTCAGGCGCGATAACGAACGCGGCGCACCAATATAGCGGCTGCACGCAAACGAACTCCCACCCGATCGCGGTTTGGATGTCGCACGGCGACGCGGACACCGTCGTACCGCTCGCGGATGGCAAAGCGGCGCTAGACCTGTTCGTGAGCCGGAACCAGTGTCAGACCCAGACCGCGCCGGTCAGCCCGAGTCCTTGCGTCGCCTATCAAGGCTGCTCCGCTGGGTACCCCATCCACTGGTGCCAATTTTCCGGCGGACATATGGCGCCGAGCTTCGCGTCCGCGGCGATCTGGACCTTCTTCAGCCAATTCTGAACCGACCCAATCAGATCGATTCAGGGCAGACTGGACCGTGCTCGGGAGGGTATAGGTCCATTCATGAGGTGGACGCTGCAGGTAGCGTTGCTCCCCCTGATCTCTTGCGGGGGGGCGCAGTCCGCCACGACCGTGACCGTTTTGGTGGACGCGACCGCCGTCGGTGCGCCGATCGAGAGGGTGTGGCCGTTTCACGGCTACGACGAGGTCAATTACACGACCACGCCCGAAGGAAAAGCGTTGCTCGCCACGCTCGCCGCCGCGCACACCGCGCCCGTGCACGTCCGCAGTCACTTCCTGCTCAACTCGGGCGACGGCGCGCCGGCGCTGAAGTGGGGATCGACCGGCGTCTACGGCGAAGACGCGGCCGGGGAACCGGTCTACAGCTGGACCCTCACCGACGAGATCATGGACGCGATCAGCGGCGCCGGCGCGTTCCCGTTTGTCGAGCTCGGGTTCATGCCCGAGGCGCTCTCCACTCACCCCACCCCCTACCGAAATTCCGACACCTCGCTGCTCGACGGCGGCTGCTTCTATCCGCCGACCGACTACACGAAGTGGGCGGCGCTCATTCGCGCCTGGGCGACGCACGCGAACGACCGCTACCCGAGTGTCGGCGCGAGCTGGTTGTGGGAGCTCTGGAACGAGCCCGACATTGGTTACTGGCGCGGCACGTTCGACGAGTACGTGAAGCTCTACGACACGACGGAGTTCGCCCTGCACGCGGTGCTCCCGAACGCCGCGCTGGGCGGCCCGGCGGTCGCGGGCGCCGGCGGCAGCTTCCTGGTGAAATTCCTCCAGCACTGCGCGACCGGGACCAACGCTGTCACGGGCGAGATCGGGACCCGCCTCGATCTCGTGAGCTTCCACGCGAAAGGCGGCGTTGCGCTGACCGACGGGCACGTGCGGATGGACCTCGGCAGCCAGTTGCGGTCGCACCGCGGGGGCTTCCGCATCGTCGCCGGATTTCCCCAGTTCAAGCAGACGCCCATCTACATCACCGAGGCCGATCCCGACGGCTGCGCCGCCTGTCCGGCGAGCGCGATCCCCGCCAACGCTTATCGCAACTCGCCCGCCTACGGCGCGTACGAGGTCGCGATGATGAAGCACAGCCTCGAGCTCGCGGCCGAGCTGGACGTCAAGCTCGGCGGCGTGCTCACGTGGGCGTTCACATTCCCGGGCACGCCGTACTTCGCCGGGTATCGCGAGCTCGCGACGAACGGCATCAATCTTCCCGTGCTGGGCGCGTTCAAGCTGCTAGGCCGGTTGGCGGGCATGCGCCTGCCGCTGACCAGCAGCGGGGCGCGGGCGCTCGACGACGTGCTCGAAAACGGCGTGCGCGGCGAGCCCGACGTCGACGGCATGGCCACGCTCGATGGCGATGTGGTCCAGATCCTGATGTGGAACTATCACGATGAGCTCGTGAACGCTGCCGCTTCGCGCGTGCATCTGACCATCAAAGTGCCGGTCGAGTTCGGCTCGCTCGTGCGCATCGCCCACCTGCGCGTCGACGAATCACACGGCGACGCGTACAGCGTCTGGGTGTCGCAAGGCATGCCGACGAGCCCGTCGGCCGCCGAGCTCGGGGCGTTGAAGCAAGCGATGGATCCGAAGCCGCTCGTCCCCGACCAAATTTTAACCGCGGCGGCGGACGGGTCGGTCGCCCTCGACTTCGACCTGCCCCGGTTCGGCGTCTCGCTGCTGACGATCGTGCCCGAGCCACCGCCTCCCTGAGTCATTGATCAAGGTCGTTGTCGCCGTCGCGACAACGAGCTAGAAGCCCGGGAAGGAGCGCGGCGCGCGACAGCATATATTTCGTTAGTTTTCCTTACACCGCATCACAACACTGCGGCCTTTACGACAGTATGTCCCGGAAGGAGACCGCTCGATGAAGGTTCAATCCGCTATTTCAGTCTTGGCCTTGGGGTTGGCGATGATCTCGGTGGCCTGCAGCGCAGGCACGGTCGGCACCCCGGGCGCGGGCGGTACCTCCGGCGCCGGGACCGGCGGCACCACGGGCGGCTGCGCCAACGTCACCGCGTGCGGCGGCAGCGTGGTCGGAACCTGGAACGTCACGTCATCGTGTCTCAAGTTGAGCGCGAGCGCCCTGGACATCGGGGCGGCCGGGCTCGATATCTCGAGCTGTAAGCCCGTCACGGCAGCCGGGTCGCTCAACGTGACCGGAACCTTCACCGCGAACGCGGACGGAACGTACACCGACGGCACGACGACGACGGGCAGCGTCGAGATGAAGTTGCCGGCGGGGTGCTTGCGGCTTTCGGGGACCATGATCAGATGCGAGGACATTGGGCGGCCGCTCGAAGGATTGGGATTCTCGGCGGCCACCTGCACGGACGCGGCTGGCGGCGGCTGCACGTGCGTGGGCACCGTCCAGCAGAGCGGGACCCTCGGGTTGCTGTCGGTCGCCGCGCAGACGAGCGGCGGTTACCAGATCTCGGGGAACATGCTTTCGACCGACAGCGTCCCCACCGCGACGTATTCCTACTGCGTTGCCGGCACCACCCTGACCATGACGCCGCAAAGCACGAACCCGGCGATCACGGGCACGGTCGTATTGCAAAAGGGTAGCGCCACGGGTACGGCCGGAACGACGGGCGCGGCCGGCACGACCGGTGCTGCCGGAACGACGGGCGCCGCTGGCACGATGGGCACCGCGGGCACGAGCGGCACGGCCGGCACGACCGGGCGCGGCGGAACGACGGGCGCCGCGGGCAATACGGGTACCGCGGGCACGACGGGCACGGCCGGCACGATGGGAACGGGCGGGCGCGGCGGCACGACGGGCGCGGCGGGTACCACGGGCACCGCGGGAACCACCGGCGGGGGTGGCTCGGGCCAGGTCGCGGAGGGACCTTGCGACATCTACTCGGCCGCCAACAACCCCTGCGGGGCTGCGTACAGCATGGTTCGCCGGCTCGCCAAGGCTTACACGGGGCCGCTCTACCAGGTCAGAAGCGGGAGCTCGGCCATGAACACCGGCTCGGGCGGGATGACGAAAGACATCACGCAGACCGCGGACGGCTTCGCCGACACGGCCGTGCAGGACACCTTCTGCACCGGCACCACGTGCACGGTCTCGCTGCTCTATGACCAATCCGGGAACGGCAACGCCCTCCCGGTGGCGAAGGCGGGGCTCACGAACGGCGGCGCCAACGCGGGCATGGACGACTTCGAGTCGTCCGCCACCAAGGGGATGATGACCATCCGCGGTCACAAGGTCTACTCGCTCTACATGAACGCCCGCGAAGGGTACCGGATCATGACCAAGGGCAAGAACGTGCCGACCGGCAGCGCGTCCCAGGGGATCTACGAGCTCGCGGACGGCACCCACTCCGGCACCGCGTGCTGCTGGGACTTCGGGAACGTCACCACGAATCCCAAGACGTACGCCGACATGAACACCTTGTTCTTCGGCGTCGCGTTCTGGGGCAAGGGCGCCGGCAGCGGTCCCTGGATGATGGCCGACTTCGAAGCTGGCGTCTGGGCAGGCGGGTCCAGGGTCGGCGATCCAGGTTGGGGCGCGCTGGACGACGCGCATCCGGTGAACAACAACAACATCTCGCTGAAGGTGCCGTTCGCGTTCGGCATCCTCAAGACCTCCTCGAGTGAGTGGCAGCTCAAGAGCGCCGACGCGCAGAACGCAAGCAGCCTGAGCCTGGCCTACAAGGGCGCGATGCCCAAGCCGATCAGCAACGCGGGCGCGGTGGTGCTGGGCGTCGGCGGCGACAACAGCAACAACTCGTGGGGCACCTTCTACGAAGGCGCGATCGTCGCGGGCTATCCGTCAGACGCCACCGACCTCGCCGTCTTCAACAACGTCAAGGCGTTTGGGTACACCCGCTAGCCCGCTCCGCGACAGATAGCCGCAACGTCGTGTCCATCCTCATAGTGGGCGGGGCTGGCTACATCGGTAGCCAGACCGCCAAGCGCGTGGCCGAGGCCGGGCTCGAGCCCGTCGTGTTCGACAACCTGGTCTACGGCCACAGATGGGCGGTCAAGTGGGGCCCGCTCGTCGAAGGCGATCTCGCTGACGGCGCGCTCATCCGGCGCGTGCTGGAGCAGCACCAGGTGACCGCGGTCGTGCACTTCGCCGCGTACGCGTACGTGGGCGAGTCGGTGATCCACCCCCGCAAGTACTTTCGCAACAATGTCGCCGGCACGTTGAACCTGCTGGACGCGATGCTCGACGCGGGCGTGCGTGACATCGTATTCTCGTCGACGTGCGCGACCTACGGCGAACCGGTGCGCGTGCCCATCGACGAGCAACACCCGCAAACCCCCGTCAACCCGTACGGTGAATCGAAGCTCGCGATCGAGCGCGCGCTGTCCTGGTACCAGCGCGCCTATCCGCTGAGGTTCGCGGCGCTGCGCTACTTCAACGCCGCCGGCGCCGATCCGGACGGTGAGCTCGGCGAGGAGCACGATCCGGAGACCCACCTCATCCCGCTCGCGATCGAGGCCGCGATGGGCGGCAAGCCGCTCGAGATCTACGGCACCGATTACGCGACCGCCGACGGCACGGCGATCCGCGACTACATCCACGTGCAGGATCTGGCCGACGCGCACGTGGCGGCGCTGGCCAAGCTGGGCAGCGGCGCCGCGCGGTTGTTCGTCAACCTCGGCACGGGCCGCGGGCACTCGGTGCGCGAGGTGATCGCAGCGGTTGAGAAGGCGAGCGGCAAGAAAGTCGCGGCGCGCGAGTCCGATCGGCGTGCGGGTGATCCACCGGCGCTGGTCGCGGACGCGCGCCTGGCCGCCGACGTGCTGGGCTGGACGCCGCGGATTCCCGACCTCGAGACCATCGTCACGCATGCCTGGCGGTGGCGGCAGAAACGGGAGCAACGCGCGTGAGCGGCACGGATCCGTCGGACTTGCACGGGAGTTGGGAACAGCGGTGGCACCCGCTGCGCGAGGAATGGGTGATCGTCGCGGGGCATCGTCAGCAGCGGCCGTGGACAGGTGAGACGGTGCGCGCGGGCGGCAAGGCCGAGCTGCCGGCCTACGATCCCGGCTGCTACCTCTGCCCCGGAAACGCCCGCGTCGGTGGTACGGTCAACGCGCGTTACGCGACCACGTTCGTGTTCGACAACGACCACCCGTGTGTGGGGGCGGACGCGCCGCGCGAGATCGCGGCCCCTCCGCCACCGTACCGCGCGTCGCCCGCCGTCGGCGTGGCGCGGGTCGTGTGCTTCTCGCCGCGCCACGATTTGACGCTGGCGGAGATGCCGGCCGCGGCGATCGCGGATGTCGGCGACGTGTGGCGGCGGCAAACGCGCGAGCTCGGCGCACGTCCCGAGGTCCGCCAGGTGCTGTGTTTCGAGAACAAGGGCGACGTCGTCGGCGTCTCCAACCCACACCCGCACGGCCAGATCTACGCGACGTCGTTCGTGTGGAAGACGATCGAGACCGCGCTCGGCGCTTCGGAGCGCCATCGCAGCGACACCGGCCGCGGGCTGATGGACGACATCATCCGCGCCGAGCAGCAGGACGGCCGCCGCGTGCTCCACGAGGACGAACACGTGATCGCGTTCGTGCCGTATTTCGCGCGCTACGCCTACGAGGTCTACGTCGTCCCCAAGCGCCGCGTGGCGCACGTGTTCGACCTCACCGACGCCGAGGTGGCGGCGCTCGGGGCCGCGCTGTCCGCGGTGACCGTCCGCTTCGACAACCTGTGGCGGATGTCGTTCCCGTACGTGATGGTGCTGCACCAGGCACCCACCGACGGCGGAAGCTACGACGCGTTTCATTTCTACATCGGGTTCAATCCGCCGCTGCGCCAGCCGCACCTGCTCAAATACCTGGCTGGACCCGAGATCGGCGGCGGCAACTTCGTATCGGACACCTCCCCCGAGGGCAAGGCCGCTGAGCTGCGCGCGCTCGAGCCCGTGCACTACAAACGGACATGACTGGTATCCGCGACGCCGAAGCGCTGGCCGCCCGCATTCGCGGCGTGCACGAGGCCATCCGCGACGAGGTCGTCGCCGAGTGCGAGCGGCAATCGATCGACGAGCTGTCGGCGGTGGTGGGCGACGACGCGGGCGACACGCAGTTCGCGGTCGATCGGGTGTCCGAGACCGTCCTGCTCGCGCGTTTCGAAGAGCTGGCGCGCGAGTGGCCGTGCCTGCTCGTGGCCGAGGGCCTCGGCCACGACGGCCGCCGCGTATTGCCCGAAGGGACGCGCCTCGAAGACGTCGAGATCGTCGTCCTCGTCGACCCGATCGACGGAACCCGCGGCCTCATGATGCAGAAGCGCCCGGGTTGGGTGCTGACCGGGGTCGCGCCTTACCGCGGCGGTGGCGAAACGCTGGCGGACATCGCGCTCGCGGTGCAGACCGAGATCCCGCTCGTCAAGCAGCACCTGTCGGACACGCTGTGGGCGATCGCTGGAAGTGGCGCGCGCGGCGAGCGCTTCGATCGCAAGACCGGCGCGCGGCAGCCGTTCACGCCGCGGCCGTCGCGCGCGCCCAGCATCGACCAGGGCTTCGGCGGCATCGCGCGCTTTTTCCCCGGCGGCCGCGCCGAGCTAGCGGCGATCGACGACGAGGTGGTCGAGGCGGTGCTGGGCCCGCCGGTCCCGGGCCGCGCGCTCGCGTTCGAGGATCAGTACATCAGCAACGGCGGCCAGCTCGCGGAGCTCGTGCTCGGGCACGATCGGTGGGTCGCCGATCTGCGCCCGGTCCTCGAGCCGCTGCTGGTCAAGCGCGGCCGTCCGCTGGGGATGTGCAGCCACCCGTACGATCTGTCGGCCGAGCTCATCGCGCGCGAGGCGGGAGTCATCGTCACGGACCCGCTCGGCCGTCGGCTGTCGGCGCCACTCGACGTGTTCAGCGACGTCGCGTTCGTCGCCTACGCCAACGCGTCCATTCGATCGCGCGTCGAGCCGGCCTTGCGCGCGGCGCTGCGGGCGCGCGGTCTCCTCGGCGAGACGTGACGGCCATGTGGATCCCGGAGAGCAAATCGAGCTTCTTCGACGCCGGGCGCCCGTTCACCGTCACGCGCGCGCCCGGACGGCTCGACGTGATGGGGGGCATCGCCGACTACTCTGGGGCGCTGGTGCTCGAGATGCCGATCGCGGCGGCGACCTGGGTCGCGGCGCAGCCGAGCAACACCCGGGAGGTCGTGATTCAAAGCGATCAAATCCGCGCGCTCGGCAGCGAAGCGACGGTGACGTTCCCGCTCGGCGAGCTCCTCCCTGACCGGCCGTTGAGCTATGAGCGTGCCCACACGTTGCTGACCGGCGATCCGCGCCGCGCGTGGGCGGCATACGCCGCGGGCGCGCTGGTCGTCCTGCACGCCGAGCTTGGCAAGCGGCTCGGACACGGGCTGCGGCTGTTGGTGTGGTCGGAGGTGCCGGTCGGCAAGGGATTGAGCTCGTCCGCGGCGCTGGAGGTGGCGACGCTGGAAGCGGTCGCGCCGCTCGTGGGCGCGACCCTGTCGGATCGCGAAATCGCGCTCTACGCCCAGAAGGTGGAGAACTTCGTCGTGGGCGCGCCCTGCGGGGTGATGGATCAGATGACGTCCGCGCTCGGCCGCCAGGACCACCTGCTCGAGCTCGTGTGTCAGCCGGCGGAAGTCGTGGGGCAATTGCAGCTGCCCGAGGACATCGAGTTCGTCGGCGTCGACTCGGGGATTCGCCACGCGGTATCGGGCGCCGACTACGGAACCGTCCGCGCCGCGGCGTTCATGGGCTACCGCATGATCACGGCCGCGGTCGGCATCGACGCCCGGCCGGTGTCCCCGGGACGCGTCGCGATCGACGATCTGTTGTTCAAGGGCTACCTGGTCAACGTCCCGGCCGCCGATTGGCGCGGGCGGTACCGCGCCGAGGTGCCGGAAAAGATCCTGGGAAGCGAATTCCTGGCGCGATTTCACGGCACCACCGATCCGACCACGACCATCGATCCGGCGCGCAGCTATCCGGTGCGCGCCGCGACCGAACACGCGATCGAGGAGCATCAACGCGTGCAGCAGTTCCGCGCCTTGCTCGCCGGCAATCGGCGGGTGGACGAACCGACCCGCGTGCGGCTCGGCGAGCTGATGTACGCGTCGCACGCGAGCTACTCGGCGTGTGGGCTCGGCTCCGACGGGACGGATCGATTGGTGTCGCTCGTGCGCGAGGTCGGGCCCAACCTGGGTCTCTACGGCGCGAAGATCACCGGGGGCGGAAGTGGCGGCACGGTGGCCATCCTCGCGGAGCGCGGGAAGCAAAGCGCCGTCGGCGTGTTGGCCGATCGCTACAGCCGCGAGTCGGGCCGCGCGGCGGCGGTGTTCGTTGGATCGTCCGACGGGTCGCGCACATTCGGCGTGCGCACGCACATCTCATGACAATCCTCCCCCGCTCGCGACAGTTGTGTGGGGCTATGACTCATCGCAATCTACGAAGCATCGTTGCCGCCGCGATCCCCGCGAGCTGCGCCGGCTCAACAACGCGTGCCCCGACCTGTATCCCCCGAGTTCCCTCAACCTCTAGCGAGCGCATTACTCAATGACGACGACAAAGCTCTGGAATGCGATTTCGGTCGCGACGATCGCCGGCCTGTGCGGCGTCGGCTGCACGGTCACCTCGAACCAGATGGGCACGGGTGGCGCCACGGGCAGCGCGGGTACCACCGGCTCCGGCGGCGCCACGACGTGCGGGCCCCCCGTGCTTTCCGCGACCGGCGCGGCCGGCTCGACGGGAACCGTGATGGGCCCGTGCGACATCTACGCCGCGGACAACGGTCCGTGTGTCGCGGCCCACAGCACGATTCGAGCGCTCTACGGCGGCTACGACGGGCCGCTCTACCAGGTTCGGAAATCGGACTGCACGGCCGTGGACATCAAACCGATCGAACCGGGCGGCTTCGCCGATTCGGCCGCTCAGGACGCGTTCTGCGGGACCGGCGCCTGCACCATCTCCGTCATCTACGATCAGTCGCCCCAGCACAACCACCTCACCAAGTCGCCTCCCGGCATGGCCAAGCCGACCGCCGGCAACGAAGCCAACGCCAAGGGTGCTCCGCTCATGGTGCAAGGCCACAAGGTCTACGGCGTCAACGTCGTGCCGGGCGTCGGCTATCGGAACAACATGGCGACGGGCACCGCGGAGGGTGACGACCCCGAGACCGAATACATGGTCGTCATCGGCGACTTCTACAACGGTGGGTGTTGCTTCGATTACGGGAACATGGAGCGGAACAGCGCCGACAACGGCGAGGGTACGATGGAGGCGGTGTACTTCGGCAACTGCACCATCTGGAACAAGGGCGGCGGCAACGGCCCGTGGGTCATGGGCGACCTCGAAAACGGCCTGTGGGCAGGCAACACGAGCCCGTTCGATCGGAACATGCCGGTGACGTTCAAGTACGTCACCGGGATGGTGAAAGGCGACGCGGCCGGCAAGAACCACTGGACCATCAAGGTCGGCAACGCGCAGGACGGCGTCTTGGACGTGCCCTTCGACGGTCCGCGCCCGAGCGCCCGCTACAACCCCATGCGCAAGGAAGGCGCCATCGGCCTCGGTACCGGTGGCGACAATAGCAACGGCGCCCGCGGTAACTGGTTCGAGGGGGTCATGACCCACCACTACTCGACGGACAAGGCCGACAGCGACGTCCAGGCAAACATCGTCTCCGTCTACAAGCCGTAGCCGTCGACATGCCGCGCGTCTTGCTGTCGTTGCCGGCTTGCCTGACCTTGATCGTGTCAGCGCACGCCTTTGCCCAGAATCCCGCGGACCCCGACGCGCGTCGGCCCGAGGAACAATCGACGGACCAGCCGGTGCCCGTGGTGACGCCGGACGCGGCTGCCGCGGCGTCGACCCCGGCGACCGAGGTGCCTGCGGTTGCGATGGCCGCGGCACCGGCAAAGCCGAAGCTCGGCGACGTCTCCGTGCACGGATACTTCCGGGGCGGTATCGGTGGGAACTATCGGGAGAAGGGCCGCGCGACGTGCTTCGGGCTCGCCAGCATCAACGGCAGCCTGAAATCCAAGTACCGGCTCGGCAACGAATGTGAGCAGTGGGGTGAGCTTCTGCTGTCGACGGTCGTGTACGCCGGCGACGACGGCACGATAGGAACATTTCACTTCATGCCCGTCGCTTTCATCCCGACCAGCTTCATCGGCTTTTCTCCGTCGATGACCACCTCGGCCCAGGACCAGCAGAATCAGACCTCGACCGGGGCGACGGTGGCGTTTCCGAACCTCTACGCCGACATCAAGGGAATCGGATGGCTCTACGGGGGGACCGCCTGGGGGGGGAGCCGTTACTACAAGCGCGAGTCCGTCTACATCAGCGACTTCTTTTACTGGAACCCATCCGGCGTGGGTGCGGGAATCGAGGACGCGTTCCAGCTCGGCAAGATCTGGGCGTCGGCACCCGACATGTTGAAGGATGTGTCGTTCAGCTATGCGGCTTTCGCCGTCGACGGACAGCCGACCGGCAATCCGTATTTGCCGCAGCGATATGCGTTCGGGGTTCGAAACGATCTTCAGGTTCGAGGATTCCGGCCCTGGCAGAACGGCGAGCTCCAGGTCGGCTTCCAGTACATCGCGGACTGGAGCAGTAACGTCAACGACATGGGCGATCCCGCGACCACCTATGGCGGATGGGGCGTGACCGGCCAATTCGTGCAGAAGCTGCTCGGTGGCGACATCAGGGCGGCGGTTCAATATGGCAAGGGTGGTGGAACGGGCTTCGGAACCCTCGCACGCTTCTACTACCCCGATTTCTCCCTCCAGCAGGACCTGAGCGAGTGGCGGTTGCGCGCCCTCATCGTGCCCACCATCCAGCCCACGGACTGGCTCGGCGCGCAGGCGGTGTTCGTCTTCCAGCGTGACAGCAACCAGACGCCCGCCGCCGGCGATTGGTATTCAGTCGGCGGACGCTTGAGCCTCGGGCTCACCAAACATGTCAAGGTACTGGGGGAAGCCGGCCACGACAGAGTGCAGCCGACCAACGGCTCAGATAGCCGGACGCTGACCAAGGTGACGGGTGCGGTCGCGCTCGGGGCGGACAGGAAACTGCTGTCGCGCCCGGAGCTGCGGCTCTTCTACACGTGGGCGGTGTGGAACGACGCGGCGCGGACCGCCGGCGTCGATTCGGGCCGGATCTATACCCAATCCACCCCGGCGTGCGATGTGCCGACAAACGCCAACTGCTACACCAGCTTCTTGAGCGCGTCCATCTTCGGCCTTCAGGCCGAGACCTGGTGGTAGCCGTCGTTGCGCCGGTGCCGATGATCTTGCGCGGGTGGGTGTAGGGACCATCGGCGATCAACGACATCGGCAGCGTTGCACAGGCGGGCAACGACGTCGGTGTCACCGGCCTCGTCGCCGCCTTCGTCACGGCCCGAACGTGCTCGGGTCCCTGAGCATCGCCCACAGACGAGGGCCCGCCAGCGTGCCGTCGACCTGCGTGACCACCCAGACGTTTCCCGTCGGGTCCGGTATGAGCGGCGGGCCCGCGTCGGTGTTGAACGCCACGGACGTATCCGCGACCGAGCGCTGAAGCCCAACCACGAAATTCGGAAGCGCCATCGAGAGCAGCGCGATCTGATCGGACGCGGTGAGGTTGGGCAGCACGTCCGGCTGCTTCCGCCGCATGAACATGCCGAGCGGGTTCTGGGGCAGGTCGGCGAGCTGCTCCTCCGTGACGTCGCCGGTCTGGTCGTACCACCCGCTCACCTGCACGTACCGATACTTCTGCGTCACGATCCAGTCGGCCCAGGTATCCATGTCGCCGTTCGGTCCATCCATGATGCCGCGCGGCTTCTCGTACGACCCGAGCGCCGCGATGACGACCACGCGGTCGACGACCGTGGAATCGATCAGGTACGCGTCGGCCAGATCGGTCAGCGACGTCGCCGACAGCACGACCACGGGACGCGACGGCGTGCTCAACGTGCGCGAAAGCTCGACAATGAGCTGAGCGCCCGCCGATCGGTTCGGGGTGGTCATCTCGATTCGTCCATCGGGGGGGCGCGTGAGCGGGCTGCCCGGGCTGGGGGTGACGTCCGGGATGTTCTCGAGCCCGCTCGACTGCGCGGCGTCGAAGAAGTCTCGCCAGCCGTTTGCGTTGATGGTTACGTTCGGCCAGTACGGGGTGGCGTTGACGATGACGCCGGCGAGCGGCGGGCCTCCGTGGGCCGCGAGCAGGACGGCGTACTCGCCCAGCCAATCGGCCGACCAGTCGTCCTGGTCGATGATGATCGGGTTCTTGCCGTCAACCGGCAAGCGCGGGCGGTTGTGTCCCGCGTCGAGGTTCTGCGTGCAGGCGGTGACGAGGCTCGCGAGGACGGCCGTGGTCAGCCCCAGGCGCCGCCAGCGCAACACGCGCTCTCCTCTTAGTCCGCCGCTCCCGCGAGCTTCTGAAGCCGCGGGAGCAGTACGCTGCGCGGGAATCGGGCGGCGAACGCCGCGGTCGCGCGGCGTGCCTCATCTCCGTGCTCGGCGCTCGCGAGCGATCGCACCCGCAGCGCTTCGCGCTCTTCCGCGAGTCGCCCGTTCGGGAACCGCCGCGCGTGCTCGGCCACGAGGACCAGCGCCTCGGGGAAGTCCCGGCCGGCATATACGACCTGCGCCCGCTGGAGCAGGCGGAGCTCGGCCGCGTAGGATTCCTGCGCAGTGACGGGGCCCCCGGGCCGATCACGCCGCTCGCGCCGCCCGATCGCCACCGCTGGGGCGCTCGCAGGCCGCGCCGCCATCTCCGCCCGGACGGTGTGCGCCGATGCGGCTGCTGTGGTCGGTGACGATGTCTGTGGCGCCGGGCGGTCGAACGCCCCGCTGCGAAATGCCGCGGCCACTCCGCCCGCGCCGATCAGCAGCGCGATCGCTGCCGCGACAGCGATCCGGAAGCTTCGGCGCGGCACCGGTGTCGCCGTCGCGCCCGGCAAGTGGACGGTCCCCGCTGCAACAGCCGCGCGTGCGCGCGCGAGGGCACGCGCGCGCATGACGTCGAGAACTGGTCGGATCTCGCGGCCACGCCCGAGCAGCACGTTCAGCGCGGCGTCAGAAATCCGATATCCGCGCTTCATTGTGGGTCCCCGCCGTTCAACAGCCGCCCGACCGCGATCGCCAGCTCCTTGCGCGCCTTGCGTAACCGCGCGTAGGCGCCGAACCGACTGATCGACAGCTTGTGCGCGACGTCCGCCATCGGTACTCCCTCCAGCTCGTGCAGGACCAGTACCGCCCGCCGCGGCAGCGGCACCCGCTCGAGCGCCGCCATGAGCAGCACGATCGACTGCTTGTTCGCCAACTGACCCTCGGGGCTGATGCCGACCGCCTCCGCGTCCAGGCCCGCGTACGGGACCTCACGGGCCCGACGGCGGCGGTGCGCGCAGACGACGCGAAACGCGATGCCGAACAGATAGGGCCGCAGCGGTCGACTGGTGTCCAGCGCGGGCCAGTTTCGGTGCAGGACGATGAAGACCTCCTGTGCGAGATCCTCGACTTCGCGCGCGCTGGCACCCAGTCGATGAAGGGTCTCGAACAAGTAGTCGAGCTCCTGATCGTAGGCCTCGACGCAGCCGTTCTCCGGTAGCGGTGGCGACGGGGCCGAGTGGACGAGCCGGAGATAGCCCATGCGATGCCCGGTATTGTCGCAAATTGTGGAATTGTTCAGGGGAATCGTACCCCGAGATCGACGCCGAGGAGCGCCGCGACGCGCGGCGTGGCCCAGACGGGCGCGCCGTCGAGGTTGACGATTCCTCGCGTCAGAGAAATCAGCCCATCGCCGTGGGCCGCGAGAACCACGTAACGTCCGAGCGGTTGCGCCACCACCACGCGAAGGCCCCCATGGACGAGCAACCCGGCGTCGGTCGCCGGGAACATCACGCCCTGGCCGGTGACGCGGATCTGGCCCGCGTCGACGAGCACGCAGCCGCCGAGGTGCCCGCTCCGCCCGCAACCTGCGACGCTCGCGAGCAACAGCTGCTGGGAGAACCCCGAGCCATTCGGCTGCTCGGTGGTCGTCGGAATACTGACCTCCGCGGCCACCTCCAAGCCGATGCGCGACCACATCGCGCCGCCGAACACGCGTCCGAGAACGATAACGCTCGGGGATAGGCCGACGGCCGCGGACGCGCCCGCGCCAATGGCGATCACGGGACCCGATCCGGCGGCGGCACTCGCGGTTTCAGCAGGTTCCCGGGTCACCGCCGGAACGGGTGGCGGGCTCGCAGCGGTGGCCGGCGGCGCGGGCGCCGGTGCTGGAGGCGGCGCCGGCGCGAGGGAGACGTCGGCCGAGGCCAGCAGCTGAAACTGCAGCGCCAGCGCGAAGCCCATAGCGCGCGCGAGCTCGCCGCAGTCGCCGCTGCGCGACGGGAACGTCCGCTCGCCGGCCCACGCGCCGGTCTCGTTCCGCCACTCCACGTGTCCCTCGAGTGTGCGTCCCGACGCTTCGATTCGAACCACCACGCGCTCGGGTGTGCTCGCCCGAAACGGGCTGTAGCCGAGGCGCCCCGCTACGATCGCCTCGAAGTCGGCGGCAACGGGGCATCCAGGCGCCGCCACGTAGTCCAGCTGCGCGGCGATCTGTCCGCTCCATGCGGCGCCCGGGCAGACCAGCGTGATCGCCGCGAACACCACCGAAACGGTGGCGCTGGTCAGCGACCGATGAAGTCCATGAGCCAAACCATGGCCGGGCGCTGGGTGCCGCTGCTGGTCATGAGGCCGCTGTTCGCCACCCATGTCGAGCCGACGATGTAACCCCAAATCGTGATTCCTTTCACGTTTGGGTCGTTCCAGAACATCGTGAACTGGCTCTGCATGACGTCCTTCTGTCGATTGTCGTCCGCGATGTTCAGGTCGAACTCGCTGATGTAGACCGGAAGCCCGGTCTGCGTCGCGATCTTGTCGATGTACATCTGCAGGGTGGCGGCCGAGAGGTTGGCCGTGCCGTGCGCCTGCGCGCCGACGCCGTGGATGGGCGCCCCGGCGCTCTTGATCTTGTTGACGATGTCGATGGTGTGGTTGTTGTCGTTCGCGTACTCGATGTTGTTGTAGTCGTTCAGGAGCAAGGTGGCATTCGGGCAATACTGGTGCGCCCACTTGAACGCCTGCGCGATCCAGTCGTAGCCGCTCGCGCCCGCGCCGCCGAGCGCGGCGACGTAGGACGGCGTCGTATGCGGAGGCGGCTCGTTCACCACGTCGATGAGCTGGGTGTCGGGGAAGCGTTCGCAGTAGAGCTGGATCCACTCTTCCACTTCGGCGCGTTGGTCGGCTTGCGACAGACCGCCAATCCAGCTGGGCTGCTGGCTACCCCAGACGAAGTTGTGTTGCTTGAAGGGGATGTTGTGCTGCTTGGCGTAGTTGTGCATGGTGTCGAGCGCAGACCAGTTCATCTGGTCGCGCGTCCGCTCGACCGATCCCCACTTGCCCGCGTTCTCGGGCGACAGCTGGTTCCAGAACATGGTGAAGTCGGAACGCACCTGGCCGCGCGTGTCGATGTTGCCGACGAATTTCTTGAGCGTCGGCGGCGCACCACCGGCGCCGGCCGTGCCAGTGGCGGCGCCGGCGATCCCCCCCGGGCCGCCGGCGCCGCCCCGGCCGTTCGTACCTGCGCGCCCGCCGCTCCCGCCGGAGCCGCCGCTGCCGGCTGCTCCGGTGCCCGCGCTTCCCGCCATCCCGCTGTCACCGGCGGTGCCCGTCGTGCCGCCCGTGGCGGTCGTGCCGGCCGTGCCGCTGACCATTCCCGCGGCGCCACCCGCGCCCACGTTGGCGCCGGCGGATCCCCCGCGGCCTCCGCCGTCGCCGGTGCCGCCGAGCGATCCGCCAACCGCCGAGGTCCCGGCGCTACCGAGGGAACCACCGGCCGAGTTGGTGCCGCCCGAGCCGCCGCCTCCTCCGGTGACCTCGCCGGGAGCGCACGATGCCAGGATAATGACGAACAACGTCGAAGCGGACGCCTGAACACGGCGCGTCGTCGGGCGCGAGCGAAGCAAGAAGCTCTCCTCTCGTTAGGTGTCGGCCCCCCCCCCGACCACACCCCCGAACCATCGTTACTGTCGCGGGGCGCTCGCGTGTGTCAGGGATACTCCGAGGCACGTCGGGTGCCGTCGGCGATCTCGCGGGTCAGAACTGGCTGAAGTAGGTCCAGACGGTTTGATACTCCCAGCTCGACGCGCCGCCGTCCCGCGGATCGGGCGTGTGGTCGCCATTGAAGGCGCAAAATTGCGTCGGATACCCGGTCATGCAGCCCATCAAGGTGTTGCACACATGATTGCCGTTGACGGACGACGGCGGCGCCACGTAGGTGCAGCCGTTGGCGGTGGCGAAGTTCCGGAACAACCCCACGCCCTGGCTGTAGCCCAGCACCGAATCGCCGGTTCCGTGCGAAGCGTAGTAGCCGACCGGCTTGCTCGGTGTGCAATTGCCGCTCAGCTGAGACCCGGAGTAGACCGCGATGGCGCGGACGAATCCGTTTGCCACCCCGCCGAGCGGCCTCTCGCACGCGGTCTTGTAGGACATGCTGCCGCCGTAGCTCCAGCCGGTGGCAAAGATCCGATTCGTGTCGACGCAGAAGTTCTGTTCGATTTGCGCCACCACGGCGTCCGCGAGAGCGAGATCCGAATTGCTCGGGTTCGGCCATCCGCATCCGGAAGCCTGGGTACAGCTCGCGCCGCCCTGCTGTCCGTTGGGCGCGACGAAGATGGCGCTGTTGTTGGAGAGCGGAAGCAGATGGTAGTACTGGTTTCTGTACATCTCGTCGTCGTTTCCGTTGAGCTCGTGATACGCAATGATGAGCTTGTACGGTTTGCTGTTCTCGTAGTTCGTCGGCACATTGAGGATGTATCGACGCTGCATGTTCGCGGCCGTGATCGAGATGTGCATACCGTTGTTGTACATGCCGCTCGCGATGCCGGGCGCCTTGCCGCAGCCGGCCGACATGCCGGGCGTGCCTGAGCCGGTGCCGCCGGTACCGGTTCCGCCCGCTCCAGCCGCGCCCGAGCCCGCGGTTCCGGTGCCGCCGCGACCGCCGCGACCGCCGTTTCCCGCCGTTCCGACGGCACCCGCTGTACCTGTCGTGCCGCCGGCTGCGGACGTGCCCGCGGTGCCGGTCGTCCCCGCGGCGGCGGACGTGCCCGCGCTACCTGTCGTGCCGGCGGCTGCGGACGTGCCCGCGGCGCCGGTCGTCCCCGCGGCGGCGGACGTGCCCGCGCTACCTGTCGTGCCGGCTGCGGAGGTGCCCGCGCTACCGGTCGTGCCGGCCTGACCGGGACCCCCCGTCCCCGCCTGTCCGGGACTGCCGCCCTCGGAGCCGGCGCACGCGGCAAATCCCAGCGCCGCGACCGTTGACCAAACAACGACCCGAAGGACAGAGTGGGGCTGCTTCATGAAGGTAACTGTCGCGAGTCGTGCGAAATTGTCATACAGCCGCGCACAATCGGCGCTGGCCCGCGACTTTCTTCACAAATTTCCCGGGTTTCAACAGGATCTTCCGTGGACATCGATCAGGCACGGCGCCTGCGCGTGTTGATGGAAGAGCAGAGCGGTTTCGTCGAGCGAACGCTGCGTAAGGCGGGTGTTCGGGAGGCCGACCTGGACGACGAGGTTCAACGAACGTTCATCGCCGCGGCAAGTCGGCTGGAGGACGTGCGCCCCAGCGCTGAGCGGAGTTTCTTGTTTCAGGTCGCGATTTATAGGGCCCTGCACGCGCGCCGCCAGCTCGCCCGCCGCCGGGAAGTTTTGGGCGACAGCGCGCCCGAATCCGTCGAGGCGCTTGGGACGCCGGAAGACCTCGCCGAACGCAAGCAGCTGCGGAAGATGTTGGATGACATCATCGAGAGCATGCCCCCGCGTGAAGGGCTGGCGTTCACGCTCTACCAGATCGAAGAGATGAACATGACCGAGATCGCGGCGATCCTCCGAGTGCCGCGCGGGACGGTCGCTTCACGGCTGCGACGGGCACGGGCACGCTTCGACGAGCAGGTTGCCGGGATTCGTCGCGCGTGGAACCTCGGTCGAGACCCTAGGATGCCGTTCCGAAAGCCCACTCGGCTGCAGCGCAATAAGCAGGGCGCCCTCGAGCGTGCCCTGCTGGCCGCCGGCGCGACGGTCCCGGCGTCACCCAGGACACACGCGAAAACGCTGGCGGCATGTCTCGCTGCCCTGGCTTGAATCGTCGCCGGACCGGATCTTCGAGGAGGCGCGCTTCAGGACACGTTTGACGGTCGCGACCGACAACTGGCGGGCCTCGGCGATTTCCGTCAGCGTCATGCCCTCGAGGTGCCGCAGCAAGAGCACGTGGCGTTCCCGCGCCGGCAACCCAGCGAGCAACTTGCGGAGCTGGCCCAGCTCGAATCGCCAGTCGAGCCCGTTCGAGAACCGCCGGTCATCGGAGATCGCGCCGGTCTCCGTCAGCACCAGCCAACTCGCCGCGCGGCGCCGCCGGCGTTCCGACCGCACGGTCCGGATGGCGACGCCAGCGACGAAGCTGCGCAGAGAGTCAGGGTTACGGAGTGTTTGGAGACATTTGAGCAAACGGACGAAGACCTCCTGGGTGACGTCCTCGACGTCCCGATCGCGGCCCAGCCAGCGCCCTGCGATGTGGCGAACCAGCGTGACGTAGCGGTGCCACGTCGCGCTGTACGCACGCGTGTCACCCGCCAGCAGTGACCGGGCGAGCGCGCGTTCGGTTTCGAAGGTTTCCACCACCAAGAATTCCCGGAGCCAGCGCGCCTGAGCCAAGGATCGCACATTCCATGCGAACGAACGCGCCGCCGAAACCAAAGCCAAACGATCCGTACGGCGCGCGTCGGGAATAAGGGACAGCGGCGCGGCCAACAACAACTACGTGGTCGCCATCGGCGGCAAGAAGCTGCAGTTTGCGATGCCCGCCAGCGGCTGGGCGACGGTCAAGTACAGTCCTTGACGACACGTTCCGCAGAGTGATCCGCGCCGGTCACGACGAGACGATGGCGATCGACGGCGCGAAGCTCCGTACCTCTATGTCAGGGCTTCGCGCCCGACGCGCACACGAACAACCACAACGCGATCCACTGACAACTCGGCCTGCTCGCGTTGAAGCGAGCGTCTTGTTACGCGACCATCGGCGCGAGAACGCTGCCCGCATTCGCGAACGAGGTGTAGGGACCGCCGTTGCTGCGGCCGCCTGCCGCCGTCACCAGCGTGGTGAGCAGCTTGCCGTTGGTCGCCTTGGCGCCGTCGACGTATTGCCCCTGCTTCAGGTAGCCGCCGGCACTTCCCGCAATGATGATCGGCAGGTTGTTGAAGGCGTGGGAGGGGCCGTTCGCGACGTGGCTGGTCCACATGGCGAACGCGTTGTCGAGTAGCGGGCCGTTGGGCGTGCTGTAGGTCTTCCAGCGATCGAGCATATACTTGAACGTCCCAATCCGGATGCGGTCGATCTTGGCGTGGAGCTCGACCGCGTTCGGGATCTTGGCACCGCCGCCGCCGCCGTCGTCGGCCTGGCGGTGACTGATGTAGTGGAACTTCTCGGTCGTGACGCCGTCGACGACGTAGTTCGTGTGGTCGGTTCCATCCCCGACCTGCAGCGTCGCCACCCGTGTCATGTTGCAGGAGAACGCGAGCCCGACGAGATCCATCTGCAACTTGGCGACGTCCTCGATCTTGCCGTTCTGGCGGAACGCGGTGCCGGTGTTGAGCGCGTTGATCGCGTTGACGTCGACGCCTGCGGTCGAGCACTGCATGGCCATGCCGGTCATGGTGTTCTCGATGTCGCGGATGTAGCTGAAGTGTTGATCGAGTCGCAGCTTGTCGGCGGCCGAGAGATCGGTCCGGCCGCGGAGCGCGTTCAGCTCGGCCTTGACCAGATCATTGCAGCTCTTCCGGCGCTTGAAGAGCTGATCGACCGTCGTGCTGCCGCCCCCGGTCCCGCCCGGCGTCGCGATCCCCATCAACTTCTTGTAGACGTTGAAGGGGTTGCCCTCGGCCGCCCGCACCTGCCCGGCCGCGCTGAACGACAGCTTTTCGTTGATGTAGCCTTCCTTGAGGCCCGAGTAAAGCGTCAGCGGTTCGACGCCCGACGGGTTCACGAGCTTGGCGATCGTGGTGTCGACGGACTCGCCCGTCGATACCGCCTTGTTGCCGCCGCCGGAGGGCGCGAGCCCGGTCAGGCTTTGCACCAGGCCGCTGGCGTGACCGCACCCGGTTCCGCCATTCGGATAGTTGATGCCCTTGACGAACAGCAACCGCGACGCGTGCTCGGCGAGCAGGCTCGTGCACCGGTCGGTCGCTGCTGAAAGACTCGCGGTGTCGACCGCCCCGAGCGCCATCGGCCAGAACCGCTCCGGATCGCCGCCGCCCGACTGGACCACGCCGTTGGCGGTACAGATGAAGAACCCGAACACCGGACTGGTCGGCAGCGCGCCGAACGCCGACCGTTCCAGATAGCCCTCGAGAAAAGGCAGCGCGACGGCCACGCCGCCGGCGCCGCGCAGGAACGCGCGGCGGTTGATGTGCGAGCGGCCGTGAGGGTTGGGGGCCTGTGTCTTCATGGCGTACCTCGTGTCGTGAAGGCTGGGCTCTTGATGATGGCGAGCGCGAGCTGCTTGATGGAGCCCGCGCCAATGCTGGTCTGGCCGAGGGTGTTGATGAACGCGCGATCCTTCTCGGCGACGTCGCGCGCGAGGACGAACTCGGCCAGGTTGGCGCTGTAGGTCTGGTGGGGCTGCGGCTGCGAGGCCAGCAGCGCCAGCAGCGTCGGGGCCCCCGTGAACGCCTTGGTGCCGTCGGCGAATGGATATTCCCCGGTCGTGTCCAGGGCCTTGCCGTTGTCCATCGTCCGGACCTGGCCCATGGCGTCGAAGTTCTCGAACGCGAACCCGAGCGGGTTGATGTAGTAGCCGTGGCAGCTTTGGCCGCAGGTGCCTATGCCGGTGAACGCGCTGACGCGCTCTCGGTTGGTCTGTCCAGGCAGCGGGTCAGGCAGCTGCGGGATCATGACGTTCGGGGGTGGCGCGAAGTCCGAGGCGCCGAGCACGCGGCGGATGACGTCGACGCCACGCCGAATCGGATCCGGATCCACCAGCGTGCCGTTGTAAGCGAGGAACCCCGCGCGCGTGAAGTAGCCGGGACGATCCGCACCCAGCATGACCTGCTTGAACGTCGTCCCGGTCGCGGTCATGCCGTAGAGCGGGGCCGTGTTCTGGTTGACGAACGCGACAGGCGACAGCAGCAGGTCCTTGAATCCGAGCCCCTGCGCGAAGATGTAGTCGAACAGCTGGGCGTCGGCGGTCCGGAGGTCCGTCGCCACGGTGGCGTTGAACTTCGGGAATAGGGTCGCGTTCTTCTGGATGTTGGCGTAGCGATCGATCCCGAACAGTTGGATGTGAAAGCCCTGAAAAGCGGTTCGCGCCGGCATCGCCTCCAACATCGTCTGGGCCTGCGCCGCGATGCCGTCTGGTGTGTTCAGGCTGCCGGCCTTGGCGGCGTCCAAAAGCGCGTTGTCCGGCATCGTGTTCCGCAGCAGGTAGGACAGTTTGGTGGCGGCCTCGTAGCCGGCCAGCGCCTGTCCGGCCGCTCCGGCCTCCACGCGATAGATGAAGTGCGGCGACTGCAGCATGGTCTCGATGACCAGCTGCGCGCCGTCCGCGAACGCGTTGCCGCTCGCGAAGATCGTGGCGCCCGACGAAAAAAGCGTCCCGTAGGTCGTCTCTTCGGCCGCGGTCAGGTCGCGCCGGTAGGCGCGCCGGCCGAAGTTGCGGATGAACGTCGCAGCGACCGTGGTGCCACCGGTGACCCGGGATAGCGCGGTCGCGTCGCGCGTCACCTGCTGGGACAGCGTTTCGGCCGCGGTCTCGTAGTCGGACCACAACCCCGAGGTCATGAACAGACTGCGTTCGTTGTTGGCGAAGTTGCTGCCCGGGGGATCGCCGGTGAACGTCGTCGAAAGCCCAGGCAACGCGGGCAGCTGCAGGAGGTCGCGAACCGTGTTCTCCCACTGCTCGTGCGTCAGCCGCACGTAGCGCGAAAAGATCGGCGCGCCGTCGAGCGTCAGAGCGGGCGCGGGGGGCACCCCGCCGGTTCCGGCGGACCCGGTTGCCCCGCCCGTGCCGGTCGCGTTGCCGGCGCCGCTCGGGTCGGCGCCGCCGTTTCCGGTCGTCGCTCCCGAGCCGGGACTACCGCTACTCTGGCCGACGATGCCTGTGCATGACGCGAGCAGTCCGAGGGCGAGAGCTGACAGAGGAGTTCGAAGGCGAAAGCGCATGACAAAGCCTCCGGAGTCGCGATGAGTGTGGGTAACAACCCCTCCGCGTGCCGCCACCTCGACGTGCGGTTGCCCGCGACGGCGAGCCCACCAACACGGCTCGCTCTTTCAACTGTCGCGGCGGGCAGAGTTGTTAACGAATTGTGTCGGGGGAGATAGGTTAGCTAGATGACTCTTCCTTGGACCGCTGTCGCGATGGCGCAAATGCGCGGTCAACCTTCCTTGACGCGTAGCGTCTTTCGCGTCCAGCTCAGACTTGGATGCCGCTAAGCGGCGCGGCGGCCTTACCCGCATCGAGGCCGATGGTCGTGATGGTCGAGCCCATGATTTGCGCGGCGGAGAGCAACGCTTTGCTGAGGTTGTCGCCCGGGAAGTTGAAGTGTCCATCGCCGCGGAGCTTGCCGTTGGCCTTACCGGCGAACATCACGGGCCACTCCGTCTTGGTGTGGGTCTTGCCCCACGCGGTGTCGGACGTGACGTACACGAGCGCGTAGTCGAGGAGGTTGGACGTGCCGTGGGCCGTGTTCTTGAGCTTGGTCAAAAACTCGTTCAGGCAGGTCATGGCGTAGAGCACGCCCTTGTCGACGCGGGGCTGGTTCGCCATGTCGCCGGCATCGGCGTGGCAGATGTTGTCGTGGAAGTCGTCGTTCATGTCGGTCGCGAGGTGGCGGTAGTAGACGTGCGCGGCCGGCAGCGAGAACATGAACGACAGCACGCGCGTCTTTTCGCAGGCGAGCGCGAGCGTGGCGAGGTCGGCCATCGCCGTGTTCACCGCGGGCGGCGCTTCGCTCTTGGTGTCCTTGCCCACGGTGGGTGCGGTCGGGCTCGTGCAGATCGGCGGCAGCACCGTGCCGGTCGGGGTGGTCATCCCGTCGAGACGCCTCTCGATCGCGCGGATGGATTCTAGGTGCGCTTCGACCCGCTGCTTGTCGGCGGCCCCAAGGCGCGATTGCAAGCTGGCGCCATCGGCGAGGCAGGCATCGAGGACGCTCTTCTTCACGCCCGCGAGCTTGGCCGCCGGATCGGTCGTGCCGGCCGGCGGCGGTTGTGCCCCGGTGAACAGCCGGGTGAAGACCGCCTTGGGGTCGAACTCCGGGTTGTTGCGCGCGCTCGGGCCCTTGTGCGAGACCGTCGCCAGCGAGTCCGGCGAGCCGTTCGGCGTCGCCGGGGTGACGCCGATTTCCAGCGACCGGAACAGCGCCCCGGTCGAGATGGTGTCCGCGACCACCTGATCGATGGACTTGGCCTTGACGGCGTTCCCACTCAGCCCGGCGCCGGTGGTCGCACCCGCGGAGCCCGTCGGATGCTCGGAGCCGCCGACGACGATGTTGTTGGTGAGCCCGCTGATGACGGTCAGATACGATTTGAGCGCCGACAGCGGCTGCAGCTGCGCGCTCAAATCCCAATTTGTCCCCGTGCCGGTCTTGGCCGGTTTCCACTTCCCGGGCAGCGAGCCGTTGCCGAAGAACCAGGTCACGTAGAGCGGAGAGATGGGCGCGGCCGTCTGCGCCAGCGCGGTGCCGTTGCTGTTCAACATGATCTGCAAGAGCGGCAGCGGAATCGAGACCGTGGTCCCGGTCGCCAGCACGCCCTTGAGAAGAGTTCGTCGGTCGAGGGATTTCATCGCCATGGGGGTCTACCGTCCGATTAGGGTTGCGGTGCGACGGACGAAAAGGCGTCGTTCGTCACCACGTCGAGAATCAGCTCGCGCAGCTTGTAACCATTGGCCTGGAACGACGCCGCGAGCGTATTGAGCACGCTGCCGTCCACGGGGCGCTCTTCGTAGCCGACCGCGTAGCTGTAGAACCTTCGCAACATGCACTGCGCGGCGGTCAGGCTGGTGCTGACGGCGACGCCGAGGCCGCGCGCGTCGGCCACGTCTTGCCCGTCGAACTGGCCGGTCGAATCGATGGTCAGGCCGTGGTCGGTGGTGCGGTACTTTCCGACCGCGTCGAAGGTCTCGAGCGGCAGCCCGAGTGGGTCCATCAGCCCGTGACACGCGCTGCACGCGGGGAGGGTTCGGTGGATCTCCAGGCGCTGACGCTTGGTGAGCGGCATGTTCGCCGGCGGCTCGACCAGCGACGTGTTCACGTCCGGTGGCGGCGGCGGGACCGTGAGGCAGGTGAGCGACTCGCGCATGAACTTGCCGCGCAACGTGGGCGAGCCCTCCTTCTGGTTCGCGAACTGCGACAGGAACCCCGCCTTGGTGAGGATGCCGGCGCGCGGGCCGGTCGCGGGCAAGGAGCGGGTTTGGAAGGTCGTCGCGGTGAGGCCGGTGGCAGCGAGCCCGTAGAGCTTGGCGAGGTCGGCGTTGACCACGACCTTGGTGGTCGTGAACAGGTCGAGCGCGCTCGCCTTGTCATCGAACACGAGCGACATCCACGTATCGCGCATGTCGCGCGCCATCCCGACTTGCAGCGCGGGCGTGTACTCGGGGAACAGCCCGGAGTCCTTGGCCTGGGTGGCGACGCGATCGAGACGCATGTATTCCTCGGCAAACGCGCCGATCGACTCGCGTCCGGCGGGGGCGTCGAGCAGCCGCGTGGCCGCGGTCCGGAGGCCATCCAGCGTGCCGAGCATGCCGCCCGCGGCCTGGTCGAGCAGCATCTGATCGGGCAGGCTGTTCCAGATCAGGAACGACAGCCGCGACGCCATTTCGTAACCGGTGAACCGCAGCGCGCCGTTGCTCGTCGCCCCGAGCTCGGGGCGATAAAGGAAGTTCGGCGAGCTGAACAGCGCCACCGTCGCCCAACGGGCGCCCTCGATCGCGGCGCCGAGGTCCGTCGACGCTTTGCTCGAAAGCGCGACGAAGCGGTCGAGCTCGGCCGTGGTCAGCGGGCGGCGCCAGGCCCGCAGCCCAAGCTTTTGCATGAACCCACGCACGCAGGTGTCGTTGGTCTGACCGGTGGGCGTGCACCCGATGAGCTGGGCCCGCTTGGTCGCGTCGGCGAACACCGTGTCCACGGCGGTCTCGATCGCTGCTTGATACTGCTCCACGCCGGTCTCCGACGTCACGATGGTCGAGGCGCCGATGCTGGCGAAGTTGCCGTTCCAGCTGTCGGGGTCGAGGGTGGCGATGTTGACCTCGACCCCGAACACGTCGCGCACCGCGTTGCGGAACTGGGTTCGCGTCAGACGACGCAACATCCCGGGCGCGGGTTGGAAAGCCGGCGGGTTGGTAACCACCGGCCGGATGCCCCCGCTGCCGCCGGTGCCGCTCGACGTGCTTCCGGCGGCCCCGGTGACCGTCGTGCCGCCGGCACCCGTGGTTCCGGCGGCGCCCGGTGAGCCCGCGGAGCTGGACCCAGCCGCGCCCGCCGGTGGGCCGCCGGTGGGACTCCCGGGAACGCCCACCGTGCCCGTGCACGCCGCGGCGAATGCCAGCGCGCAGCTGGCGACGACTCTTCGCGTACCGACGTCGAGCACGAACGGGTTCCTCATCGTGTTCTCCGAGAAATCAGCGGGGGGCCGGAGACCGCTTAGGTGCCGTTTGAAATTGTCGAGGGGGCGCCTAAATTGAAACGAATATTTACGAATACGTCAATGGCGTCGTGGGGCTGATTTCCTCAACAAAGCGGGGCGCGTCACACAGCAGCAGTGCGACATCTGGATCGACGACGTGCGTTTGGAACCGTGAGGGGCCGGGTCATTGCCGGGATGAGCTTGCGCGGCAGCGCGGGCATGAGTGGCGGCAGCGCGGGCATGAGTGGCGGCAGTGCGGGCACCGGCGCGACGACACGCGGTTTTCAAAGGTAGTGCACAAAAGCCAACAATGTACGACCCTGTCCGACAGTTGGCAGCAGTTGGGTCCGGCACGGCGGTTGTCCCGCTGGCCGCGGTTGCAAACGCGAGGAGATCCCGATGACGCACGGTCGCTTTGGCTTCCTCTCACTGCTGACGGCTGCCGTCCTCGGCGGCGCTTGCGCCGGTGAAGACCCCGGAACCGCAACGGGATCCGGCGGAACGAACGCATCGGGCGCCGCCGGCACGTCCGCTCAAGCTGGAACGACCGGTAGCGCGGGAACAGTCGGCTCGGCCGGAACGGTCGGCGCCGCCGGCACGAACGGTAGGGGTGGCGTCACTGGCAATGCTGGAACGACCGCCGCGGCGGGCACCACCGGTTTGGCCGGCACGACCGGTTCGGCGGGCACCATCGGTTCGGGCGGCACGACCGGTTCGGCGGGCACCATCGGTTCGGGCGGCACCACGGGCGCCGCTGGAAGGGGGGGGAGCGTGGGCCCTGGTACTGGCGGGGGCGGCGCGACCGGAAGGGGTGGAAACAGCGGAACCGCCGGGAGCAATGGCGAGGCGGGCAACTCGGCGCGGGGCGGAAGCGGGGGAAGCGGTACCGGGGGATCGGGCGTGGCCGGCATGAGCGGATCGCTGAGCTCGCTCCCGCTCAAGAACCCGGCCGTACCGAGCGCCGGTTGCGGCAGGGCCACCACGGTGACCAGCGGCAAGAAGACGATCACG